>JAEEGL012798522.1_pt1 | contig 16837 bp, 16 predicted proteins | sample 9134231 | NCBI WGS metagenome assembly JAEEGL01 (sample SAMN16246548, study PRJNA631951) | gut metagenome | biome: gut microbiome; feature: rumen; material: fiber-attached | host: Bos | place: Iran: Karaj | collected 2018-10
AAACAAAAAGGATAACCATGAAATATTATGGTCCACTAGGGGAGTCAAATGTGGTAAAGTTAAAATTGAAATGACACCCCATATATAGCGTTTTTCGCCGCCCGCAAAATGAAGGCCGCATCTCCCATCAATAGGCATTGATGGGAGTTGGAGGCATTGTTTTTCCGAGAGATCTAGAAAAAATTATCGTCCCAACCTGGCTCAGCACACGTATTTCTGGTGGGCGTAGCGGACGTTGCTCTGCTGGACGTTCGCGTATCTTAGCGTCGTGTCGATCTTGGCGTGCCCCAGCAGGACTTGGACTTGCTCTATCGGCATCCCCTTGTCTATCGCGCGGGTCGCGAGGGTCCGGCGGAAGCGGTGCGGATGGACGTTCTCGATTTCGTTCTTGGCTCCCAAATTCCTTATCATCTTTTCGACGGAATTCACGGTGAGCCTTTCGTAGCCGCCCCTCTTTCCGTTTCGGCGGCTGCTTACGAACAAAGCCTTGTTTTTGTCCTTTCTGGCCTTTAGGTAGTTCTCAAGCTCGACCTTCGCGCGGACGTCAAAGTAAGTCTCCCTCTGCTTGGAGCCCTTTCCCAGCACTACGCACGCGCGCGAATTCAAGTTTATTGAGGAGCGGTTTAGGCGGACCAGCTCTCCCACGCGGATACCGGACGAAAGGAGCATGTCGACTATGGCTATGTCCCTCCTGCTTTTCGAGGCCGTTTTCCTTATGGCCTCTATCTGCTCGTCGGAAAAGGCCGGCTTTATCACGGCGGGGGCCTTTATCCTGTGGATTCTCTTCATCGGGCTTTTCACGATGAAGTCCTCCTCCTCAAGCCACTTGTAGAAGCTTGACAGTATCCTTCTGACCGTGTCCAGCGTGACGTTTGAGCAGCCGTTGATCTTTTGGTAGTTTATGAGATACTCTCGGATCGTCTCCGTGTCGGCTAGGCGAACGTCCCTTTTGATGTTCTTCTCGAAGAATCCAAGGACGGACGAGTAGTACTCCTCCGTCCTTTTCGAGCACCCCTCTATCTTTTTGGCGCTTATGAACTGTCTCACCAAATCCTTTTTGTCCCCCGAAGGAAATGCAAGAATTTTCTCTTCGCGTAGAATCTCATTCAAGACGGCTTCCAGTTTCTTGAATTGTTCCGGAAGCAAGTCTCCTTCCATCCTTGACTTGATTTTGTTCGCTGTTTCCGCGTTCATGGCGTTCTCCTGCTTGATTTTTAAATCTTTATCGGCGAACGGCCTGAGTGTGAATATAAAAAACTCCCATCAATGCCTATTGATGGGAGATAACGACGTGATTTTTGTGGCGGCAAAAAACGCTATATGTGGGGGTAGTTCAAAAACTTTCAACTCTTATATAATACATTATTGAATTAATGCAAGTATCTTTATATCGAGCTCCTTTGTATATGTCTAGAAGGGTGATTTCTATTTCGCCATTGTACAATTCTTCAAATTCTAAACGTTGCGGATTTGGCGTATCTTTTAATTCAAAAATATATTCCCTGTTCTTTTCTTTTAGCAAAACCTTTATTCTTTTTGGCCTGGGGTTATCTGAATACAGCTTTGGATTAGAATATGAAACATATCCTGAAAAAATTAACAAGCCATTGCCATTGATGCTTGTAAATATTTTTTCCCCAACTCCGTATCCTTTTTCTCCTTCTGCCCATGGTTCGCAAAGATTCAAATTGCATAAATTTTCCGACGCGTATCTCTTTTCGCCTTCTTTTAATTCTGTCGAACATTTTGTGGCGAGTTTTGGCACAAAATCAATAAACTCTTCATTTAGAGGTTTGTTTACGCCCATAAAAAGCATTTCGGCATTGTTAAACAATATCAACAGTTCGTCAGATTTTAACGCAAGAAGCGGCTCCTTATAACCATTTAAGACTAAATAATCAAGTTTTCCTTTTGTCACGAAATTATATTCAAATGAACGATTCCATAAATCATCTGCTTCCCCTGATTTTTTTTTAAGGGCATCGTAAAATTCAATGCTGTGCCCCTTAAAAGTCACAAGTTTAAGCATACCTGAATATGATTGCTTGGTGATTTCGCAAAATGCTACACTAAAATATAAAAATAAAAGACATATGGCATATTTCTTCATCGTAGGGCCTCCACGCAATTATTGACAGTTTTTCATAATATATTGTTCATTCAAAATCATTTATCTTCAATGGCAATGAATCTCCTTTTGCCCATGTTTTCCCTGTTGAATCATATCCACCCCTAAACCCCAACATGCTCAATGTGTCTATGAGTTCATTAAAATCTGTAAGCTTTGGTATTTGACACCCTCCACTACAGGGAGAATCCCACTCATTATTTGAATTAAGGCCTGTAAAGGCATTAGGGTGAATCAGATAACCGTCCACAATTGATATTGCATTTAAAAAGCTTGGCGTTCTATTTAGTCTTGTAGCTGTATAATCTCCAGCTGGCAAAGTTTTTCCCTTTCCCGCTTTTACAAATTCAACATTATCTGCTGTTGACTGAATATTACATGAATAAAGTGTTTTAGTTTCATAATTGACATTCAGTTTTGATTGGTAATACTCACCATTTCGGCCATTATCATTTTTACCGCGATTAATAACAAGTGTTGTATTCTCCTTTATGTGATTTGCAAAGCTAGGATTTGAGTTTATCCAATAAGCCATTTTGGAAAGAGTAATGCTAGATTGTAGATAATTTCGCATTTTTAATTTGCATTCAAATGGAATGCTTTCATTTCCATCGGGGTCTATATAGCGTACCGGATTATTCCCCGCGTAGGCATACAAATCCCCATTGATGTTGCTTGCCTCTGTTAGTTCCTCCTTTTTTCTAATTCTACACCCAAAAACCGGATTTTTCCATAGGGGGGGAGATTTATTTCCTAAGAATTTATTTAGGATAAAAATTTCTCTTATCTCTTGCACTTATTAACAACAAAAAACATAATTTTACTATGGAATAAATTAATTGACATTACAAATTGCAATTATTTTGCACAGTGTTAATTATTGATAAATCTTCGCCTCTTCCGCTTATTATTTGCCATATATTTATTTGGAATATATGCAATATCAAATAAACTGCAAATTTGCTGTCTAGTCCGCAATTCCACATTATGTGATTCAATATAAGTTTGAATCAAGATACGCAAACTACCTACTGCCCAAAAATTTTTTTGTACTTTAAATTTTTTATAATACCTTTCAATGTAATTCATTTTTATTCCTTCATAACTTAGTTTGAAGAAAATTTGGACAAAATCAAAGGCAACTGTATCAACCAGTCCTGATATTTCCTCTTGTAAATCTTTAATCTTTACACTTGCCAAACTTAAATAGGTTTTTTGCAGCATTTCAAGAATTATACAAAACCCCATAACTTGAATATTTTGCTCTACTATTTTTTCTATTTCTTCTTTATTTAATTTTCTATCTTTCCCGATTACATCTATTCTTTCGGCAATCCATTTTTTAAAATCGTTTTGTTTCAAAGTATTTAAAAAGAAAGTTAGATTTCTAAGACTTAATTCTTCAACTTCTTTCATCAACTCGCGTGTTTTTGTTATAGGAAAACTTCCACATCGAGTCTTTATTATTTGCCCCAGAACTTCGACAATTTTAAGCGATTTTTCTATTTCTTTAATTTCAACACTTGATTCTTCTGTAATTTCAGGTATATTTAGTTCCTCATTTTCATCTTCAATACGATCGCGTTGTTTTCTCATTTCTATTCTATACTGTTCAGAATTTTTAGAACTTTCTATTTCCTTTGGCAATGATTCCATTAACTGATTCATAAAACTTGTTTCTGAAGTTGATAAAGTAGAAACAGGAAGAGAATCAAAAGACACCATACAATGAAGTTCTATTTCTTCTAAAATTGAATCAGTTGTAGAATGGTGTATAGTAAATATTAATACATTTGCATATTCCTTTAAATAAATTTTCTCGCATAATTCCTCTATAACTTGTTCTGAATCTTTCGAGTTCGCCAGATTTCTACCAAGGAAAAAATAAAAAATAAAAGGATATGTAAAATTAACCATATGGTGAGACTCTTCATCATATGAAAACTTAAAAATAGAACATTCCGGTTCCTCAAGTTTTGCAATCAAAGAATCAAATATAAGATATTTATCCCTGTACCATTTCTTGCATTTTTCATAGTCCTGAACTGAAATAACACCAAATCTATCCGCTCTATTATCATATAAAAAACGAGCAACATAAGATAAAAAATTAAAACAATCATCGATATCTTGATTTGTTATACCGTTATTTATTAATTTTGCCACAATTAATGCATGATAACAATGGCCATAAGCTGTAATTTTTAGATCACTAGGCATAAATGCTTCATATGATTGCATTATTGTTAGAATATAAAATGGAGTGTTAGGAACTATATTCTTGTCGATAATTATTGAGTTTACATTGTTTTCTAACTGATCCACCTCATTCTGAAACATTTCTTCAGTTGTATAAGGGTTCTTCTCAAATTCCTTCCATTTTTTTATTAATTCATAACGGGAATAATGACTTAAAGGTTTTATTGATATTTGATTAAAATCAGAAAAACATCGACTATCTTTATAAAAAACCATCTGCTCTTCGCTGTTGATTGAAATATAAATTTTATCAAAGTGTTCTTTTAGCCAATACACAAAATTGTCAGAAATAGAATGATTGAAATCATCCACCAATGCAATTTTCAATTCTTTCGAAGAAAAATCCGATGGCGTGATATTGTCATATTGCTCACGCAAGTTAGAAGCCAATATAGATTCAAAATTCCTTGTCTTTTTTATGCAAGATGCATCTATAAAAACAGGATATGCGTTTTGCGTCGATAATTCTATATATATATATTTTAAAATACTGCTTTTTCCAGATAACTCCTCTCCTTTTATAATACAATAGGCATTTGAAGCATCGAGAAAGTCTTCAACCTTAAACGACACATCAGAATGTTTTCCATCAACTTTTAGAAAGTCCACTTCTGGACAAATAAAAAGATCCGTTAGCTTAACATTGTCTTTTCCTGAATTTACAAATTCTGTTTTGTTTAGCTCATCAACATAAGAACATTTTGGATGTTTTATATGATTATCAAGAGCAAGCGAAATCCCACGCGTCACATCAAGCCAAGCTTCTTCTTGAGATTCCCATAAGGTTATTGGTCGGCCTTCTTTTGGGACAGCTTGAAAGTCTTGAATTTTAGTATCCAACCACATGCATGGTTTCAAGATAATAGGAATTGTAATTTTATGATTTTTTTCATCAAAAGCAAATTCCATTTCTTTTTTGCAGGCATCTGAAGCTAAAAAATCTTGCGTTATTAAAAGTAGAATGACATCTGCATTTTTCAATTCATTTTGTATTTTTTCACCCCATTTCTCCCCTGCAATAATTTTTCTATCATACCATTCGGTGATTTTACCCTGGTCTCGTAATGTACAAAGAAATGCCTCTAAGTTATCTCGATATTTTTCATCTTTATGGCAATAACTATAAAACACCTTCATGCTCATTTACCGTCCTTAATAATCAACATTAAGCAAATTGCAGTTCAAAAACATTTAATTGCATTTTAGCATTTTATTCAAGTGACTAGCTCAAATTTCCACCACAATACTGTGTGGCATGTCTTTTGTGGTGTTTTCACATCCATAGGGCAGAGCATCCCTTATTGCCAAACGGTTCACAATGCAAAAAAAATTATACAACCATCTGCCCTTCATTGGCAGTCAATACAATACCTTTCAAGAAAAGATTTATAAACTTGAATTTAGATTCCTATTCATCGTCAAACAGGACATAAGTCATTATTCTTTTTTAATTATAATTAACTCATTGTTTAATTCTGGATCATCGGAAATTCCAATTAATGAATAAACTGTCATATTAGAATTTATATTTATATAAAACTCTGGATTTACAGGTATTTTTACATCTATTTTCCTATGTTCCTTGTCCTCAACTAGAATTCTAGTCTTTATATCAATGTCCAATTCCTTTACAAAAATACTATCATTTAATCGTTCTTTGATAATTATGAAATCTTTTAAATATCTATCAGGTTGTAAAATAATTTTGCAATTATTATAAATTATTGCTTTACCCTCATATTTAATATTTTTTAATGTATAAAAATATGAATGTAACTCTATTGGGATTAATAAAGTGATAGTATTTAATCCCCTCACATCTTCCAGTAATTCGTCCAAATTTTTTATAAACTTCTTTTCTGCTTCAATAACATATGCATGATAAAGAAAGCGTTCAATGATATTAAATTGATCCATTACACCAAATATATCAAAACCAGTTTTTCCAAGAATATAATTTGCTGAATGATAAAAGGCAAAACCAGTAGGTATTCTAATAGGCATAAAAGATTTTCCGATATTTTCTTGTGAAACTGTTCCGCAATAATTAAAAAAATCATAGAAAGAATTAGTATCATTGGTTATATAAAGGGATAGTTTATTATCAAGTTCTTTATCAACACGCTTCTTCAAATCTAAGTATTCGTACTTATTTACATCTTCAACTTTTGTTTCTAATTGTTTGCATATTAATTCTTTGCATTCGATATCTACTTCATCAGCAATATCAACCATTTCATTTAATGTATGCAAAAGACTTTCATAAATGTGGGATTCGTTTTTGGGGAGTTGAATTTTTTTAAAAATCTCTTTTAATGCTGATTCCCTATTTTCTTTCCTCTCAAACGAGAGTGCATAAATTAACATAAGTAAAAAATAATAATGAAAATCTTTTTCAACAAAATGTACACCTGTTAATGAAAGCGGTTCAGTATATATGAATGAATCGTATGTTATCTTTATAAAATCTACATCTTTGAGTAATACAGTTAGGAATGCTCGGTATTTATAAGTAATTCTATCTTCTTGTAATAAATTTGCTATATATGTTCCGATTACAATTAAATAGAAATTATGAAGAGAAACAATTTTTTCAAACTTAGGCTGATGTTTAATAAATTGCACTGTATACATATAATCTTGTAAGAAATTTCTAAAAGTAAGATAATTATAGTTATGTAATACAAATATAACTAATTGATATGCGTTATAAATATAACTCTGGTATAATTCAATATAATTATCTGTTAATTCTATCCCTGATTGATTAAATATCATTATACCAAAAGAAAGGGGCTCTACTCCTTTTAAAATGTCTGAATATTTTAAGTCCCTATCATATTCAAATAACATCTTATAAAGTTTAAACCAAATCTCATATAGACTAGCGGCAGTAGTAATTGTTTTTTCTAATTCTATTTGTGTTGTTGAATCATGATTTTTTAAAATTCTAACTAAATTTTTCTTAATAATTTCATCCATTTCATTCTTAATTAATGATATTTTTATACTGTTTTGTATTTGTGATTTTAAATAAGTATCAGCATACCATGTATAAATATCAATTGTATTTGAAGAGAAATCATACAAATATTGATTATATTCTTCACAATCTGGGAATTCTTTTTTTATTATCTCATCCACTTTGTCAAACGCAATAATAATACTTGTTTCTTCAAAGCAAGGAATTAAATAAGCTGTAAATAAATTTCTTGCATATTCTCGTACATTTATAACTTTATTTTTTTTGGGTGTATCAGTTTTTTTTGATTTTTTGTTTATAATTTTGTTATTGCATCGAATTTTATAACAAATTGATTTTATAAAAATTTCAGAAGCCCTTCTTTCATTCTCTAAACAATTCAATTCAAAAATACTAAATACTAACAAAATAATTACATAAATAATACTTTCAAATAATGCCAATCTAAAAAATAAATTTTCATAGTTTAAAAATATAATAAGTGTGTTAACAAATAGAGAAATGCCGATAGATCCATGCAGAATTCTAGAACAATTATTTAGAACATATTTTTCATAATCCACGAAAGCCATTTTTTTAGGCTTAGTAAACGAAAAGACGGTAAAATATAAAGTTATCGCTCCTATTACAATCGCAACATAACATGAATATAAGGTTTCAACTGAGAAAGAACTTTGATTCTTAGAATCATTTTTTATTCCTAGGCAAGCGAAAACAATGGATAACACCCAGAAGGTAAAACCAAAACCTAAAATTATAATAAGCCAATTCTTTTTAAAATATTGTATTATTTGTTTTCTGTTTCCAAAAATATAAATGCAACAAAAAAAAGCAATGTCGATTATTATCGTATGTAACAAAACTTTAGCAACAGCTTGGAACATTTTTACATTTCCTCACACAAACATTTTACAAAAGAGATTTTCAAACCTTATTAGATTCACCGCCCTATTCTTGCCGTGCACAAAAAAAAGATAACAATCTTTGTAATCATCACCTACAATTCTTTTATGCTTTTCTGTGGCTTCACTGCTTTTAGATACACACTTCTGTTTATCCATTTCAATTATTCCCTATAGCATTTTTGCAACACCAAAAACACAGAAAAAAAAATCTCCTTAACCATAAATATTATAACATAACTTTGCTATTTTTTGTAGACAAACGAAGCCATGAAAAGATCAAATTCAACCTTGCCCTAACGGCGCAACGTTGGTCCAAGTCCAGAAGTGAAACGTCTGGTCAATCCAACAGAATGTTGGCAGCGATGCAACGGCTGGACGTTGCTCGACAGGGAAAAGCCAGAACGCAATCAGGCGACCGCAATTTTTGAGGTTCGCAACGTTGCGTTCTGGCTTTAGGGGCAGCGAAATGCCCCTAAAGCAGTTTCCAAAGACTGCAAGCCTTTGCTTTATGAATAACGGGCACACCCTCGTTATTCATAAAGTCGGAGCAACAGCGACGAGTTGGGGTTCGAAGGGGACAACGTCCCCTCGCAAGATTGGCAAAATGACGGCCGGAAGTGCCGTCACTATTGCGAATCTTGCCACAGCAAATTCAACGAAATGGCGTGGAAATCGGCCCAACAGCTGCCGATTTCCGCAAAATGGAGTTGATTTTACTGTGTGATTTTAAATCGTATTTTTGGGAGAAACAAGGCTTTTTTCATTAAAAAAAGGCCTTACGCAACATTGCGTGAAACAGTTTTTTGCTTTTTTATCATTTATCTTTTGTCCACGGAGCATCCTGGCATGTCTCTATCTTTTTATCAATATCTCCGATTAGGCGTTCATAATTCTTGAATATTTTTTTGTGGATTTTAAAATAATCCTTTTCAAGTTTCATAATTTCAATTATTCCAGAATTATTCTCAACAAGTCGATTCTTAAAATCACGCTCCCCCTGCTTTTGCGCCAAAGCAATCTCTGATTTATAAGCGTGTTTTATCATTAAACCATAATTAACTTGTGAAACTTTCAAACAACCAAAAGTACCAATAAATAAGGACAAGATTGCAACGAGGACATAATCAACCAAAGACTTCCCTATACTAAAACCTGATATTTTCTCATTAATTCCAACCATACATTCATCAAAGTCAAACAGTGCTTTGTTGATTTCGCTCGTAAAATTGTCCAAACAGCCTTCGACATTTGCTATATGGGATTTTACAGTCTCGACAACAAGCGGCATTTTATCCATAATTGCTTTGTCTGCATATTCACCTAGACGCTCTTGAAAGTCCACTGTTTTTTTTAGTTGGTCGTTTAGAATTTGACAATATCGATTGTTCTCGTTCAACATTCTCTTTTCCATCTCGACATACCCGTCCTGAATTTTCTTCAGCTGCACGTTCAGCACGCTCTCTATCGACTTGGGCAGAGTAACGCTCATATTCGGCATTAAAGTCATAGCCTTTTCCAGCTGTTCCATTTTCTCGTTCGTCTGAAGCAATTCCTGCAATAACAATTCTTCTGTTGACGATTCCATTTAACAAATCCTCCTTCGACTTAAAATCCTTTAATTCAGGGAAATACTGTGAAAGTTTCGTTAACCTCACTTTGCATTTTTTTACGCCTTTTGCCCTCAATTTTTTTGCGCAAAAAACAACATGTTTTTTGTTATCATTCCAGTCAGTATCAAAGCCTTGTGCCTTCATAAGTTGAATAAACTGCACTTTTGTGTGAGCAAGTTTTATAGCTTTTATAATCGAGTTAGCGCAATCTCGCAAATAACTTTTCTCTCCGCCGGCCTCAGACTTTGATAATGCATGAAATGTTTTTGAGTTATCAGCACGTGCTTTTTTTCGAAGCTTGCCAAAAATATCAAAGCCTTTTTTCGGTGCTGGGGAATAGCCTAATTGGATGCAAATTTGATTCTGCAATTCTTTCATTGCTGCCAGCTCTTTGCGGGTAATATGAAATTTACGCCCATCAATGAAGCTAACGCTATTTATAACAAAATGGCTATGCAAATGCTTCCGGTCCTTATGCGTAACAACAAGCATTTCAAATCCCCAAAACTTTTTGCAAGCTTCTGCAAATTTTAAAGCCGCCTCGTGAGCCTGTTCAGCAGTCAAGTTTTCATTAGGCGGAAAGCTCTGAACTAGATGATAGTACTGTCGCCCTTTTTCCTTGCCAAAAAATTTTTTTGTGTCCAAAAATGTTTCAAGCGCGTTTGGAACATCGCAACAAATTCCAGTCACCAACTGTTCTTCAGTTTTATGTGGCTGAAGAACGTAGTTTATAATGCCTTTTAAGGAAGCCTTTCGACCAACCTTTACATTAACAGCCTTAAGGATTGCCATAAACTCTCCAGCCGCCCCAAAACATCAGTTATACGTTTTCTCTCTTCCTCAAAATGTCCAAGATTGCAAACACGAGCTATTTGATTCAAATTCACGCCCTGTTTTCGCAATTCAAATAACAATTCAGAACAAGAGCCTTTTTCAATGACATTTTTTTCAAAAATCGCCTTCGCCAAATACTGCTGCTGGTTAAAACCAGAGCGTTTTACACGACTATTCAGCTCGGCAAGTTCGGTGTCCGACAGACGAAGGGTAAGTTTATTGGGGCGAGTTTTATTCATTTGCTTTTTTCCCCTTTATTCAATTCAGCCAGCAATTCTTTTGATGTTTTTCCGGCGTCAAAAGCGGAAACAGCGTACCTTATACCGTCAGCATAACCTTGTTCGTAAGTTCTCTTTTTTCCGCATGGAGCTACATTCTTTTTTTCTTTTCGCTCTTGAGAAGATTTAATTTTTTTGTAGGCACCATTCAAACTGATAGCCCCAGACTTGAAAGCTTCCATGGTATTCGGATCCGCCTTCTTTTCTACCTCCTTGAGCTTGGCCAACTGCCGCGGGCTGACATTCAACTCTTTGGATATAGCCAAATCAGTCTTAGCTTTGCTTCCATCAGCTTTTTTCAATGAAGCTTTTTTCTTATAAGCGGCATAAATTTGAGAATCCGTCAAATTTCGACGATCCAATTGCAAATGCAATTCATATTCCAGAGCGTCTTCCTTGCTGGAAAACTTTTTCATTATCACTGGGACCGCCTTTAGTCCCACAATTTTCGCTGCCATAAGGCGCGAATGTCCATCCAGCACATTAAAAGATTCATTAATTATAATTGGTTGGGATTTGTCGAATTTGTTTCCGTTCTCTCGCATGTTGGCGGCAATACGATTGACCTTGTCCTCTTCTTGTTCAAATAATTCCTTGAATTCTTTGTCAAAAGTCAATTTTGAGATTGGAACCAACATTACACGATCTTCGTTTAGCGAGTTAACCACGCCTTTTACTTTTGTTTTCAATTCGGCTAAAAGTTTCATACAGTCTCCTTAGATTATTTTATTGTCTCTCCAAAATTGTATTTTTTCTTCCTCGGTCAAGAATGGACGTCCTGTTTGTTGTTTAATTCGCTCTTTAAATTCGTCAAGTGCTGCTTCATACGATTGTCTTTCATTTTCTGGCATCTCATATATGCGTTTTTTTGCCAGATATTTAGAATCGTTTCTGTTATGGATTTCCGAAAGCGAAACTCCGCATTTCGGACAAGTGAAGTCAAACTCTTTGAACCTTGTGGAACAAATCGGGCAATCAATGTATTTGATTTGCTGCTCTCCACTCTCTTTTTTTTCGTCCTTTTTGACAAAATAAGAATTCTTGAAATCTCGGATTATCGAACTTGCTAAAGCAAGCTTTCTGAACAAGCCCTCAAAAGATTTCCGAACATTTCCAAGCTTCGCGCGTTCGAAGACATATTTCAGAAATGCTTCAAGGTTTTTCTCTTCAACCTCGGCATCAAGCAGATGTTTTTGAACATCGGATTCAAAATTATTGTCAAAAGGGTATTCACCACAAAATAAACCTTTTATTATATTTGTAAAAACTGACCCACTAACTTTTTCTGAAGTAGAGTTAGTGAGTTCAGTTCTTGGTATATCAGTATCTAGTTTTTTAGTATTTAGTAGCAGTTTATTTTCCGTGTTCGGATTATCCGTCTGCGGTTTTACCGTTGCGGTAAATCGGCATTGGTCAGTTTTTGCAGGTTTCTCATAAACATAATAGCAATTTGAATCAAACCTTCCATTCGGAAGCCTGCGACTTTCAATTTTGATATATCCAGCCTCTACCAATTCATCAATCGCACTATTTAGCGCGGTTCTTTTATCCGTGGAACGTTTTATCAAATCTGATTTTAAAAGTTTCCAATCACCTGGCAAGCTTTCGAGATAACTATGCAGTCCTTTAGCCCGCCATGAGATATTAACATCCCGCAAACAAGTGTTATCCAAAACAGTAAAATTATTTGATTTATCGCCCTTTATAAATTTTGTATCACTCATAAATCCCCCTATGGAACTTACCATAGGAAGGCTTAGCATCTTGAAAAAAACTGCTTTTTCTGATATAAGTTTTTCTATGGTTAGTTTTTGTATGCTTTACGGAACTGACTACCAATGCGATTGAGTTGCAGCTCAGTCGCTTTTTTTTGTATGGCTCACGCTAAAACTCCCGCTCTCTGCTGAGCTTTCGTTGCAAGCTTTATGTATTTTTCTGGCACTACGGTAACGCCACACTCTTTTGCATATTCAATGTAATCGGCATCACTTATTTTTAGCCACTTCATTACTTCATTGCGAGGAAATGCGAGTCGTCCAGCGATAAACACTGAAAACTTTGGATTACCACAACCTGGCAGCAAAAAGCGATTGCACTTGTAAGTGTTCAGAGCTGCTCCGCCTTTTAATTCAGCACAATCCTCTACAGTGAAAAATTCTTTTGTTGCAATCGTCTTTTCTTTTGGCGATTCAAGCATCCTGTGAAGTTCCGCGACTTGACGTATCAATCTTTCGTTTTGGTTCTGGATTAATTGTAAGTCCAAATCGTAATTCTGAGACATTCAACCTCCTTCGCCCTAATTGCGACGGGATATTCACAATTAGGGCATTTATGTGGTATACTACAAGCAATTACAGCCACCTGGCCTATCAGTTGTCTGCAATCCATTACTATTAGATTTTATCTATAAATTAGATAAAATCTAATAGTAATAAGTATATTACCAGAGTTAGAAATTGTCAATATATTAGACAAAGATTTTTTATGAAAAATTTTAACAAATCAGTAAGCGGAATTATTTTTCTTGATAAGATAGACGAAGTTCTTAAAGAACATAACAAGACTAGAAAAAGTCTTTGCGAGGCATTGGGAATTCTTCAAGGGACAATGGCTACATGGAAAACAAAAAATCTAATGCCTCCCATTGACACCATAAATAAAATTGCAAAAGAATTAAATGTGACTGTCGATTGGCTAATCAGTGATTCTAAGACTTTTGACGAAAAGGAACACTTGCTTGGAGAGTATTCCAGAAAATCAATTCGTTTGAGAGTATATGAAGCATTGAATAATAAATACAAAAAAGAAGATAATAGGTTTACAGATTCCTTTTTAAGTGATGAACCGTTAATAAAAGAATTGCACCATTATTATTTTAATGGCGGATATGTTTCTTACGAAGCTTTATTAAATTGGTCAAAAGGTCGATGCGAAATTCCTCTTTATGTATTTAATCAATGGGCCTTGTCCTTAAACTCCACGCTTCAATTTATTTTAACTGGTTCAGAAGTTCTCATTCCATCTAAAAGAAAAGGGTATTCAGATCCTGTTGAAATAGAACTTTATGATATGGCAAAAGAGTATCAAAATGAATTACATATTCTTGAAAATCTAACTGACGAACGAAAAGAATCTGCAAAAAAAATACTTAACCTACTTATGAGACTTGAACACCTAGAATATGTAGAAAAGACAAGAAAAAAAAAGGAACAAAAGAATAAATAGAGTCCAAGAAAAAATCAACGCGCATTTCCATGTTCTTGTTATTTTAGCCTCGCCATTAGCTTGCTATTTCGCATTAACTAAATTTAAGAATTCGTCTGGGGCTACAACGGAAACAGTGGAAGATTCAAAATCTTTCTTATTTCTGGTAATTATATAATCTACTCCTGCAAAAATCGCGGATTCGTTCTGCATGGAATCTTCAAAGTCGTTAAAGCCGTCATTTTTTGCAGCCGCCAAAACTCGGTCGTCATTCTCTGGTATTACAATCAAAACTGCCCTAAGCTTCAATATTGTTTCTCTGCAATATTCCGCCGTAGCGTCAGTTCGTTCATTCAGCATGTAGAAAATATCGATAAGTGAATGAGGCGTCACGCAGCCATCGATTTTATAAAGACACATATCAAAGATTTTTTTCACGGATTCGTAGTATGGCTGACGTTTTAGCAAATAATCAAGCAAAATATTAGTATCAAGAAAGGCTCTCATATTTTCTCCATAAAGCTTCGGTTCGCTCTGTTCGACCGTCAAGGCTTGTAGCGCTTTTTGGCGTAAAATTCACATTTTCAAGTTCCGCAAGAGCCTTTGCCGCCAAAACTCTCTCAGAGGCAGTTTTAGAGTTCCGGAAAGACGCTTTTGAATCGGTCAAAGATTGAGCAAACACTAAAACTAATTCTGTTCTTTCATCATCAAGCTGGTCCACATAATCAATGACTTGTTGTTTCAGGGCCATTGCCGCCATAAAAATACCTCCTCAACATTCGATAAGCCTATTATACCATATTTCCTTATTTTTGTATATCATTTTACAAAGCCTTTCCAAATTACTCAAACAACATATTTGCCGCAGCAACCGCTGGTCTAACAGCTTCCACAAGTTCTGGAATAACAGCCCTTGTATAATGGTCGGTCATGGCAAGGCTTGTATGGCCAGCGATTTTTTGGACGGTTTCTCCGGCAACAGACCTTCGCATTCTAGTGATATAGGTGTATCTGAGAGAATGTGGCGTAAGGATCCTTCCATTCACCTTTATGCCAGATTTTGCAATCGCCTGGCGGAACCATTCTTCTGCAAGCCATTTCCTTATAGGCTTATTGTATCTTTGGAAAACATAATCATCTTCGCCTATTCCAGTTTCCAAAATATATTGCTTTATAAGCATTGCAAAATCATGCGGCAAAGGGACAACTCGAATTTTCTTGTCGTCCTCCGAACCACATTTGTTATAGGTAGTCCTGACAAGTTGATTATGCTTGTAAAATCCATCAACGACAAACATTCCTTGCTCAAACAAAAATTGATTTGCGCGAGTTCCAATTGCTTCCCCGATGCGCAATCCGCACTCAATGCAACATAAAAACATCAGATACATTGCTTTATGCCCCTCGTTAAACTGTGGATGCTTTGCGTATCTAGTTTTGCTAATTTCAATCCAAAGATTCTCGTCAAAAAGCAGATTAAGTTCTTCGGTAGAAAACACATCTTTCCTAACACTATTACGTCGGAACTTTGGAAATTGCGGAGCCGGAATGTACGGCAAGCCTTGGAACGGAGCCTCGGCATATACTTCGCCGACAACAGTAAGAAAATTATTCTTCCAGCTCCCTGAATGGGAATCTTCCGCAAGAAAGTCAATCACCATCGGAACAGTAAGAGCTGAGAGTTCTAGCGAACCAAATTTATTTACAAAAACATCAAGCAAGACTCGCTTGCATTTTAAGGTTTCTACAGTGTAACGCTTTCCAAGTTTTTCCATGCGCTCCAAATGTTGGCTTCCCGGAACAAACATCCATTTTGCTATTTTTGCAATCGTATTCTTATCGTCACAAAACAACGGCGGAAGATTAGAAACAAACGCATAGGCTTCCGCCTGCGTCTTGCAGCCTTTACAAACCTTTTGGCGCATTACGCCAGTGACGGGATCATTCCAATAGCAATACCACTTGTGAACAGTCTTTCCTTTTGACTGAACTTGCTTTTTGAAGACGTGATAATTTGAGTCCATAAATTCCTCCAAGTTTTTTTTGCCAAGCGATTAACATTCGCTTAACATTTTCTAAAACCTGAAGGTCAGATGATTTAGTAAATGCTTGTATTATATAGATATGACGCCTATCCCGAAGCGCCTAAATCCAAGTAGACCTTGGATTTGAACTGGGGACCAAAGGATTATGAGTCCTCTGCTCTAACCGCTGAGCTAATGGCCCGAATGGCGTTTATTTTAGCAGAAAACGCGGCCTTTGGTCAAGCCAAAACGCTAGTCGCGGCGCTAATCCTTGCTGTAGCTGGAAACAAAATACGCAAGGGCGGCGCCAGCAAGAAGGCAGACGACGCTTGCCACAGCCATAAGGACGCCGGTAAAGCAGTTAAAGCCCGGAAAGACGGCGAAAACGGAGCCGCATATAAGGCCAAAAATCACCGCGTACGTGTTGTTGGGGAACTTTTTCAAAAGCCAGGCGATAAGCTTGGCGCCGCAAAGGATTCCCGCAAGAACGCCGATTCCGTTTGGAATCAAAAGGAAAAAGGCGTGGACGCAAGTTTCGGGATTAAGAAGGGCCGGAATGCTTGTGATGATGATTGGATATACGCCCATAATCAGCATCAGGAGCGAGCCTGA
>JAEEGL013625530.1_pt1 | contig 16837 bp, 13 predicted proteins | sample 9134231 | NCBI WGS metagenome assembly JAEEGL01 (sample SAMN16246548, study PRJNA631951) | gut metagenome | biome: gut microbiome; feature: rumen; material: fiber-attached | host: Bos | place: Iran: Karaj | collected 2018-10
AATAAAAATAAGGTGATTCAACAATAATAACAATAATCCCATAACTCAATGTTGTAATACCTAATAATGAAGTATATCTCATTTTACTTATATCTCTTAAACAACATAAAGGAATTAAAATAATAAAACATATACTAAACATAATAGAAAATTTATAAATATTTTTATCCCAAATTTCCTTTTCAAAAATTTCAAAATTATCATAATTACCTTTAATAATATTAAAATCATAAATAACTCTTCCAATAAGTGAATAAATTACAACTAAATAAGCAGTTATAACTACAAAAATATCAATTATAATTACAATATCTAAAAAAATTCCAGTTTTATATCCAAGAATATCTTTTACAATTGTAGAATAATCTTTATATTGTGTTTTTCTTGCTGCATATTCCATACAAAATAATGTCCAATAAGATAAAATTGCTCCTATAATAAGTAAAATAATTCCATTAATTAAACCAATTTGAGTACATCTTAATGGTAAAGAAAAACATCCTGTTCCTAATGCTATTGATGATAAACCAAAGATTGAACCTCTTAAACTACCTGTTTCCATTTTTCCTAAATATCTTTCAAAACATGTTTTTTTTTTATTTATACTTTTTTCTTCTATTAATGTTGATGAAGTTGCATCTGTGAAATCACTATCTCTTTTTAATGATGAATCTTGTGGACTTTTATTCATTTAATAATTAAATATGATAATATAAAATTATTTATTTTATTTTTAAATTAATTTTTTTATTATCAAAGTTTTAAAAAATATATATATCAATATTATTTAATTAATCACAATTATTTATTTTTTTTATTTTTTTATAATTTAAAATTAAATCAAATATAAAAAATTTCATTTTTAATATTCTTTTATTATTAATTCTTATTTATTTTTGAGTTTTTGAAAAATCAATTAATATATAAAAAATATTAATAATTTTTTATTTAATTAAAAATTATTTTTATTTTCAATAATACTATTTTCAACAAATATTTTCTTCATAATTTTATTAAATATCAATTTTCTATTGTTTTTATTTTTTTATATTTATATAGGATAAATATTTCATACATAAAATATATTTTAAATATATTAATTTATATCAACATCTTTGAAATTTAAAATATTAAAAAAAATACTTTAAATTAAAATAATAAATGGCATTTATTGATGTAGACTGTTCTTTAAAATTATTGTATATATTTTTCTATATTACTTTGGGCACTATTCTAAGGAAAATTACTTTTTCATTTAATGAAGCTTTTAATAATATATATAGTTTAAATACTACACTTATAATAAGTTTTTTACAAACTTTGTTTTATTTTCTGGATAATATAAGAAAGGAAAGAACTATAGATAAGGAATTAGAAGAATTCAAAAAAAAAAAAAAAAGAAGAGAAATTAGTCAATTTAAATGAAAATATAATTAAGACTCTCTCAAATAAAGAAAGAAAAACTAAATTGAAATTATTTTTTTTTTTAATAATATGTGGAATATCAGAAGCAATAAGATTATTATATAAACTATTTTTGAATGAAGGAAAAAAAGACATTAGTTATTTCATTTCAGGACCACTTTTATTAGTAATTATGATTTTATCATATTTTATTTTAAATGTAAAAAGTTATCAACATCATTATTTCTGTCTTATTTGTATGTTTATTGGTGATATTTTAATGGGTTACAATAATGGAAAAGAAAACAATATAATTAAAGGAATATTGAATAATTATAAAAACAATATTTTTGATTTTTTTTTTTCTGCTCCAAAAATTTGTATAGAAAAATATATGATGCATTATTTATATGCAAATCCTTATTTAATTATCTATTTTGAAGGAATTATTCAAATTATAGTTATATTATTTGTATATTCAGGTTATATTATTTATATTATTTGTAACAATAAAGAAAATCAATATATTTTTGATCAAGTGTTTTTTATAAAAGAAATACTTAATCATTGGCTCATCATTCCAGTCTTTTTTTTAATATTAGTAATTCTAAAATTTTTGGAATTAAGAATTAATGAAAAATTTGGTCCAACATATTTAGTAGTTGCAAGTACATGTTTTATTTATTATAAATTTTACGACGTTATAAGCGGAAATTCTAAATTGAATAATAATATTCAAAAAATTTATTATATAATATATGCTATTATTCCTTTTTTTTTCTGTGAAATAATAATATTAAATTTTTTGGGATTTGGAAAGAATACTAGAAAAATTATATCTGAAAGGGAGCGAAGAGAATTAAAAAAGTTAGAAGAAGACATACAAAACTTTGAGTTGTCAATAAATTTAGTTTAAAATCTATTATATAAAAGATAAATATTATTTTTAATTTAAAAATTATTTTTTTTATTAAAAGAACATAAATGGGTTCCATTGATTTTGATTTTCAAATCAAATTAATTTATATTTTATTTTATATTTTAATTATCATACTAACAAGAAAAATCAATTTTGCTCAAAATGGTTTAAATGATTCTTTTAAACAAATGGATAGATTAAATATACCTACTATTTTAAGTTTCTTACAAATTTTTACTATATTGATTTATAAAAAAAAGAAAAAAAAAATATCTTCAATTCAATTAAGTGCTATAATAAATAATACATCAGATTTCCAAAATGAAAGTAATGAAAATTCATTTGATTATTTAAATAATCTTAAAACAAAAAAAAATTTTAAATTAAAATCATATATATTTTTATTTCTATGTGGATTATTTGAGGGAATTAGATATTATTTATCAATCACTTTATTAATTGGAAAAAAAGATATTAGTTTTTATATATCAGGATTTTTTTCTCTTGAACTATTAATTTTTTCATATTTAATTTTAAACATCAAAAGTTATTGTCATCATTATTTTTCTGTTATTCTTTTTTTTATATGTGATATATTAATGGCTCTATTACCAAGTTTAAAAATGAAAAAAATTTCTTTTTTAGTAATTATGAATAAATTTTTAGATAATACTTTATATTATTTTGTAGGATTTTTTTTCCCAATAATTAAAATTATTCTTGAAAAATATTTGATTAGAGATTTAGAAATGGATATATTTGTTATAATACATTATGAAGGAATATTTCAATTAATTTGTTTTATAGTTTTAAATATAACATATATTATTTATTATATTTTTATTAATGAAAGCCATATTTATTTAATGAATCAAAAAATTTTTTTAAAAGCAATTTGCACTAAATGGATTCTATTCCCTTCTTATTGTATAATAATGTTGATTTTAAAAATATTAGAATTAGTGATTAATAAGGAATTTGGACCATTTTATTTTATTTTAGCAAGTTCTGCCTTTATTTTTGAAAGATTTTATGAATATATTTTTAATTTTAAAAATAATGATATAAAATATATAATTTTGAATATAACTTATAGTGTTGGATATACTATTGGAATTCTTATTTTCAGTGAAATTATTATATTAAACTTTTGGAAGTGTGGTAATACTTTAAAAAAAATTTCAAAAGAAAAGAAAAGCAATTTAAATGAAATAACAGATTTTATAAATAATATGGATAAATCTACATTAGCCAATTAACTATTATTAATCAAATTCCCTAAAAAATAAATTAAATAATTAAATAGATAAATTAAAAAATTAAAAATTTATGAAAAATTTGTATTTAATGAAAAAAATTTGGATTTTTTAATTTGGAATTATTTAAAAATAAATTTATTTTATATTAAAATAAAATAAATTATTTTTTTTAATTAAAAAAAATTAGTTTTAAACAAAATAACAAAATGAATAATGAAATAATAATAAATGAACCTATCAATCAAAATAACCAAATTCCAATTAATAATTCACAAAATAATATAAATAATAGAGTAATCTTTCAAGAAGAAAATAAAACTATTAATAATAACTTTGATATAAATGAAAAGAATGAAAAAATTCAAAATGATTCATTTAATTTTAGTAAAAAAGCAATATTAGAAATAATAAATCAAAATCATTGTTTATGTGATAATTTAAGAAAGATGCAAGAAACAATAAATTTTAAAGATCAACTTATTTCAGAGTATGAATCTGTAATAAAATTATCGAAGGATAAAATAACAAAATTATCAAATCAAATTCCTGAATTAAAAAGAGAAAATGATGTTTTAAGACAAAATAATATAACTTTTCAAAATAATTTAAATGAAGAAAAATTAAGAACCAAAAATAAAACTCAACCATTAAAAAATCCAAAAGTTAAAGAAAATAATAATAAAAAAGATGATGATGATGATGATGATGAGTATTTAGAAAAAGAAATTAATTTGGAAATTGGATATAAACAAAAAGAAAAAGAACTTAAAAATGAATTTGCAAATGAAATTGATAATTTAACTAAAAAAGCAGATGAATTAAAAGTAGAAAATGATAGACTAAAATATGAATTAGCAGATAAAAATATTGAAATTGAAAAATTAAATTCTCAAATTGAAAATGAACAATTTAATAATTCTTCTATTATAAATAAACAAGAGAGAGATATTCAAAAATTAAAAGATAAAGTTTCTGAATATGAAAAAAAAAATAAAACACTTGAAAAAAATTTAAATGATAAAATATTAAAATTAAAAGAACAAAATGAACAATTAAATGAGGATAATGAAAATTTAGAAAAAGATATTGATTTATATAAAGAAAAAATAAATGACTTAGAACTTACAATAAATAATCTTAATCATGAATTAAAAAATAATTTATCAGATAAGGAACAAAATAAAATAAATATGTCTAATAAAGATTCAGTAATTAATCAATTAAAAAATCAAATAAATACATTGAATTTTGAATTAAATAAAAAAGATGTACAAATAGAAAACCAATTAAAAGGGAAAAAAGATGATTTAATGGATTTTGAAGAACAAATAAATCAATTAACAAATGAGAAAAATGAATTGTTAATGGAAAAAGTAGAATTAATAGATAATTTAAAAGAAGCAACTGATAGATTAAAAAAAATGAAAGATTTAATTACTGATAAATATTCAGATATAGAATCAAATTTATATAAAGAAAAAACAAGAAATCAAAACTTAGAAAAAAAATATAAAGGATTATTAAAACAAATGCAAGTTAAAGTAAAAGAATTAGAAAATGAAATTATATCACTTAAAGATATAATAAATCAAAAAGATTATGAAAGAAATCAAATTGAAATGAATTATCAAAATAAATTAAATCAATCAATTTATGCTATGAATAATCAAATGAATGATTTTTCATATAATCAACAAAATAATGATTATAATAATTATATGAATAATTGTACTTATCTTGATAGTGGTAATTTTACAGAATTAAGTACTATTGATGATCCAAAAGATGAAAGGCAAAAAAAATCACTAGAAGAATTTAAAAAATTAATAAATAGAATAGATGAAAAATTAGATACTTCATTTAAATTTGATTGTTAACTAATTCATATTTTTTTTTTTAATTATAAAATATTTTTAAATAAAAAATATATTATTATTTGATTTAATTATATATTTTGTAAACCATTTTTAGCATCTTCGCCAATAATATATTCACTTTTTTTATTTAAATCTTCTTTCTCATCTTTATTTACAATTACATCATTATTAACAGTTAAAGGGAATTCATGTAAAGCACCATAAGCACCATCAATTCCTAAATGAAACTCATCATCTTTTTCAATTAACCCTTTAACAACTTTATTTCCATTTTCAATATTATAAATAAAAAATTCACATTCAATACCTTTACATTTATTAATAATAGCTCCTAAAACAAATAAAGGATCTTTATCTTCAATATTTAAAGATAAAATTTGATGACCAGAGGGTCTTACAGCAACAATATAATCTTTTTCTGGTATAATTCCAATTTTTTCAGCAAAGGAATTTTTTTCTACATTAAGAATATGTAATACTTTCTTATGTGAAATAGACCAATTTTCAAATCTTACTGAAGCTCCTAAAATACCATCTTTATTATCTTTATCATTTGTTTTTATTATAATATCTTTAAATGTTCTTGTTTTTAAAGAATATATTCTAAGATTTAATTCTTTATTTGAAATACTTAAAACCCAATCTGAAAAAGATATTTTTTTATCAATTACATCTTGAGGTGGAATTATAAAATCAGATAATTCTGATGCTTCACTTAAAAATAATGGTCCATTTTTTACTAATGTATATATACGATATCCATATCTTTGAGAATCAACAGGTAATGAATCATATACACCCATATTATTAATATATTTATTTTTAAAAAAAAAAATTAATATTTTTTTTAATATTTATTTTTTTTAATTATTTAATTTTTTTATTTTATAGATACAATATGCCTCATAGTTGGAGAACACATCCTAGAAATTATGGTAAAGATGCAAGATATTGTAGAGTTTGTAGAAATACTCATGGTTTAATTAGGAAATATGATCTTGATATTTGTAGAAGATGTTTTAGAGAAAGGGCTCATTTACTTGGTTTTACTCAAACTAGATAATTGTATTATGATTAATAAATAAATTATCAAATTATATTTAAAATTATTAAATAATATTTTTATCTTTATATAAGGTTATTTTAAAAAATTTTTACTCTAAAAATATATATTATATAAATTAATTTTCAATTTATTTGAATTAATTTAATTTTACATACCTTTTCTAATATAATTTATGAATGCAAAATTTCATTAACTTTTTGATTACTTTCACATAAATTGCAATTGATTGCATATAAATTATTATTTTCAATTTTATTGATACAATCTTTACAAAAATAATGGATAAAATCTTTATTTATACTTAAATTAATATCACTTGTTTTACATTGAAATAATTTAATTTTAAAATTTCTTAAACAAATACAACACTTATCTTTATTTTTTTCTAAATAAAAGTTAAGAATTTCATTACAATTAATTTTAAAATGATTCAAATTTTTAACTAAATTATATATATCTTTAAATTCATAGATTTTACCACAAAAACAAACTAATGCTCCTTTAAATTTTATACTTTTCAATATTAATTTATAAAAATCATTAATACATCTTTGTGAACCAATCCAACAACCACAAGGAAGATTATATAATTTTTGAATTAATGGTTTATCACAAACAATACAAATTGATTGTCTAATATTTTTTATTAAAGATTCAAAAGTAAACTGTTTATAAAGTTTATGACAGTCTTCAATTGCATCATTTATATTTATTTCTATAACATTTCCTAATGTTATATTATAATTTAAAAAATCAGAAATTTGTTCTTTATTTCTTGAGAGAAAAAATCTTTTTTGTTTTTGAATAAAATATAAAAATAAATTTGATACATTATATTTAATTTCTTTCATTAAACATCTTATACAAAAAAAAACTTCTTTTTTACCCATTCTTTTATATCTTGTCATAATATGTTTATCTTCTTCTTTACAAATTATACAAGAAATAGGATTTTTTATAGGAATAAAATCAACAATTAAATATCTTTTATATGCTTTATAAAATAATTCACTATAAACTAATTCATAATGTATTCTTTTATAAAGTAATAAAATTCTATTATTTTCATCATTTAATCCACCAGCATCAATAATAAATTTTTTATAACTATGAAAAATATCAGTAATTTCTTTAATAGTAATTAATTCAACATTATAACCTAAAATATAAGGAGTTAAATAAATAACAATTCTTTCAGCCTCTTGATAAAATTTAAATAAATAATTTTCATAAAATGAATCAAAATCTACATTTTCCTGAAATTCAGTAGGAAGTAAATTTACTAATGAAATAGGAAAATTTTCAGATAATGTTTTATTTTTATTTTTTTCTATAAAATGATATAATATTATTCTATAATATGCAATTAAACCATAATCAAAGTCTTTATAATTATTTATCATTTTAATTAAAACAACATAAGTTTTTGCAATTGGATCATGACTTCTAGATGTTAATGAAAAATAAATCATAATTAAACATTTAAATGTTATATTTAAATCTATTTTATATTCTTTTGCCATTTGAATTAAATGAGTATCTTTTAATAAAAATTTAAAATCACAAATAAAATTTTTTAAGAAATTAATATCATTTTTAAAAATAAGATTTTCAAGAAAAGAAAATAAAATTGCTCTATAAAAACAATTTCCATCATTTTTAATTTTTTTCCACATAATTTCTGGTGGTTTTTGTAAAGTTCTTTTAACTTCAGAATTATCTAAAAATTGTTGAATTTGTTCTATATTATTATAAATTAATTCATTTTCACATTCATGATTAGTTAATTCTAATTTATCTAATTTTTTTTTAAAAGCTTTAATTTCATCTTCAGTAAAACTTAATAAAACATGTTTAATAAATATTTGCCCAGTTTTAGAAGGATCATCTGGTAAAATATTCCAATCATATTTAGATAAATATTGATTTTGAACTAATAAACTTTCTATTGTTTCACTAACATTATATTTATCAGTTTCTAATTGATTAATTAAATCTAAAAAATTATTATTAATAAAAGAATAATCATATTTTTTTGGAAGATTAACACTACAATAAATATTAGGTTTTTCTTCTGGTCCTACTACATCAGGATTTTTTTTATATGGAATTAACATATTTTTATAAATTTCTTCTTCATTCATATTTAATTTAATTTATTCTAAAAAAATTTATTATTTTTTATTTTAAGTTTTATAATAGATTATATATGACTTAATTTAGATAATTCTTCTAGATATTTATATGAATTATTTATAAACTTTATAATAACTTCAGTTATTTTATGACTAAAATTATCGTTTTCTATTTTCATGAAAAGTAGGTTATTTAATAAATTAACTGAAGTTTCTTTTGGAATTAATTTATAATAATAAGCTATGAAATCATTAATTTTATATTGATATTGTTTTTGGAATTCTGAAAATAAACTTAAATTAATTTCAATATCTTTTTTTAACTGAATTAAATTTTCATAATAAACTTTAAAATCTTGATTAAAAAAAGTAAATAAATTTCTATATCTATTTTCATTTAAAGAATAAATTACTAATATAAATTTATAAATATTAGTCATCAAATTAAAAAGAATAGATTCTAATTCTTCATAAGTTTTTTGAGGATAAATTATTTTTTCCAAAGTTTCTTTTTTCCCAATTGTTAAAATTAGATTATTACAAATATCATCTTTTTTATTTTTAGGAATTTCTCTTCTATAATAATGATCACTATCACTAATATCAGGTCGATAGAAATTATCATCTAAATAATATTTAAAAGTCTTTAAAGCATTTTTTTTATTAACAATTTCAAAAATACACAATTTACACAAAATTTTTGGTAATCTAAAAGACCAATGACTTGGATCTTTTTCATAATTACGATAAAACTGTAATAATTCTTCTTTATTTTCAGAAAAAATTTCATGTTTATAATCAACAACATCATTCATACATAAATAAATATATCTTAAATAATTTATAAAATCATCTGAATTTTTAAATCTTAATAATTCATTTGTATGATGTTCTGGTTTATTACAAATTAAACAGTTTTTTTTAAAATATTCACATTTACATTTATGTCTATAATAATGTTCACATAATTTTGCTGTTTTAATTAATTTTGTTTTTAAACGATTTGGTATTTTATTTTGTGATGGTATAAAAGGAAATTTCATTTCTTTTGGATTACATCTTGGTTTATATCCTTTACATAATGATTCAATTAATGATGCATCACATGTTATTTTACAAGATAAAGTTTCTTTTTTTTCTTCTTTATTTTGTAATTCTTTCTTTTTTTCATTTTTTTTTTCTATTTTTTTTATATCATCTTCTTTTTTTTGTTCATTTTTTTCTTTATTAGTATTTAAATTTTGTTTTTCATTTAATTTTTTATCATTTAAAATATCTAAAATATCAATTTTAGGATTTTCAGTTTTTGTCTCATTATTTTTTGTTAAATTAATATCATTTTTTGGTATTAATTTTTTACTGACATTTTTATCAAAATCATTAAAAAATCGATAATCTGTAAAATTTTCACTTTTATAATTATCTATTTTAGAATTATTTTCGTTTGATATAGAAGAATTTTCTACACATGAATTACATTTACAAATATTTCTACATTTAAAACATATCCAACCATTATTTTCATATTCTTCTTTTATTTTTTGAAATGAACTAGAAAATATTTTAGTAATACAATTTTCACAAAACATTTCATCACAATCTTCTCCTGTACAATTAATAACTTCATTTACTTTTTTTGTTTTTTTACAATAATGACATATGATAAAATAAAGATTAAGATTAGTTGAATTCTCATTTGATTGCCCCTTCATGAAAATATTAATCATTTATATTAATTAATGTTTATATAATAATTATTGTTTCACTCTTATAAATACATAAAATTTTTAATAAATAATAATTTGGATTTTATTAAAATTATTAATTTAAAGAATTATAATAATTAATAATATTTTCATTAAATTTATTAATTTTATTTTCAAAATAAATAAAATTTTCTTCATATTCTTTTTCAAGATTTATATACATTGAGATATATTTACTTGATGATTGATCAAAAGAATATGATAAGTTTTTATAATATTTTATTATTGTCTTTTGAATAAAACTTAATTTGTTAATTCCAGCAATAATATTATCTTTAAAATGAAATAAAATTGATAAATAAATTATATCAATTATTTTATCTCTTCTTTTTCTTGATTCATTTAATTTATTTGCATATCGTAAATATATTATTAAATTAAAAAAATTTTTAGATAAATTTTCAACTGTTATTTTAAATATTTTTAATAATTCATTAATTATTTCTAATTGATTATTTTCCAAATAATCTTGTTTAAAATGATTATTTAAATTTAAATTATGATTATTTATACTATTCTTTGTTATATTATTATTTATATTTTCATTATTTGAATTTTCATTTGAATGAATATTATTTGATTCATTAATTTGAGAATTAGATATATTTGATTTGTTTGAAAATGATTCTTTAGTTTCTATAATTTCTTTTGATTCTTTATCAATATTAATAATAATATCTTTATTTGAATTTTCATCAATTGTTAAATCAATTGAATTTTTGTCAATTTTATTATCAATATCATCATCAATTTCTTTATTAATTACAAAATGAAAATTATTTTTTAGATTTTTTCTTTTACAATTATCAACAAAAGTATTTATAAAATAATTTAAACAATTAGGGCTATTAATTTTCTTTAATATACAACATTTACATATAAATTTTGGATTATAAAATTTCCATTTTTTAGTCATTAATGTATAATTTTTTAGATAACGAAAAGTATCTTCTTTATTTTTAATAAAATTATCTTTATTATATGTGACAAGAGTAGGTAAACATTCACCCAAAAATTGGCAATAAATTAATAATTCTCTTGCAGTTTTAAATCTTAAAGTTTCTTTTGGATGTTCTAATTTTACATTACATATAAAACAAGATGAATTTCTATAATTTGGATTATATTTTTCTATTCTTTTTGCTGTTTTAATTAATTTATTTTTAAAATTGGTTTGAATTTTCCATTTTTCATCTGATTCATTTGAACTTAATTCATCAATATTTTCATCATTTTTTTGAAAGTTTTTATGATTATTATGCATTTTATTATTTTTTATTTTTTTAACCTTTATAATATTCTCATTTAATATATTTTTTTAAAGTCTCTTTTTTTATCTTTTGGTTGGCAATATTTTTTCCCAAAAATTTCATAAAATTTATTTAATTTATTTCATTTTTAATATATTTGTTAGAATATTAATTTTAAATAAGATTCATTCTTTTTTTTTTCTTTAAAATTTTAATCATATTATTTTAAAATATTTTAAGTGCTTTTAATTGATATTTTATCACTAACATAAAAAAAAATAAAAATTTTAAATTTAAGATAAAACAATTTAATATTTATTAATTTGGGGCATTTGTTTAATTAATTTCAATAATTCTATTAAAACAAATTATTTTTTTATTTAAAAAATTAAATATTATGTTAAGTTTGAAATAATTAAATTAATACTTTTATTTAGAATCATTTTTTTTTAAATAATATTTATTTATATTAAAACAATTAAAATCAGATTTCTCATAACATCACACTGAAATTTCAGAGTAGCCAAATTTTTTTCATCTTATTTAATAAAGTTATTAAATTTTACCCTCATTTTTTCCTATTATTTTAAATTTTTTTATGAAACAAAAATAATTGTTAAAAAGTATAAATTTCAAATTAATAAATAGACAAATTAATTTTCAAATTCAAAAAAAAAAATATTTAAAAATTGAAAAAAAAATGATTTAATTATTTTATCTTCTACCCTTTTTAAAATGAAAAATTCATAAAAAAAGACTCCTCAAAAAAAAGACATAAATCATTTCAAAAAAATAATTAAATTTAAAAAAAAAATAAAAAAACATATATAAAAAAATTAGATAAATGAATCTTTAAAAATAAAAATATAATAAAAAAAATGAGTTCCGATGCACCAGATCCTCCAGAAGGTTTTCACTATGGTGGAAAATACGGTTGGGTATATCAAGATACAAAAACATTTGATGATATGCAAAATATATTTAAAGATAAATATCTACAACAAAAAATTATAAAATTAAAAATTTGGTCAGGAAAAAAAGATGGTTCAGATGTAATTTATGGCATACAAGCAGTTTATAAAAATTTAAATACAGGAAAATTAACGATTACAGATGAATATAAAGGAGAGGGTTTTGAAAAAGTTGAAGAATTTGAAATTAAATCTAATGAATATTTAAATAAATTTTATGTTAAATTTGATACAGAAATTACTAAAGTTGGATTTGGAACTAATAAAGGAAATCAAATTATTGTTGGTAATGGAAAAGGTGAAGAAAAATATATTAAAATTAATGATGAGAAAAATATTATTATTTCTATTTATGGATGTTATAATAAATATTTAGAAGCTATTGGAGTTGGTTATGTTGAAAGAGATTGGTATATGAAAAAAATGTGTTTTGGATATTTTGAGTTGAGATATAAATGTAAAAATGATGAAAAATTTAAAAATGATTGGTTAGCAAAATTTGATTCTTTAAATTTATTTGAAAAGGCACTTTTAAAAACTTGTACATTACCTGATGCTGCATTTATTCAAATAATTAGATTCTGCTTCTAGATTATTTATTAATTTTAATAAATAATAAATTATGTTAAAAAACCATAATTGAATTTTATTATTTATTTATTTTATTAAAATTTTTGCAAAATAATTTAAAAATCTTATTTCATTCTAAATTAATTATTATTAATATTAAAATATAATAATCACAATTGAAAAAAAAAATAAAAAAATATAAATTTGTATTTTATAAAAATAAAATATCTAAATCATTAATTTAAGTAATGAATTGATTTTTTCACCTCTAAAACCTTGATTACCACCTTTATTAAAGGGAATATTAACTTTATCAAAACCTTCATCTTTATTAGATAATTTAAAATAACCTAAATAATCAAGTACATAAGGAGCATTTTTAGTTTCATAAGTTAATTCATGAATAATATCTTCTAAACAAATAATACCATATTTCCCTAAAGCATTTTCTATTTCAATATTTTCTAATAAATTTTGCTCATTATTACCAACAATTATACTTCCCCTTTTTCTTAAAATTTCTTCTATAATATTTTTTTTTATATAACCCCAAGTAATATAACTTTCAATTAATTTTATCATTTTAAAATTATCTTTATTATAAAAGAGAATTATTGCAGAATTTATTTCTTTTAAATTTAATTTTGATAAAATTAATTGAATTTCTTTTGGTATTCTTGACCAAATTCCACAAATTCTTATTATTATTATTGGTTTATGTTCATATGATGTATCATATTGTTGTTCTATTAATTTATTTGATATTCTTATTTTATGTTTATATGATGAATAACTTTTTTGTCTTTCTCTATTATTTTTTACTAAATATTGTGCAGTTATATATTGATTTTTATTTTCACGTTTTTTCTTTTTTTGAAGAAGTTCATTTTGAATTCTTTGACTTAATTTCTCTTTATTTATTCCTTGTTTTTTCCTTTTTAAATAAACCTCATTTATAATTTTACTTTCTTCCATTAAATTTTCCCTTTCTATTTAAGATAAAAAAAAAATTTTATATTTTTTAAATAAACAATAAATAATATTTTCTCCAATATATATAAAACTCATTATAAAATGTCTTTATCAGATTCATTACAAGTAAATAAAAATTTAATAGAAAAACAAAATTTAATAAAAGCAACAATAATAGAACAAAATTATGATAAAAATTCCTTTTTTACATTTTGTATGAATCAAAAACCAGAAAACGGAGATGATTTAACAAATTGGTCAATGGAAGAATTACAACAAACAATAAATGACTTTATAGAACAAGAAAAAAAGAAAATGGAAGAAAATTCAAAAAAAGAACAAGAAATAACAGACAATAGAAAAGAAGCAGAAAACATAAATTTAAACATGGAACAAATTAGAACTCAAAAAACTCAAAATAACTTATCTCCATATACAAAAGAAATAAAATGTAGAGAAATGGAAAAAAGTATATTAAACTTTAAAGAAATAAAAATAACAGTTCAAAATCCAAAAGTAGTAGAAACAACATTTTTTACATCAAATTACATAACATATGAAATAATAACAATAATAAATGAAAATTTAAATTGGACAGTAAGAAGAAGATATTCAGATTTTTTATGGTTAAGAACAACATTATGTAATCATTTTCCAAGATTTTTTATTCCACCAATTCCAGGAAAGAGATATGGAGCTAGAAGATTTCAAGCTGATTTTGTTGAGAAAAGAATGCATTTTTTAAATGAATTTTTATCAAATTTAATTACTTCAGAAACTTTTAAAGCTTCTGAACCTTTAGTTTCTTTTTTATCTATTCTTGATAGAATGCAATTTGAAAGTAAAATGAGAGAATTAAGTTCTTATATTCCTTCACAATATGTTGAAGATATTAGAACTTTAGATGGAAAGTTATTAATTAGTTGTGATGATGATCAAAATGAAAAATATTATTTGAATATTAATAATTATTTTAAATTACAAGATCAATTATTAGGAAGATTGAATAATAATTTAAAAATGTTTTATAGGAAAATTAATAGTGCTTTAATTCATTTAGATGATATTCAAAAAGATTTTGATTTATTACATTTATTAAATAATAGAGTTCAAATGAAAGAAGAAGTTACAAAATCATATGAAGAATTAGGAATTTTTTATAAAAATTGGAAAAGAATATTATATAATCAAAATGAAATAATGAAAAGTTATATCAAAGATTTTTTTAAATATATTAAAATGGAAGGCACAGCTTATGAAGAATTAGTACAAAAAAGAGATGAAATTAAAAATAAATTTACAGCAGAAAATTTAAGATTACAAGTTAAAAAAGATAAATTATGGGCTTCAATGGATATGACTAAATGGGAAATAACAGAAGATATGGAAAAAATTGATAGAATTTTATTATTAAGAGATAAAAATTATGCTTGTTCAAAAATGTGTACAAAGGAAACTTTATCTTTAGAAAATTTAAAAAAGCAATTAGGTTATGCTAATAAATGTAATATTGATGAATTGAAAAGATTAATTAAAAAATATGCTGATATGTATCTTAATAATTTAAAAAATTTTGCTGAAAAAATGTATCCTACATTAAATGATGCTTTAAATGTTTGGACTACAATTGCAGCATTTACTGATAAATAAATTGAGTAGTTTAATTTAATAAAAATTTTTAAGTTTGTTAAAATATTAATTTATATTTTAAAGATAATTTTTTTATATATTATTCTTTTAATTATTTATAATGTTTTTCTTTATTTTAATGAGTTTGATAATTCTGATTTTAATATTTCTTCAAAATTATCATTTATTTCCTCATCTTCCCAATCTGCTTGCCATTGTTTTAATTCATTTTCATCTTTTTTTTCCATTGAGTTTTTATTTTGTTCAAATTCTTCAAAATAATCATCTTCTTCAAATACTCCTAATTTAATTTGTTTTCCTTCTTCTTTTGGTTTTTCAATATTTGATTTTTCTTTATTTTCTTTTTCATCTTTTCTTTTATCCATATTTATTTTTTTAATATTTAAAATTAAATAATAGAGAATTTATTATTTTCTAATATATAAAATTTATTTATTTTTGAATAAAAAAATTTATTTAATAATTTTTAAATACTATTTAAATTTTTAAAATTAATTATTTAATTAAATTTATACATTCACACTTTGGAAAGATTTAATTAAATAATTGAGTAATTGATCTAATCTATCTAAAGTTTCTAAATAAGGTGAAAAATCTAATTTAGGTTTTAAATTCCATTTTTTTGCTTTAAAAATTTCAAGAAAACCAAACTGGAAAAAATCATATAAAGGATTTAATTTGAAATAACTATATTTTTGTCTAGCATTATTATTCATACTAATAATAAAATCTTTATATTCTTTACAAATAATTAAATTATTTTCTTCACCTAAATCTTTCATTTGAATTAAAATATCATTCATTAAATTAGTAACATATCTTATATGAGGAACACAACCATCATCTTTTCTTTCTTTTAACATTGGATTATCAACTAATTCAATATCATTTAATTCTTTTTCTAAATTTGAATATATATCTCTATATTTTTTTTCTATTAATTTCCATAATAAATTCTTTTTTGTTAATCCTACTATATTAAAAGCAGAAATTATTGT
>JAEEGL015932158.1_pt1 | contig 16837 bp, 15 predicted proteins | sample 9134231 | NCBI WGS metagenome assembly JAEEGL01 (sample SAMN16246548, study PRJNA631951) | gut metagenome | biome: gut microbiome; feature: rumen; material: fiber-attached | host: Bos | place: Iran: Karaj | collected 2018-10
AAATCGTTGGTACTTCCCGCGGGAATGTATCCGATGGGGATCTTTTTGTCACGAAGGTACATGCCCTTCACCACTTCGTCAAGGGTACCGTCTCCCCCGGCACAGATGATCCTGTCAACACAGTCTCCGGCCTCCAGGACATACCTGGTGGCATCGCCGGAACCAAAGGTTTCTTTTACATGAACTTCATGTCCCGCCAAACAAAACAGCTCGATGATATCACCGAGCCTGTTCTTGATTCTTTCTTTACCCGCCTTGGGGTTAAAAATAAAAAGTAGATTCATTACTGTTCTTTTCCGCTTAAGAAATCAACTATACCTTCAACAGCCTGTTCTTCATCGGATCCGTCTGCACTGACGGTAACGCTCTCACCAAGATCAAGTCCCAAACCCATCATGCCCATGATACTCTTGGCATTGACGCGCTTTTCGCCTGCTTCAAGATAAATGGAGCTTTCATACTGGCTGGCAACCTGTACGAGCATCGCAACAGGTCTTGCCTCAAGACCGCCCGACAGTTTAACTTCAATGTCCTGCTTTGTCATAAATTCATCCTTTCAATCTTAAACCCTCAGCGTATTCACTGAGCTTCCTGAGCCTGTGATTCACCCCCGACTTACCCACCGGCGGATCCAAAAAGGAACCAAGCTCCGTAAGAGAACTTTCCGGATGTTCAAGTCTGACTGTTGCTATTTCCCTAAGAGTTGCGGGCAGATTTTCAAGCCCCACCGTCTGCCTTATATATAAAATATCTTCTGTCTGTTTTGATGCCGCATTCACTGCCTTCATGATGTTGGCGGTGTCGCAGTTGTTGCGCCGGTTGATGTCGTTACGGACATCCTTAAGGATCCTCGCCCCCACAAAATCCATCATGGCACGATGTGCCCCCAGCACATTGAGCGCATCGGATATGGCTTCGGAACCTTTGACGTAAACTACCTTGGATCTCTTGCGCACCGACTCTTTAAACTCAATGCCGAAATCCCCAAAGAGTCTCACCACCCTTTTGGCGGTCTCTTCATCGGGTACAAGGAACTCAAGATGGTACTGTTTATTGGGATCCGCAACGAAACCGCAGGCCAAAAAAATACCTCTGAGATAAGCCCGCTTGCAGCAGTCCCCGCGAAACAGTTTTTCCGTATCACCGGGAAAACACTTGGAAAAAATACTCTTTATATCACAATTCTCAGCGGTAAGAAGGGCGCTGTTATCACTGTCATCGGCATTCTTTCCAAAAATGTCAGTTTCTATATTAAAGGTTTTGCTTAATAATGTAAAGCACTTTCTGCAGGCAGTCTCATTATCAAAAGGCACTCTGATGCCGCCCGCCGCACTCTTTCCCGCCTTGGCATAGTACTTGAGTAACGCCGACAGTTCCGCTATCCTGCAATGCTTTTCTGCCGGAAGCACATTACCAACTTCCGCCTTGACATCCGAAGAAAAGGACATTCAGACCTCCGTATCAAAAGGCTTTAGATTCCCCGATCAGCACCCTTATTGATATCCCTGTGATTAAGGGTGATGCCGTAATTTCCCATACGCTGCATACGTTCGTAAAGCTTCCCTGCCAGAGTCACGCTCCTGTGGTGGCCTCCGGTACAGCCGATGGCGATCACCAGCTGATGCTTGCCCTCCTTGATATAGTTGGGCAAAAGAAACTTTAACATATTTTCAAGCATATCCAGGAACTGTCCCGCTTCCTTGAAACCCATGACATAGTCCTGAACCTCGGCATCCAGTCCGGTTTTTCTTTTGAGTTCATCCACATAAAAGGGATTTGGAAGGAACCTCACGTCAAAGACAAGATCCGCATCCGCGGGAATACCGTTCTTAAAGCCGAAGGAAAGGATGTTGACCATCAGATTGTCGTAGGCCTTGTCCTCCACGAAGATCCTGTCTATCTCTTCCTTGAACTGACGGGTCAAAAGATTGGAAGTATCTATCACGTAGTCCGCTATGGACTTGATGTCCTTTAAGATCTCTCTTTCTTTTTCAATGCCCTCTTCCATACGGCCGTCCGCCGCAAGGGGGTGCATTCTCCTGGTTTCTTTGTACCGCTTTAACAAAACCGAATCGGAGCACTCAAGAAAAAGAATGTCCAGTCTGATGGGATTTTTCTTCAGTTCCTTCAGGGTCTCGAATACGGTCTGAAAAGGCATGTCGGCTCTGACATCGATCCCCAGAGCAACCTTGGAATACTCCGTGTCCTTATCGGTGATAAGATCCACAAATTTATCTATGAGCTGAACGGGGAGGTTGTCAACGCAGTAATAGCCCACATCCTCCAGCATCTTCATGGCGGTACGCTTGCCGCCGCCGCTCATACCGGTCACCACAACCAGTCTCATTGATCTACCCTCCCGTGATCCGTCTCAATAAACGCCCTGCCGCGCTTTACACAGAAAAAAGCAGCAGCCTAAAATTTTCCGATCTTTATTACCTCAGGCTCCAGTTTGACTCCGAAGCGCTGGTATACTTCTTCTTCCACCGTTTCCATCAGCATGTTTATGTCCGAAGCGGTGGCTCCTCCGGTGTTTACGATAAACCCCGAGTGTTTCTCTGAAACACAGGCTCCTCCGATACGTTTGCCTTTAAGCCCCGCATCTTCGATAAGCTTCCCGGCAAAATATCCCACCGGCCGCTTAAAGGTGCTTCCCGCACTGGGAAACTCAAGGGGCTGCTTGGACTTTCTTCGCTGAAGAAAATCAGCCATCTTGTTGTGGATCTCAGCTCTGTCACCGGGCTCCAAAGTCATTTTCGCAGAAAGCACGATCATGGGCGAATGCTTGATGATGCTTTCCCGATACCCAAAATGCATATCTTCACAGGAAAGGGTACGAACAATTCCCTCCCCGTCAAGGACCGTAACCTCCGATACCACATAGGACATCTCACCATCGTAGGCTCCGGCATTCATTACCATGGCACCGCCCAGGGTTCCCGGGATCCCATAGGCAAATTCAAGACCCGAAAGCCCCGACTCTTCCGCCATGAGACAGACCTTTGAAAGCAAAACTCCCGCTCCCGCAATGATGACATTGTCGGAAACCGACAACTCATTAAAGGAACCGGAAAGTTTGATCACAGCTCCGTCAAATCCGGAATCGGACACAAGCAGGTTACTGCCGTTACCGAGCACAAAGAAGGGAATCTCCCTGTTCTTAAGAAAAACCACGACCCTTGCAAGTTCATCGTTGTTTTCCACCAAAACAAACGCACCCGCAGGTCCGCCTGTCTTGAAGGTCGTATGTTCTTTCAGTAACACATCCCTGAGTACCCTGTCCGGAGACAGTATATTTCTCAGATCGAATATTACAGATATGTCCACACCCATAACTCCGTTTATAAAACCAGCTTGGCAGCTCCGTACATACCGGCATCGTTGCCTAAGGTTGCAAGCAGCATCTTACAGTTTCCGCAATCCGCAAATACCGTATTCTTAAAAGCAGGCATAAAGTAGTCCATAAGGACTTCTCCCGCCTTGGAAACACCGCCGCCGATAACGATGGCTTCGGGATTTAAAATGGTAGCTATCACTGCAAAGCCCTTGCCGAGACACTCACCGAAATCTTTGGCTATCTCAATGCAAAGCTCGTCTCCAGCCTTGACGCCGTCAAATACGGCCTTGGCTGAAAGATCCGCATCGGTAAGCACGGTCTTTTTGCTCCACTTTGCAAGGTGTTCCCCTGCAAGTCTTGCGATACCGGTAGCTGACGCATACTGCTCAAAGCAGCCGTGACCGCCGCAGCCGCATGCTTTTTCCTCGCCGTCCTTAACGTGGATATGACCGATCTCACCGCCGGCTCCGGTAGCACCCGTAAGGATCTTGCCGTCGATGATGATACCGCCGCCCACACCGGTTCCGAGAGTCACCATCACGATGCTCTTATAACCCATGCCGCCGCCCTTCCACATCTCGCCGAGAGCAGCAACATTGGCATCGTTGCCGGTCATGGTCTTAATGCCTGTGAGGCTTTCAAGCTTTTCATTAACGTTGAACTTACCCCAGCCCAGATTAACGGCTCTCTGGATCACACCGTCTGCGGTAACGGGACCGGGAACTCCCACGCCGATACCCGCCACATTGTCCTTGGATATTTTCTTTTCCGATAACTTGGCTTCGATGGATGCAGCCACATCGGGAAGGATATTTTCACCCTTGTTCTCTTTTCTTGTGGGGATCTCCCATTTCTCAACGATGGTGCCGTCAGTGGTAAGAAGTCCCATCTTGACGGTGGTACCGCCTATATCAACCCCAAATACGTAATCAGCCATTCTTTTCGTCCTCTTCTCTCTTCTTTGCGAAGTTTTCCTGTATTCTCTTATAAAATTCCTGAGCCGCGTTGTAACCCATCTTCTTCTGACGGTAGTTGACCGCAGCAGATTCGCAGATGATTGCAAGGTTACGGCCCGGTCTGATGGGAATGTTGTGACACACAACCTTGTTTCCAAGATACTCGGTGTACTGCTCTTCAAGTCCCAGACGATCGTATTCTTTGTCCTTGCTCCACTCTTCAAGACGGATGACAAGGTCGATGGACTGGGTATCCTTAACGCTGGAAACACCAAACAGAGTCTTAACATCCACGATACCGATACCGCGAAGCTCGATGAAGTGCTTGGTAACATCGGGAGCGGAACCTATAAGGGTATCGTCGCTTACCTTTCTGATCTCAACGGCATCGTCGGATACAAGACGGTGACCGCGCTTTATAAGCTCAAGCGCTGCCTCGGATTTACCGATACCGCTCTCACCGGTAATAAGAACACCTTCGCCGTATACATCAACAAGTACGCCGTGGACCACGATGCAGGGTGCCAGCTTTACATTGAGCCATCTGATGATCTCGGCCATGAAATCGGAAGTGGATTTCTTGGTCATGAGAAGGGGGATGTTACGCTCGATGGCCATCTCCTTGAAGATATCGTCGGGAACAAGCTCGCGGCAGAACACTATGGCAGGTATGTCATAGGAAAGAAGCTGCTTGTAAGCAGAACGTTTCTTTTGCGCGCTCAGACTCTCCATATAGGTGTACTCCACGAAACCTATGATCTGAAGTCTGGTTGCATCGAAGTGCTCGAAATAGCCCGCCATCTGAAGTGCGGGTCTGTTGATATCGGGCTGTGTGATCTTAATGTTGCCGGTATCCACCTCGGGAGTGAGGTTTTCAAGTTTCATCTTCTCGATTATGGCATCAAGTCCTACATTCGGCATTTGTAACCCTCCTTGTTTACCTGTTGCTCAGAATGACACTGTATATATTACCACATTCCTGCTTTATATTCTATGCGAAACTGTTTTTACATATCGGTGCGGAAAAAAGCATACACCCTCTCGGCCTGTTCCCTTGTGATGCCGTCCACAGCGGAAAGCCGCTCCACACTTGCTTCTTTTATCTCGGAAATCGAATCAAAGCTTCGCATAAGGGCCTTACGCCTTGCGGGACCTATGCCGGGAATGTCGTCAAGGACGGAATGCACCTGCTGTTTGCTCCTTAGACTCTTATGATATTCTATGGCGAATCTGTGGGCTTCGTCCTGGATCCTGGTGATGAGTTTAAAGGCCTCGGAGGTGCGCTTGATGGAGATCTCCTCCCCTTCGACATAAAGGCCTCTGGTGTTGTGGTTATCATCCTTGACCATACCGCAGACGGGAATGTCCAGTTTAAGCTCCGAAAGCACCTGCTTTGCGATATTGACCTGGCCCTTGCCGCCGTCCATCAGAAGAAGATCCGGGAACCTTGCAAAACTTCCGTAGGTGTGCTCCATATTCTCTGCCGAAAGCTGCTCCCGCTCACTGAAACCGTGAAGGAATCTTCTGGAAAGCACCTCGTGCATGCAGGCGTAATCGTCGGGGCCTTCCACGGAACGGATCTTAAACTTGCGATAATCTCCCTTCACGGGCTTGCCGTCTTCGAACACCACCATGGAGCCCACATTCTCAAAGCCGTTGGTGTTGGAGATATCGAAAGCCTCAACCCTGTGGGCATCGGGAAGGTCCAGTATGCCGCAAAGTTCCGCCATGGCACCCTTTGTGGTCTTTTCTTCGATGATAAGTCGTTCTTTGTCCTTGGAAAGAACCGTTTCCGCATTCTTGCAGGCAAGCTCCACCAGACGCTCCTTGGTGCCAACCTTGGGAGTCAGGAGCCTTACTTTAACACCCTTTATGCCGCTTAACCATTCGGCGATGACATCCGCTTCGTCTATCTCAAAAGGAAGCATGATCTCCCTTGGAACAAAGGGCGTCCCGGTATAATAGCGCTTCACAAATTCCGTAAGAAGTTCTTTCTTTTTGGCGCCTTCCGTTTCCCCGAAATGATGATGTTCCCTGCCGATCATCTTGCCGCCGCGCATAAAGAAAACCTGCACCACAGCGTCGGTTTCATCGGCTGCGATACCTATGATGTCACGGTCACCCTCATCGGTATCGGTGATCTTCTGGCGCTCCACGATCCTGGCGGCACTTTCCATAAGTTCACGATACTTGATGGCATCCTCGAAATCCAGGCGTTCCGATGCTTCTTCCATCTTTGCCTTAAGATCTCGGACAATGGTCTTGTCATTGCCGTTAAGAAAGTCCATGGCAAGCTCCACCCGGTTCCTGTACTCTTCCTTAGAAACACAGCCACGGCAGGGAGCGATGCAGCGCTTCATGTGGAAGTTTAAGCAGGGACGGCCGTTGGGCTTTCCTTCCTCGATCACCTTGTTGCAGGTCTTAAGACCATAGGTAGCGTTGAGAAGGGAAATGGTTTCGTTCACCGCCTGAGCGCTGGTGAAGGGACCGTAATATTTTGCTTTGTCCTTATAGGTCTTCCGCACCATGAAAATACGGGGATAATCCTCGTTAAGGGAAACTTTGATGTAGGGATAGGTCTTGGAATCTTTAAGAAGGGTATTGTATTTGGGACTGTATTCTTTGATCAGATTGTTTTCAAGGACCAGCGCCTCCAGCTCCGAGTCTACCACAATATACTCGAAATGATGGATCAGTGACACCATGCGCTGGATCTTTAAAGTCTTTTTGGTGGAAGCGCGAAAATAAGACCGAACCCTGTTATACAGGTTTACGGCCTTACCTACGTATATCACATTATCCTTTTCATCGTGCATGATGTAAACTCCGGGCTTGTGAGGGAGTTTACTCAGTTCTTCGTCGATGTTGAACATACTTAGGGGCGTGCTCCTTATATGTCAACTGTAACTATATTGAGGTTGGTTGTCAAACTACTTTTCTACGCAAGGGTTACTCTTGAACATTACTTCTTTTGCGAATAATACACATCGGGATTTGCGATTGTCTCGCCCCTAGAAAAATACACGCCGAGATCTAAGTCTATATCGGTTGCCATTAAAAGAACCGAATCGTCGTTAATCCACTTATAGAGGCCGTCAAAGAAGGTTTTCAAATCCGGCTTCTTTTCGGTTTTAAATTCAATTTCGGCATGGTCTGCCTGGAACAGATATCCGTCTTTCAGGAAGAAAACTTCATACTCATAGTCGGAATCTCCCTGACCGTCGTAAAGGCTTGTATATACCACATAGTCCTTACCGTCGACTGTAGATAAAAATACCTGACAGTTTCCCGTATGGGCAAGAGCATACTCCTTCATCCAGGAAGGAATCATGGATTCAAATAAAGTTGTATCGTTCTTTGTGTCTTCTGTTCCTTCAATAATCTTCACATGTCCGAAAGCCCCGTTACGGAAAGTGCTCTCGGTGAAGTTACCGTCAAAATCTTTATCGGTAATATATGTAACGAGGATTGCGTCCTCGATACCGTCACGGTTTATATCGCAGGTAACCGTGTTGATTCGTGATTCTTTTTCACTGGAAGGATCAAGTTCATAGCCGATAGAGGTGCGTGCCTCATAGGGTCTGATATCGCCCACGGTGACGGTTTTGTCCCGGTTGATGGTAATCGGCGCGGTAATATTAAGTCCAAGATCATAGTCCGGAACATTGTTATCGGAGAAAACAACTCCTGCGGGAGCAGCAAGCCAGACTTTGCCGTCCAGGAATTTGATATCTATAATGTCAGACCAAACAAACCCTGAAAACTCACCCGAATCCTCCCCACTGCGATTAAGACCGTTAAGAGATACCGAATAAACATAATGATCTTCTTTGCCGTCAATCAGAATATCTGCCCAATTCAAATCTTTGTCGTACTGTGTGGAAATGCGACGGGCTAATATGTCTGAAAAGAAGGAGCTGTCATATCTTGTAAGGGTATAATCCTCCCCTTCTTTGTCCACTATACACAGGCCGTACTGACTGCAACCGGATCCTGTACCCTCGCACTCCGCAATCAGGTACTCATCCTCACCGTCTCCGTCACAGTCAGACTTTTCTATATATGCGCCATATATTCCGGTTGCGATGTCGACAGGTATTTCTTTGTCGCCGTCAATTACTATCGCCACATCTTTATCCGCGTCAGATTGGTCGCGAGTAATCTTCAAACAGACACTGTTATCCGAAGAATAGGAACATTCATCCAAATAATCTTCCGGCTCATTTGTATCGTCTGTTGATAAAGATGAGACATCTGAAGAAATACTCGCCTCAGAAGACTGTGATCCGACATTTTTTGCGGAACTCTCCGAAACCGATGACACAGGATTTGCAGAGGGTTTATCCCCTGAAGTTTGTGAAGAACATGCGGCAAGCGAAAAAGAAAGACATACCGCCATCATAGAAATTGAGAAACGCTTTTTAGTACTCATACCCATTACTCCCATTCTTTTTATTCCCCTAATATACTATATATATATATATGCCGAATCTCAATGTAAAAAATTGCCAATTGAAAAAATCCATTTACATACTACATCTACGGATGTATAATATTACTACATCCACAGATGTATATGGAGATATCGCTATGATCCTATATCATGGTTCCGAATTAATAATTGAAAAGCCAAAATACAAGGGTGGAAAACCCTACAACGACTACGGGTATGGTTTCTATTGTACTGAATATCCCGACATGGCAAGGGAATGGAGTGTCACCTCCAACCGGAACGGATATCTGAACAAGTATGAGCTTGACTCAACTAATCTAAGTGTGCTTTGTCTTAATGATTATCCTGCTCTGACATGGCTTTCAGTGTTACTTGAAAACAGGACTTTCGACATTACAACCCCCTTGGCCAAAGAGGCTTCCGCATATATTCGTAAGGAATTCTCCGTGGACTACGAGACCTATGACTGCATCAAAGGATATCGGGCAGATGACAGCTATTTTTCTTTTGCCCAGGACTTTATAAACGGATCCATTTCCTATGAGCAACTATGTGAAGCCATGCACCTCGGAAAACTCGGAGATCAATTTGTTTTAAAAAGCAAAAAGGCCTTTGAAAACCTTTGGTTTTGCGGAGCAGCCGAAGTGTCCAGAGAGATATGGTACCCACGCAAAGAAGAACGCGACAAAAAAGCCAGAAAACAGTATGCTTCGTTCGACAAAGACTATATAAGAGGATCCCTGTATGTCACAGGAATACTTGATAAGGAGATGAAACGTGACGATGCACGCTTACGATGAGTTGTATTTAAACGGAGCAAGAAACGCCCTTGGAAATATGCTTCACTTCGCAGTGTATGACCTGAAAAAAGATTTATCGGATTTCCACAAAATGTTTATCAATTCAGGAATTGCTGAGCGCTTTGGCCATGGAGAATCTGCTCTGATCGCAGGTTGTTCGGGTGTTGAACTTGCTTACAGCGTGATCTTTAAAACTACAGGGCAATACTGCTCAGTAAAACCTTCTTTCACCTCCGACAAAACACCGGAGTACTGGGCGGGCTGGGCCTTGGCTTATTATCAGTGGCACAGCAATATTTCATTTGCCGGAATAGAGGAAATAGTCCCTATCAATGAAATAGTATCCATGTACTCACCTTTACATGAAGCGGATATACTCAAATACGTTGATGTTATGGATGAACGGATGCAAATCGGCTCTGATGTTTCTAAACTGGCAAGACTCAGGGCTTATGCAGGACTGACGCAGAAACTTCTTTCGGACCGGTCCGGAGTCTCCGTGCGGATGATCGAACAATACGAACAGGGCAGGAAAGACATTTCCAAGGCATCGGCAGAAACGATACTGCGATTGTCACAGGCACTGCACTGCAATATGGAAGATATTATTTCTTTTTAAAAAAAGGAGCCCAAACGGGCTCCTTTAGTTGTATCTTATTCTTCAGTTTTAGGCTCTTCGGCTGAAACCGCATCGGGCGCAACGGTCTCGGTCGTCTCAGGCTTTGAAGCCCCGGTCTCGGAAGGCTTCTCTCCCTCAAGATTCTCTTCCACGGTCTTCTCTTCCCCGGGATCCGGGATACCCTTCTCCTTACGGAAGATCTCCATGAATTCCTTGCCGGTGATGGTTTCTTTTTCGATCAGGTAAGCTGCGATCTTGTCAAGGATCTCGCGGTTCTCGGAAAGAAGCTTTTTGGCCTGCTCGTAGCTGTCCTTGAGAATCTGCATAACTTCTTCATCTACCTGGGCGGCGGTAACCTCACTGCAGTTAAGGACCGTACGGCCGTCAAGATACTTGCTCTCAACGGTTTCAAGACCCACAAGGCCGAAACGCTTGCTCATACCGTACTGGGTCACCATGCTGCGGGCGATTGATGTTGCTTTTTCAATATCGTTGGATGCGCCGGTGGTCACGGAATCAAATACCAGTTCCTCGGCTGCACGGCCGCCTAAGAGACCAACCAACATGGCGCGAAGTTCCTTCTCGGTATTTAAGAACTTTTCTTCCTCGGGAACCTGCATAACATAGCCAAGCGCTCCCATGGTCCTGGGCACGATGGTGATCTTCTGAACGGGCTCCGTACCCTTCTGGAGGGCGGAAACAAGGGCGTGACCAACCTCGTGATAGGACACAATCTTGCGCTCCTCGGGCTTCATGATGCGGTCTTTCTTTTCCTTGCCCACTAGTACCTGCTCCACAGCCTCGTACAGGTCCTTCTGGCTCACAAGTTCTCTGTGTTCCTTGACGGCGTTGATGGCTGCCTCGTTGATCATGTTGGCAAGGTCGGAACCTACGGCACCGCTTGTGGCAAGGGCGATGGCATCAAGGTCCACAGTTTCATCCATCATGACACCCTTGGCATGAACCTTAAGGATATCAACTCGTCCCTTAAGATCGGGCTTGTCAACGATGATACGTCTGTCAAAACGGCCGGGACGAAGCAATGCCTTATCAAGAATTTCCGGACGGTTGGTGGCCGCCAGGATAAATATACCCTTTGATGAATCGAAACCGTCCATCTCGGAAAGGAGCTGGTTCAGTGTCTGTTCGCGCTCCTCGTTGCCGCCGCCGTACTTAGAGTCACGGCTCCGGCCGATGGCATCGATCTCATCGATGAATATGATACAGGGGGCGTTCTTGTTGGCCTCCCTGAACAGGTCTCTTACACGGGATGCGCCCACACCTACAAACATCTCCACAAAATCGGAACCCGTAAGGGAAAAGAACGGCACATGGGCTTCACCGGCAACAGCTCTTGCAAGCAGGGTCTTACCGGTTCCGGGAGGGCCTACGAGAAGTGCGCCCTTGGGGAGTTTCGCACCAATCTTTACATATCTGCCGGGATTGTGAAGGAAGTCCACAACCTCCACCAGGGATTCCTTGGCTTCATTCTCACCCGCAACGTCCTTGAAGGTGACTCCGGTTTCTTTTTGCACATAGACCTTGGCATTGGACTTGCCAACACCGCCCATGAAGCCACCGGCACCGCCTCCCATCTTGTTGGACAGGAAACTGATGAGTACAAAGAAAAGAACAATGGGAAGAATGTAGGTAAGTATGATGGAGATAAGCCAGCTGGAGTTGTCGGGAATATTGCCGCTGACGGTGACTCCCGCAGTGAGAAGTCTCTCGGAAAGCTGCTCGCTTGTCTCAACATAGCCGGTAACATAGGTTACGGTCATACGACCCATGTAGGGGTTGGGATTTATCTCTTCGAGAGGAGTGATGATGATCTTGTCACTGTCGAGAAAAACTTCCTTGACCTGGCCCTCTTCAAGCATCTGCACGAACTCGTTGTAGGTGATCTTCTTGTTGGTGGCGCTGGAAAGAGCTTTGGTAAAGTAACTGACTATAAGAAGGACCACCAAAGCCGCGATAAGCATGGGAGCGATACGGGGGCCCTTGGGATTGTTCTGATTGTTATTTGGATTGTTCTGATTGTTTTCGCCTGGCATAGTTTTTACCTTATTTTCGGGGAATAATTTCTATTTTATTATAAGTAGCAATTTAGGGCGGTGCAATATAATTTTTCTGAAAAACTCTGAAAAAACTATAAATAAAACAACGCTTTTTCCCTTGAAAACATCCCTGTCGGTGGGTAAAATATTTTCATAATAGTTTGCACAATTTGGCAGTGAGGAATGTTATGAAGATTGGATTTGACAACGAGAAATATATTAAGATGCAGTCCGAGCGGATCTTAGAGAGGATTTCTTCTTTCGGCGATAAACTGTATCTGGAATTCGGAGGAAAGCTCTTCGACGATTATCATGCGTCCCGTGTTCTTCCCGGCTTTCAGCCCGACAGTAAATTAAAGATGCTCCTTAAGATGAAAGACCACGCCGAGATAGTCATCGCCATCGGAGCCGATGCCATCGAGCAGAACAAGAAGCGCGGCGATCTTGGCATTACCTACGATCTTGACGTATTGAGACTTATAGATGCTTTTACCGGCGTGGGCCTTTATGTCGGAAGCGTGGTCATCACCAAATATGCGGGCCAGCCCGCGGCCGATGCTTTCAGGGCAAGACTTTCCGCTCTGGGTATCAAATCCTATCTTCACTACCCCATCGAAGGATATCCTTCAAATATACCCCTTATCGTAAGTGACAACGGCTACGGCAAGAACGATTATATCGAAACCTCCAGACCCCTTGTGGTCATTACGGCTCCCGGACCCGGCAGCGGCAAGATGGCCACCTGTCTGTCCCAGCTCTATCATGAGAGCAAGCGTGGCGTCAAGGCGGGCTATGCCAAGTTCGAGACTTTCCCCATCTGGAACCTGCCCCTCAGCCACCCCGTAAACATCGCCTATGAGGCCGCAACCGCAGACCTTAACGATGTTAACATGATCGACCCTTTCCACCTGGAAGCTTACGGTGTTACCACCGTTAACTATAACCGTGATGTGGAAGTTTTTCCCGTACTTAACGCAATCTTCACCCAGATCCTTGGGGAGAGCCCTTACAAATCTCCCACTGACATGGGCGTTAACATGGCAGGTAACTGCATAATCGACGATGAAGCCTGCTGCGAGGCCTCCAGACAGGAAGTCCTCCGTCGCTACTACACCGGTCTTTGCGATGAAAAGAAAGGTAACGGCACCAAGGAATCGGTTTACAAGCTTGAACTTTTGATGAAGCAGATGAACCTGACCGCCGCAGACAGACCTGTCGTAGAGTGTGCTCTTGAAAGGGAAAAAGAAACCGGACACCCGGCCGTTGCCATCGAGCTTCCTTCCGGTGAACTGATCTCCGGAAAGACCACGGATCTTTTGGGAGCCAGTGCGGCTGCACTCATCAATTCCCTCAAATCTCTTGCAGGGATCGACCACAAGATCCACCTGGTTACCAAAGAAGCGCTGGAGCCCATACAGACTCTTAAGACCAACTACCTCGGAAGTTCCAACCCCAGGCTCCACACCGACGAAGTGCTCATCGCCCTTTCCGTCAGTGCTGCCAACAACGGAGCTTCACAGGCCGCCCTTGAACAGCTTCCCAAACTTCGTGGCTGTGAAGTACATTCAAGCGTTATCCTCTCTCCCGTCGATGAGAAGATATTCAAGAAACTGGGCATGCACTTAACAAGCGAAGCCAAGTACGAGACCAAGAAGATGTATCATTATTGATCCCGGACGCATTTAAACCGATTGTTTTCTTTATCAAATTGACGCAAAAAAGCCGCTGTGTTCTTTAACACAGCGGCTTCTGTTATTTGATCGTTATTCTCCCACAGGATTTTCAAGTACAGCGGGGGCATGCTTGGTGAAGAGTTCAGCCACCAGCACTGCTGCCAGCATGATCACACAGCCCATGGCCTCTCTCAGGGTCACGGTCTCTTTAAGGATCAGCATACCAAACAATAAGGTGAATACGGACTCAAGGCTCATGACCACAGTGGCAAGGGTCATGCTTACACGCTTCTGAGCTTCCATCTGAAGTGTATAGGCAATACCGCAGGAAAGTAATCCCGTATAGCAAAGGGGAAGCCAGCAATCCATTACTGCTCCTGCAGTGGGCTTTTCAAGGATCATGGGTACAATTCCCAAGATCGCACAGGTCAAAAACTGCAGGCTCGAAAGCTTAAGCACGTCAACTTTAGGCGCATATTTCCCGACGGCAAGAATGTGGAGTGCGTAAAAGAAAGCGCATCCCAAAAGCCATACATCACCGACTCCTATGGAAAACTCTCCGTCGACACAAAGAAAATACATGCCAAGGACCGACATGAACACCGCTACCCAAAGGTTTTTTGAAGGTTTCTTTCCGATTACCATGGAAAAGATAGGCACTAGGACGATATAAAGGGAAGTAATAAATCCCGCAGTGCCTGCTCTTGCAGTCTTCATTCCGATCTGCTGACAAGCAGCCGCACAGAAAAGCACGAGACCGCAGACAACGCCGCCCTTTATCATGACCTTGTCGTAAAGATGCGTGAGTATCCCTTCTTTTTTATCCATGTAAACAAAAGCAGGGACAAGGGACAAAGCGCCGATGGAAAACCTTATTACGTTGAAGGTGAAGGGGCCAAGGTGCTGTGCTCCTTCACTCTGAGCCACAAGGGCACCGCCCCATATTATGGTAGCCAATACCAGTAGAAGCGTGTATTTTGTTCTCTTCATACAAAACCTCTGAATGATAAACAACTCAATTTCCTAGGGTATTTTATCAAATAGGTTTTTAAATGCAATAGACATGCGCTACCATGATAAAGCAATAAATTGCTATCCCACTTGCGACGCTATGAAAAATCATCGCGCACGGTTGAAGCGCAAAAAAATCGGGACCCTAGGTCCCGATTTTTTTAAAGGAGAGACATGAAACATGAAGTGTACTTGTTGGGTGTTTCGCTTATCTTGGTTTGAGTATACAGTTCCCGCATTAAAGGGTTATTAACGCAACACCCGATTTTAAGCCTTTTTCGGATAATTTTTCGTTAACATTTCAAAGGCCCTTAATCAACACCCCTAACCGATACCTGTCCGACTTTTCCTTCAAATATGGGCAGGAAGGCTTCCATTTCTTCTCCCGAATATGCACTGAATCCCGGACAGATCACGCTGTCGCGATCCACATACTGCTGAAGGAAATATTTCTTTGCTCCAAAGATCAGTTCGGCGATCCCTTCCATTTCCTTGTTCGAATGCAGTTCTCTCACCACAGTGGTCCTGAATTCGTAATCGATATTTCCCGTGATCAGGAGTTTTATGCTTTCTTTTATCTTTCCCACATCGGTCTTTACTCCTGCAGCCCTTTCATAGCCTTCGGCCGATGATTTTATATCCATAGCCACGTAGTCAAGGAGATTCTCTTCCAAAAGTCCTTTTAGGATCTTCGGCCTGTAGCCGTTGGTATCAAGCTTGACTTTAAGACCCAGATCTTTAAGTTTCAGTATGAACTCCCGAAGATCCGCCTGCAGGGTGGGCTCTCCGCCGGTAATGCAGACACCCTCCGTTATTCCCTTTCTTTTTCTTAGGTGGGAAAGGATCTCTTCCTCAGGGATCAGAGGCTGTGAGGAAGGATCCAGCACAAGATCCGCATTCTGGCAGAAAGGGCACCTGAAATTGCAGGCTCCCGTGAAGAGCGTTGCGGCCACAATGCCGGGATAATCAAGAAGTGTTGTTTTGTTAAAACCGTGAATCTGCATACATTGCCTCTTTTCTCTTGAGAAAGACTTCGGAAGTATAATATAATGTGAGGGCGAAAGATCTTTTCCGCACCCCTATAATAGCACAACAAAGGATCCGGGGACACCTTACATGAAAAAACCTCTGACCGACGATGAAAAGTACATGAAAGAAGCCCTTAAGGAAGCTCGCAAGGCCTACAAGCTGGGTGAGGTTCCCATCGGCTGCGTGATAGTATACGAAGGAAAGATAATCGGCCGCGGCTACAACCGCCGCAAGACCGACCATTCCACCCTCAGCCACGCCGAGATCACCGCAATAAAAAAAGCCTCCAAAGTCATGGGGGACTGGAGACTTGAGGGCTGTACCCTGTATGTGACCTTGGAACCCTGCCAGATGTGCTCCGGCGCCATCATACAGGCCCGGATCGACCGTGTGGTCATGGGCTGCATGAATCCCAAGGCAGGCTGCGGAGGTTCTTTATTGAATATTCTCGAAAGCCCCCTCTTTAACCATCAGGCCGAGGTGACCCGGGGCGTTCTTGAAGAGGAGTGTTCTGAGATCCTGACCCGTTTCTTTAAGGAATTGCGTGTCCGCCTTAAGACCGAAAAGGATGCGGCCAAAGAAGGCACCGAAGACTGAGATTCTTATTCAAACAGGCTGTCGTAGTTGAAGTTTTCGTAGTTTTCTCTGACTCTTGTCAGATATTCCTCCAGGTTTTCTTTGGTGATGAGCCCTTCATCCCTTGCCATGCACTCAAGGATCAGTGAATTGATATCCGGCGAATAGTGTACCGGGTCCATGTAATTATCAAGGTCTCCGGTTATATCGATCCTGTCATCAAAGCCGTAAATACGAATATTATCGACTTCAAGAAGCAGGTCGTACATATATCTTAAGGATGCCAGCGTACTGTCAAAGCTTCCGGTTATCCTGAGGGCATCCCA
>JAEEGL010673747.1_pt1 | contig 16836 bp, 10 predicted proteins | sample 9134231 | NCBI WGS metagenome assembly JAEEGL01 (sample SAMN16246548, study PRJNA631951) | gut metagenome | biome: gut microbiome; feature: rumen; material: fiber-attached | host: Bos | place: Iran: Karaj | collected 2018-10
CTGACATGCCATGCCTACGTTGAGCACGGGAAGCGGCTCGGCACCTATCTCCTCGGCGAGTTGGAAGTACTCGAAGAAGCCGAGTCCATAGCTCTGGAAGTAGTCTGGGAAGTAGCGCTGGGTAAAGGTGTAGTGCCAGCGGTTCTCGTTGAGCGGACGATTCTCGACGGGGCCTACAGAGTTCTTCCACTGGTAGCGGGTTTCGAGGTCTGTGCCCTCTACGATGCAACCGCCGGGGAAGCGGAACACACCCGGATGGAGGTCTTCGAGTGCCTGTGCGACATCGAGACGCATACCATTCTCATGACCTTTGTAGGTCTTCACGGGGAAGAGGCTGACGTGCTCGAGGTCGGTGGTCGTCTTACTGTCGCCCCAAACGCGAAGGTGTGCCTTGGCAAAGGTGCGACGGGGCTTGATGATTACGCTGTACTTTTTCCACTCACTGCCGCTGACATCAAGACCAGCGTTACCGAGCTTCTGGTCTTCTTCCATGGTGGCGTTATCGACGAGGTCAATCCACAGCTTGGCGGAACCGCCTTCGGGCACACGAGCCCATACCGAGAAGCGGTATTCTTCGCCACCACGTACACCGATGCCGAAGAAACCGTGGTTCTCGATCATGGTGTGTTTGTCGCTATGGCCAGAGGGTGCCAGACGGACGTAGTGAGGATTGCGCTCGAAGGGACCGTCGTTGCGAAGAGACACCTTGCCGGAGATGTCCCAACCGCAGTAGTGATCGGGAAACTCGAAAGAACGGTTCTTGATGAGCTCGGCATAGAGGCCACCGTCGGCAGCATAGTTGATGTCCTCAAAGAAGATGCCCCACTGGGTGGGTTGGATGACGGCACCCGGCTTCTTGGCGTTAACGTTGATGACGGTCTCGGCTGCGGAGAGGGATGAGCCAAGTTGAAAGTTGAAAGATGAAAATTGTAAGTTGGCTAAGCCGCTGAAGAGGGCTGCGCCAAGAAGGAATAGTTTGATTTTCATAGAAGTAAAAAGTATGATTTAGTTAGTGGATAATCTTTTTGCCATTCTGGATGTAGATGCCTTTGGGAAGGTTGGTGGAGACAGGGAGCTTGCGCCCGGTGATGTCGAAGAGGGGAGCAGGGTGACCTTGAGGTGAGGTCTGCAGAGACGGTGGCACATCGCCGGAAATGGACTGGATGCCGGTGGGCATGAAACCAGCATCGAGATAGAAGCAATCCAATGGTTCGAGGGCGCTTGTCACCTGCAGCCAAGGGGTGGCGGCGGGCTGAAGGGTGCCAAGTTCAACACGTTTGAAAGCCAACACCTGCGGGTCTTCGTCGGAAGGCAGTAGCTGATAGAAATGGGTGTTGACATCAGAAGTGGTAAGCACCTGACTGACGCGGTCGCCCTTCAGGCTAGTCGTGGCAAAGCTGACCGGAGACTTGGTGCTGGGGCGGAAGGCAACGGTCTGGCCTGGCGTTCCCTTAACCAGAATGGAGGCTCTAGCAGGCAACGTAGAACCTGCGGAGATAGCCGTCTTGCTGACAAGCTGCGAAGTGCGGTTGACGCTCGTGATCTTATAAGCCTTGATGCCCTGAGGCACATAAACGGGGTAAGGCGTGTAGAAGAGACTCCAACCCTGGTCGCCGATAGTGAGCTGACGCGTGTAGGTTGCGATGAGGTCGCAGGAGAGATGCGGAGGTTGGTTGTAGGCATCGTTCTGGCTAATGACCTGAGCGCGATAGGCATAATCGTCCATGAGGTGAGGCACGAGATAGTCGGTCTGATAGTCCGTGGCATTGATGACGAGCTGATAGTTGCCGCCGGATTCCGTCCAGTTGACTATCTCCTCGCGCCAGTCGCCGAGCAGGTCGCCGAGGACGCAGGGATTGTACTTAGAATCGTTGTTGAGGGTTCCGTAAGTATAGTTGCCACCATTGACCTTCATACGGTCGAAGCTTTTACTATTCGGATTCCAGCACTCAAGGACTGATTTGTCGTAGTAGTCGTCGGCCAATGTGCCGTTCCAGAATACCCGGTTGTTGAGCGAGGCTCCACCGCCGTGACTGATACTGCTTGAAATCAGGTTATTGCTGGTGTCGTAGATGGCCGACATATTGGCACTCATCTGCCAATAGGCATCATCGGCCTCGGGATTGAAATGACCAATCAGTCCTCTGCCGGTGTCGCCGCCCGCAGTGGCGTGAATAAGAAGCTCACCCGTGGCAGCATCGCGCAGGTCAGCTCCGTAAGGGCTTTTCTCATGCACCATGAAATACTCAAGGCCCGGACGTGAGGGAATGAAATCGCTCAAGTGAATAGCATCGCCATGACCGAGACCGGTGCGATAGAGAGTAGTGCCGTCGGGCTTCAGTGCGCCAGAACCATAGTGAATCTCCTGTCGTCCGTCTCCCGTGACGTCGCCAATACTCATCCAGTGAGCACCTTCGCCATAGACCGTCTTGGTGATGTTCTTCACCGTGCCGTCGGCATAGGTGACAGTGCCCTTGGAAGCGCTCTCGCCGCGATGCAGCCATCGCAGCGTGAGGTTGCTGCCATCCCAGTCGTAGGCACCAATCTTGCAGCCGCTGTAGTATCCGCGAGCAAAGATGGCAGACGGGTTGGCATCCTCGCCATCGAGCCATGCAATGGCAGCGAGATAGCGCTCGGCGCGGTTCTGATTGCTGTCGCCCCAGAAAGATGTCGATTCGTCGGCATAGGCGGTGTGGTATTTGATGGTCTGGAGTTCGGCGCCCGTCATGCCGTCGAACACTGTGATATATTCGGGGCCATGGTCTTGCTTGCCACGTCCGTTCTTCAGATTGGCATTAGGGTCATCACCTGGGAGCAGGACGTAGTTGCCTTCGCCGTCAATGGCGCCCGGAGCTGTTTTCACCATGAACTCGCCGTAACCATCGCCATCGAGATCCCAAGCTACAAAGGGGGTCGTGTGGGCAGAGTTGAACATATTATGTCCGGTATGAAGCATCCACAAGCGTGTGCCATCCATCTTGTAGCAGCTGTAGAAGGCCGGGGAGGTCGTTCCGCTGCTGGCAGCATCCTTCTCGTTGGAGGGTGCCCATTTGAGGATGATGTCGTACTCGCCGTCGCCATCCATGTCGCAGAAGGAAGCATCGTTAGGCGTATAGGTGGCTCCGGCTGAAGTGGGATCGGTGGGTGCTCCGCCCTGCAGGGTGATATACTTTGTCTGATTAGCCCAAGGCTTTACGCCTTCCTGCGTCTCGATGACATTGCCTTCGGCATCAAGTACTTCGAGTTTATAGGTAGAATTGGTGGTTCCGCTGGCATCGAGCCAGTTCGTACGCGTGGTGATGGTGCCGTCGAGGGTGGCGCCGTTGGTAATGAGCGTCGAACCGCGATAGAGACGGAAGCGCGTCGTTGCAGGGTTGTCGGTGGTTCGATAGCGCCAGCTGACGAGCACACCACCCGTAATTTTCATTGCCATGAGACCGCGGTTGAGTGGTGTGGCAGCAGGCTTGGGCGGACGGTTGGTGACAACGAAGCGCACGGTGACCGAAAAGACGGTGCGGCCGTTCTGCTGGGCAGCTATGGTGCACAGTTTGTTGTCGTAGGTGATGGTGGCAGTATAGCCATCGGCAGCGGTGACGGAGAAATCAGTGGGATCGCCGAAGACCTTTTCAGGCCAGGCGGCAGAAGCACCATTGCCGAGCTGACTGATGAGCGACATGAGATCGCCTGCCGAGCAAGAGGCGGCGGTGAAATAGTGGCTGGCATCAAAGATGGGTTCATCCGCCTCGCCGCTGATGGTGACATTGCGGAAAGCTATCGACTTGGGGTTCTCGTTGTCCTGTCCGTTGAAGTTATATACATATAGGTATAATCGGAAGGATGTGCCGGCCTTGACCAGGATATCGGAGAGCTGATAGCTATGGCGGCTGAAGCCATTGGGATTGCCCTGATCCACTTTGTTACGCAACGGCGATACGGCCGTGGCCAGGGCCGCCTCGTCGCCAGTGCCGTTCTTGACATAGACGTCGAAGTTGCCGCCGTCGGTGCCACATTTGACGGCATCGAACTCAATGGCAGTCGGCTTGAACGTGTGGCCAGCAGCGGAAGTAACGGTGAAGATGACATAGTGCCCTGCAGTTTTTGCCGTCACGCGTGTCTTAGGCGTCAGCTGCACGAAGGGCGGGTTGTATGTGACTGGGGTGAAGCCATCGGCCGCATTGCTGCCGGTCATCGTGGACGTGGCAGTTAGGTTGGCACCAAGGGAAAACTTAGGGGTCAGCAGCGACTCGCTGTTGGCGGTCTGAGTGGCGGCGCCGAGGTTGGCCTGGTCGCTCATCTCCCATTTGACATCGACATGGTCAGCAAAGAGGGGGAGGGGGAGGAGGAGTTGCGATAAAATCGCAACAAAAAGAACGAGACGTTGAAGGGTTGTTTTCATTAGTTAGCTGTTTGATATATGGGTCTTTTTCGTAAATGGGGAGAGCGGTGATTTGCTATTCGTAAACGGGGGAGCGGGGTTTGCTATTCGTAATCGGGGGAGCGGTGATTAGTTATTCGTAATCATCGAAGATTTCGTTGAGGAAGGCGTTGAGGGGTGCCATGGTGCGGAACATCTGCTCGATGCGGTCCTGACTGTCAGGTTCGCTGACAAGGGTGTCTGGAATAGGATGCCAGACGGTGTAGAGTCGAGGGCGTAGATACTCGGGATATGGGAAGTCCTTGGGGAATCCTTTGGGCGTGGTCTTCACCAGGTCTTCGCCGACGACAGGGAAGAGGGCATGGAAGTCGGGAGCCTCAACGATGGAACGGAAATGATCGATGTCATCGACAATCGTTTCGCGGATGTGCTTGAGCAGCGGAGCCGGTGGACACCACGAACCGCCAGCAATAAGCGAGTTGCCGGGTTCGAGGTGGAGGTAGTAGCCTCCGCGGTAGCTCTTACGGCCATGGGAACAGACGAAGGCTCCGAAATGGCGCTTATAGGGCGACTTGTCATTAGAGAATCGTGTATCGCGCGCGAATCTATAAATACACGTCTTCGGCGTCTGATAGGCCACGCTTGGGTCGAAGGCAGCGATGCGCAGGATCATCTCCTGGACATAAGCTTCGTAAGATGCGCGTGCAGCCTTGTATTCAGGCTGATGAGCATGGAACCACTCGCGGTCGTTGTGGGCGGCAATTTCTTTAAGGAAAGTGTAGATATGCTGCATTAAAGTGTCTTTTTTACACGATTTCGGCACAAAGATAGAAAGAATAATCAAAAATGCGAAGAGAAATGACGAAAAAAGTAAAAAAAAGCCCCGCAGCCATAGGACTGCGGGGTGAATGCTATAGTAATTGTGGCGATTTACGCGCGTTAACAAGTGAAAAGGGGCGTGATGTTACTTAGCCGTGAACGTAGTAACAGCGGTCGTTCCCTTGGCAGTGCTACCCAGATATAGGCCATGCCAAGCGGTGGTGGCGTCAGAGGGTGCCGAGGTGGAATATTTGACATTGTAGCTGCTGCCCTTGACCATTCCCGTTGCAGTGAAGAGGGCGAGGGAGCTGTTGCAACCAGCCTCGAAACTGTAGGTGACCAGGTTATTGCCACTGGCATCGGCCAGCGTGTAGTAGCGATTGGCAGCATAACTGATGGAGGAAGTCACAAAAGCATAACCCTGCTTGGCATTGCTGATGGTGGAGCCGGAACTGCTGCCGCCCCAGCCGCCACCGCCGCCACCTTGGTTGGCGCCAGCGCTGATGCCTATGCCCGTGCCGGTGATCTGAATATAGCTGTTGTTGTCGCAGTCGAAACCTTCCTCGGGCGCGCCCTTGGTGGTATAGGCGAAGACAGCGCCGTTGCCGATCGTGATGGCTCCGCTGGTGCCGGCGTTGCTATCTACGGAGTCGTTTCCATAGCCGTAGCAGACAGTCGCTCCACCATTGAAGACAATCTTGCCTGCCGAGTTCATGCAGTCGTCGTAGCACTTGAAATAATGGTTGCCGCCTTCGACATAGATGCCGCTCTTTGACTCAAGACCTTCGGCACCGCTGGTCTTGGTGGAGACTTCGGTGGTTCCGCCATAGAGATAAGCCGCGCAAATAGCCTTGATGGCCTTGGCGTTCGACGAACTGTAGGCGCTGCCCGTGGTGTTGACCACGATGGTAGGTCCACTGCCATCGGCCTTGCCCTGGGTGTAAGAGCCCTTTATGTTGGTCCATGTGGAGCCTCCACCCATACCGCCACCGCCACCAGGACGGCCACCACCGCCGCCCCAGCCACCGCCGCCGCTGGTGCTTTGTGTGCCCGACCCAACTTTGATTCCCTTGCCTGCATTGCCCGTCATATTGATGGTGATGGTGCCTGCATTCAAAGCCATATTCAAAGCTTTCAAGCCTTTAGCGCTCTTGACGTCACTAGAGATGGTGGTCGGCGTGGCGCTGTTGTTGATGGTGAGCGAGCCGCCGTTGGTTTCAATGTCCCAAGCAGAGACACCTCGGCCTGCCGTGCCCTTGACGGTAGCTGTGACAGTGCCGCCGTTGATGACCACCTTACCGCCTCGGAGGGCTGTGGAGTAAGAAGGATCTGTGGCGTCGCTGGTGTCGATAGCTCCGCTTGCGTTGAGCGTCAGGATGCCATCATTGACAACGAGCGTGGAATCAGCCTTGATGCACTTGGTGCCTGCAGCTGTCGTTGTGATGTCGAGTGTGCCGCCATTAATATAGATGTTACCGCTGTCCTCATCCTCGTGGTCGGCAGTTTCACCGGTTGAGGTGTCACCATCGATGTCGCACTGAATACCGTCGTCGCCTACACTTTTAATGGTGAGCGTACCGCTCTCCATAAGGAAATACTCGTCGCATGAGATGCCATCCTTGACAGCTGCTGCAACGTTGATGCTTGCGTTCTTCATTTGCATGTATTCAGCGCTCTTGATGGCGTGAGCGTACTTGCCGTTGACGGTGAGTAATCCCCTACCCTTCAACTCGAGATGACCTTTGCAATAGAGCGCCGACTTTTGTGCAAGAGCATCGGATGGGCTGGCGCAATCGGTGAGGGTGTTAGCGGTTTCAGCCTTGACACTGAGATTGATACGCTTGCCGTTCATAATGCAAACGGCTGCTCCAGAATAGACCGGAGTGGCATTGGTAAGGGTTAGGCCACGCAGTTCCACGGTGGCTTTGTAGGAGCCGCTCATGTAGAACTCGCCATCGCTGCTCTCGCCTGCGAGACTGTAGGTGATCTCACGGTCCACATCGTCGCTCTGAGCAATACTGACGTGAGCACCGCTGATGGTTGGTGTGACCAGATGTGCGATGTCACCTGCCACATAAACCTTAGCCGACGAGCCTCCGTAAACAACGCTGACAGTAGAGGAATCGACCTCGGTGGCATCAACGAACATACGCGTTATGTCACTGACGGCGAATGTCTTGTGTTCTACGGTAAGCGAGCTACCCTCGGAATAATTCATCGTTCCAGCATCGGCAGCAGGGAACTGATAGACAACATCGCCAACGACGACATTCAAGGTCTGCGCCGCAACCGTGAGGGCGAACAGCGCGAATATGCATATTGAAAGGAATATCTTTTTCATGGCTATCGGATGTTAAGTTTTTGACTCTTATTATTCAAGGTGATTACATAAAGGCCTTTCTTCAGCGAAGCCTTCGCCTTGGCCACGGATTCGAAAGTGCCTACGTAAATGCCTGAGGTGGTGAAGACCTTGACTTCAGTTGCGGCGTTGAGCGATTTCACGTTGTCCACTTCAGGCTGTACGCCCTCCGTTTCCGAGAAACGCATCGAGGCCAGACCGTCGAGCGTGAGCTGCGTAGTGCCGTCGTCGTTTGTTGCAACGAGTTTGCCATCAGCAAAGGTAATCTCAAGCGCTGCTGCATTTAGGGTTGTTTCAGTACCGTCGCTGGCGGTGACGATCAGATAAGGGTATTTGTAGTCGTCTGCGAAAGCCGTTGTTGCACAAGCCGCTACAAGCGATAAAAGAATCTGCGTTTTCTTCATAATTATCGAATTATTGTTGTTTTCGGCGACAAAGGTAATCAAAAAAACGCATATAGCCAACCGCATAAATGCTATTTTCAACGAAACGGCAAAAACGAACTACGAACGGACTCTTGTGTGAGCCCGTCCGTAGTCATGGGAGGAAATGATTGAATAGTATTAGGGGATTTATCTCGTTCCGTAAGGTAGAACGACCATGCGGTCGATGTCTGGCATCCATTCGCTGTTGTTGTACAGACGAATGGTGTTGAGCCCTCGTTTCAGCGTCACAGGTACGGAGATACGACCTTTGGCACCCCAGTCGCGCGAGTGAGTAGCCAGCGACATGGCGTGCTCACCATTGACATCGAGCTCCATTGTGCGATCCTCGCCACCGAAGTAAGTGAATACCAGTTTGTAAGAGCCTGTTTCGCGAACAAAGACATCGCGCCATTGGATGTCATTGTCGGGGCGTCCGCCGAGCCAGCAAGCCTTGTAACCGCCGCTTGCCATATCGTCAGCGACAAAGACGGCCGACTTCTCGTTCTGATTGTTGCGCAGCTCCTGATAGGCGGGCATGAAAGCCGTTTCGGCTTCATAGACGACACGCGGCATACGCTGCTCACCTTTTGCGCGCATGATTTTGGTGCCGTGAGCCGGGATGGTGAAGAGCACAGGCTCCGTCGTGGTGACAAAACGCTCCTGACGGATGCAGTCGTAATACTGAATGGCGCCGCCCAGTTCGATGGTCATGGGGTGTAGCAACACGTGCTGTTCCTCGTCGCTGGGGTTATAGATAGCAAAGGCACGCTCTGTGCCGCCGCGACGCTTAATATCCTTGACCAATACGAAGCATTCACCTTGCTTCTCGGCAACGTAAGCTTGCAGGTGGAGTGGGTCTTGGTTCAAGGCGATGAGGTCCTTGTTGCAAAGCAGCTTCAGCGATTCAGGACGGATCTTAGCCATATCACAGCCGATGAGCAGTGGCGAAGCCATTATACACCACATGCCAAAGTGTGTCTCGTCCTCGATTTGAGACATCGAACGTCCTACCTCGAGCATATCCATGTCGTTGTAGTGGCCGTCGTGGCAGAATGCGCTGAGGTAGAGGTTCTCGGCGAGAATGCCTTTGACGCTACGCCAAGCATCGAAGATATCGCCTGTCGTGCGCCATGAATCGGCCACGTCGGCGCTCCAGGTACCGGGATAAGCCCAGCGGCACATATTATACACGATGCCGGGCTTGCCGCAGTTTTTGATGGCATTGGAGATCTTGGTGTATTGCTGCTGCTCGTCGAGACGCATGTGTGCACCACCGCAGTAGTCAACCTTGATGAAATCGAAGTCCCAGTCGATGAAGTAGAGGTGACAGTCCTCGTCTTCGTGACCGGCAAAGCCCACGCCGAGGCCCCAGGCGTGACGGTTGCCCGATCCACAGGTGTTGTCGCCAGCATCGGAGTAGATACCAGCCTTGAGCCCCAGGCTGTGGATGTAATCGACCAACGAACGCATACCATTGGGGAACAATTTGGTGTTCAGGCGAAGCTTGCCGTCGGACCCGCGACCATCCCAGTAGCCATCGTCGATGTTGATAAACTGGTAGCCAGCGGCCTGCAAGCCGCTCGTGTGCATGGCATCGGCCTGCGACTTGATTAACTCCTCGTTGATGTTGAGGGCAAAGGTGTTCCATGAGCTCCATCCCATCGTGGGCGTGCGCTGTGCCATCACCGAGAGGGCAAGGAACAAAGAACAAAGGATAAGGAAAGATGATTTTCTCATAATCGTAAAGTTTTGAAGGTTATAGATTATTCATTATTTGGTTGTTAGTTAATCAGATAAATCTTTGTTTTACCGTTGTATGTAGCACGAACGGTAGCGCGGCCGTCGGAGATGGGACTGATGTCGAACTTCACGTCGGCGCGTCTCGCACCGGGGAGCTCGGCTGTCGCCTTGATCACGGAGTTGGCCTTCAGCGGCGCATAGACCTGATAGTGGTTGCACTCCGTGTAGCCGTTGGCATTCGTGCTGTAGATGGGTGTTGCGGGGATGTTCAGGCGCTGACCGTCGACGGTGATGGTCACTTCAGGCACAGGCTGCGGCTGCTCGTATGTACCGTCCTTTCCGAATCCGATGCCGTGGAGGTCGAAGAGTCCCTGCGGGCGCTGCGGCTGCTGACGACGGCCAAACTGCTGGCGGCGGTCGTTCTGCGGCTCCTGCACCTCAGGTCCTTCAATAGCGAGATATATGGCATGTTTGCCCGTGAGTCCTTCGATGGCAGGAACAGAAATTGGGTAGACTCTCGAGGTCTTCGGCGCATCAGCGGGGACATCGATGACGCCTATCTCACGACCATTCCAAGTGCTGTTGGCGTATGGGCCGTCAAGCATGACGTGAATCCTGAAAGCACCACGACCGCTGGGAGTGAGGTTCAAATAAAGACACGGATTGTCGCCTTTCTTGATGCCCTCGAAGGCAGGAACGCCCTTCGTTGCCTTGTCCAAGCCGCCGAACCCGAAGTATTTGAAACCGATGATGACGCCATTCTTCACGCCAGCCAAATCCATGTGATTGGACCACACATCGTGGTTGTCCTGCATCATTTCGTTAGATCCAGGCCCCGTCATGTAGCATGCGATGCCGGCGCTGTAATAGGCGTACGGTGGCAGGCCGAAGATCTGAAAGCCCTCGCTCGTCACTTCGCCGCCACGATATTCGTTGCCATTAGCGGCCTTGGCCGTCCACTTCCCATCCTTAGCAAAGGGGTCGTAGCCGGTGATGCGCACCTGCCCTCCTTTGGCCACGGGTTTCTTGTCCCATTCGATCTTCACGGGTGCGACCATGGGCTGACGGGCGTTGCCGAAGCCACGTGGCGGACGATGGTAGAAAATATACCACTGGCCGTTGATTTCCTGCAACGAGCCATGGGTGTTATGACCAGCATTGCTGGTCGTCAGGCGCGAGCCGTCCTCGTTGAGCACTACGCCGCGAGAATCCACGACGCAACCACCAGCGCGCCAGGGTCCAAGGGGTGAATCGCCGTAAGCATAACGAAGGGCACTGTTGGTGTTGCCTAAACCGTATTCCTTGCCGCTATAGCCCGAGAACACCATGACGTATTTATTACCCACCTGCCGAATGCTCGAAGCTTCGAAGAAATTGAACTCCAGGGGATTCTGTCCTTCGTAGAGCGCCTTATAGGTCGAGCCCTCGCGGTCCAGCAGACGTCCGTCGGCAGAACTGGCAGGGATGAAAGGATCAATAAGTTCAGTGCCCGGACGCTTCGAATACATCGTGCGCTGGTCGAGCTGGCAAGCCGTAGAATGTTGGAAGCCATAGAAGACATAAGCACGATAGCCGACGCCGTAGTCGGGATCTTTCTTATCGGTGATATTCTCAATGAACACTGAAGGGTCGAAATCGATGAGCGAGCCCTCGACGCAGGCACGGCCGTCGGGCGTCAGATTCACGGGTGTGAAGGGTCCGTTGGGACGGTCGCTCTTGCAAACCATAGCCACTCGTCGCCAACCGCGGCTGTGGGGATAGAGCCAATAGGTCTTTTTGCCCGTTTGGCGGTCAACGGTCTCTACGAGATCGGGGGCAAACATAGTATCCCATTGCCCATCAACAAAGTAAGAGAAGACAGGGCCTTCGTCGCGCCATTGTGTCAAATTCTCGACCGGAGCCGACCAAATACGAATATCGGGACCACAGTAGGCCGTATAGGTGACATCGTGCGAACCTATTATATAAGCGCGCAGCTTGCCAGGGTTGTCTGGATCTTCGAACACGCGCGGCTCGCCGTCAGGGAGGTGCTCCCAAAGCGGCAGATAAGGGTTCTGGGCGACGGCAGTGGTCATCGCAACGAGTAAAAGACTCATCAAGAAAGACAGTTTACGCATAATCTTTTTGGTTTGTTTTATTTCTATTTTGTATTTGGCTGATAATCTTTACATTTGCAAGAGTCTCGCCTCGTAATCCTGGCAAAGTTAAACTTATAATAGCCTTCGGCAAGCTCCTTTTCGTGCACAAAGATAACAAAAAACGTTGAGATAGGATAGTACAACGCAAGAAAAATTGTTAATTTGAGGAAAAATGGGCAGAGCTCACACTTTCAGGAAGATGCGTTGGCAGTAGAGGGCATATAGGAAGATCCAGCAAATGCCGATATAGCCCGCCGACTCAAAGAAGGGTTGGACTTGCTCGGGCAGGAAGGCAAAGAGACCGCCGAAGAGCTTCGTGGAGGTATAGGAGAAATTGATGAACTTCTGAGCGAGATAGATGGTAATGCTGTTCATGCCGATGACCGTGAAGAACAGCGTCCAGCGACGCCAGCCTCGCACATCGATGAGCCAGTAGAAGAGGGCGAACATAAACAATGAGTAAGCTCCCACTACCAGTACGAAAGAACTCGTCCACAGCTTCTTATTGATGGGGAAGTCAAGATTCCAAAGCAAGCCTAAGGTCAGCATCACCACGCCGGCAACGACCATCCAAAGCACCTTCTTGCCCGGCGTCAAGCCCTCGCGTTGCAGCTTAACCCATTCGCCCGTGAACATACCCAGCAAGGCGGTAGCAATAGCGGGCAACGTGCTCAGGATGCCCTCGGGGTCAATATTTCCATAATAGATTCTGCCTGGCAAGAGCTGACGATCGATGTAACCGGCAATGGAGCCTTCGGCTGTGAACACATCCGCCCCGCCACTGTCGGGAGCCGGCACGAAGCGCATGAGAAGGTAGTAGCCGACAAGGATGGCCGCCGTGATGGCGATGCGCGGCTTCCAGTCCGAACGCATGAAGATGAGGGCACCGAACATCCATGCCAAACCGATGCGGCCCAGTACGCTCGCATAGCGCGCCTCGCAGAAATTCCAGTGATCCAGCAAACCATTGTAGATTACCCCCAACAGCACCAAGGTGATTCCGCGGCGGACGACCTTCCAACGAATGGCACGGTCACTCTTGCCGCTCTCGCGCTGCTTGGCCAGCGAAAACGGAAAGGCTATACCCGCTATGAATAGGAACAGCGGGAAGATAGTGTCGTGATGCACTAAGCCGTTCCATTCGACATGATCCATTTGACGCGCCAGTTCCTCGGTGAAGGCGCACGGCATCCATTGTGCCAAGGCCGCGAGCAGTCCTGCGCCGCCCATAATGAAAAACATATCAAAGCCTCGCAAGGCATCCAAGGATTGTAGTCGTTGCTGTTTCATTGTGGTTCCATGTGAATTGTTACGTGAGTCTGCTGTCCGAAGCGATTCTTGATTCCCTTCTCGATCATCGTCGCCTTATCGTGAGCTTCGCGCAATGGCAGCGCTCCGTCCATGCAAACATGAACTTCTATGGCATAATGATTGCCTATGCGCCGCGTGCGCAAATTATGAGGCTGCTCTACGCCCGGCGTGGCAGCTATGAGCTGCAGTATTTCCTCCTCAGTCTCAGCCGGCAGTGAGCCTTCAGTGAGTTCATCAATATTGGTTTTCAGCAAATCCCAAGCTACCTTCACGAGCATTGCGCCAACGACGATGGAGGCCATTGGGTCGAGCACAGCCCACCGTTCGCCCAAAAGAATAGCGCCGCCAATGCCTATAGTAGCTGCCACCGACGAGAGCGCATCGCTGCGATGGTGCCAAGCATTAGCTATCATCACCTGCGATTCGAGGGCCTTGCCGCGACGCGCGGTGTAGCGGTAGAGCAACTCTTTGACCACGATGGACAACAAGGCAGCCCACAAAGCCAGCACACCTGGGACATCCAATGCTTCACCGCTGAGCCACGCCGACAACTTCAGGCTGCCCGCAACGATGATTCCAATGGCTACAGCAACCAAGGCTAAGCCAATCAGGAATGAGGCGATGGTCTCGAACTTACCATGACCATAGTCGTGAGAAGCGTCCTGAGGCTTAGCACTCACTCGCACGAAAGCCAGCACCACCACGTCCGTCACAAAGTCCGACAGCGAGTGTACGGCATCAGCGATCATCGCCGAGCTGTGACCGACAACGCCTGCAACGAACTTGAAGACCAGCAGCAACAAATTACCGAGACTGCCGACGAGCGTTACTTTGTAAATTTCCTTTTCGCGCGTCATAATGGATGTTTTCGGCGACAAAGATAATAAAAAGTTGAAAGCTGAAAGTTGAAAGTTGAAAGTTTTTCTTTCCAATCATGCATTTTTTACTATTCACCCCATTATTTTTCACTTTTCATTCTTTCACTTTTCACTTTTTTGTACCTTTGCAGTATTAAACCGACCAACAATGATAGCAATCTACACCCTTACCTCCGAGCTCCACAACGTGCAGGCCATTGATGCAGCCACCCGTTCTTTTCTCGACAGTCTTCACCTCGACCACCAGTTCTGCGGCAGCGACTACAGCACTTATGGCCGACATTCACTCGACCTCATCTATGTACGAACGGGCGGCACAGAAGGCCTTTTCCAGCGCCTTATGCCCGAACTTAAGCATCGCAGCAACCGTCCCTTCCGACTGCTAACCTCCGGTACAAGCAATTCTCTGGCCGCATCGATGGAGATTCTATCATTCCTGCGACAGCACGGCTTGCAGGGCGAGATCCTGCACGGCAGTGCCGACTACATCAGCGCTCGCATCCAGCTGCTGGCACAAGCCGAAGAAGCGCGCCGACAACTCCGCAGCCTACGCCTCGGCATCATCGGACACCCCTCCGACTGGCTCATCGCCAGTGACGTCGATGCCAAAGTTGTACGTCAGAGCTTGGGCATTGAGCTCATAGAGCTACCTTTACCCGTGTTCAAGAATGAAGTCGATGGCGGCACGGAAGGGGCAATGAAAATCTATGAAGCGCTCAAAGAGATTGTAGCCCGGCACAACCTGCATGGTTTTACCCTCCGTTGCTTTGACCTGCTCACCGCGATCCACAACACCGGTTGCCTGGCTTTGGCCAAGCTGAATGCTGAAGGCATCATTGCTGGTTGCGAGGGGGATGTTCCGGCGATGCTATCCATGGCCGTAACGAAGTCCGTGACAGGCGTTTCCGGTTTTCAAGCCAATCCAGCCCACATCAACCCCGAAACGGGTGAACTGCTCTTTGCCCATTGCACGATCCCGCTGAATATGGTCGAGCGTTACGAGCTGGATACACACTACGAATCGGGTATCGGCATCGGCATCCGCGGTTTCATGCACCCTGGTCCTGTCACCATTTTCAAACTTGCTCCTGATCTCTCGCGCCATTTCATAGCCGAAGGTGAACTCGTTCGTAATCAAGCACAGCCCAACCTCTGCCGCACCCAGCAGGTGATCCAGCTAGCCGATTCCTCGCAAGCCCGCTACTTCCTCACCGACCCTATCGGTAACCATCACATCATTATGCCTGGCCACCATCAAGTGCTGCTCGAAACCCTCCTCGCCGACATTTAGGGAAGCAAGGGAGCATAAAAACACGCCTTGGAGTTATTCAACGACGATTCGTTTGATATATACCTGTCGCCGCGGATGTTCTTTGGCATCAACGGGTGTGCGCCCTATTCTCAAGGCGATGGGCATCCCTTCGACCACTTCGCCGAAGACAGTATATTCGCCATCGAGATGCGGTGCTCCTCCGATACGGGCATAGGTCTGTTTCTGCACATCATTGAACGGCGCTGGCGGGTTCTTGACCAGCGTCTCCTCTGCCTCAATCTGCAAGCGGCTCAACAGTTCCTGCTGTGCAGAGCGGTCGGTAGCTTTCAGCGCTGCCAGCTCTTCGGCGTGTTCGCGCTGCAGACGATCGAAACACGCTGCCACCTTGGCTTCGTAAAGCAATGCCTGCAGTTCCGCCAGCTGCGCTGATGTCTGTTTCTTGCCTGTGACAATATACCATTGCAAAGCACTTGACTCACGCTGCGGATTAATGCTGTCGGGCTCGCGGGCTGCAGCTAAAGCGCCCTGTTTATGGAAATGGCGAGGATAAACGATTTCGGCAGGGATCGTGACGGCTGAGGGGCCTACGGACTTGGCGGAATCGTGCGCCGACCCTGAGCGTGAGGTTCTCTGACCATCGACCTTCAAACAAGTGTCGCCCGCCTGAATGACCATATCCGGCACTATACGATTAAATAGGATGCCATCGTAGAAACCAGAATTGACATTGTGAATGAAGTTGTCACGATGAAGCGGAGTATCGTCGTAGAGACGCACGACAATATCGCCCTCAGAAGTTTCGATGCGCACTTGCGTCTTTCCGATAGCATCCCGCTTGCTGTCGCGGCAGGCAGTCAGCACGTACAGGGCAATGAGACAAACTGAAAGAGAAAGTAATAATGATGGTTTACGCATAGCTCAAATGACGAAAAAGCGAAGTTATTTCATAATGAATTCGAGGGTTCCGCCAGCCATGATTTGCTGATGCGTAAGGGTGAAGCCCTTCATGGGGCGGCCGTTGAGTTTCACGCTCTTGACGTGGACACGATCTGATGTTTTGTTAGGCGCCGTGATGACGAAATCCTTACCGCCGGCAAGATGAAGGGTAGCTTTCTTGAACAACGGCGTGCCGAGAACGTATTCGGCGGCTCCTGCGTGGAAGGGATAGAAGCCGAGCGCCGAGAAGATATACCAAGCTGACATCTGACCGCAGTCGTCGTTGCCCGCGTAACCGCAAGGCGTGGCGCGGTAGAACTCGCGTCGCACCTGATCCACAAGTTCCTGCGTGCGTTCCGGGCGGCCTGCAAACGAGTAGAGATAAACGGTGTGGTGGCTGGGCTCGTTGCCGTGAGCGTACTGACCTATGAACCCGCTGGCGTTGCCGTTGACCTCGCCGCTGGTGGCAGTTAGCGAGAAGTTCTCATCGAGCTTCTTCAGGAATGGCTTAGCACCGCCGAAGAGGTCGATGAGGCCTTGCGGATCGTGTGGCACAAACCACATGTACTGCCATGCGTTGCC
>JAEEGL011640841.1_pt1 | contig 16836 bp, 11 predicted proteins | sample 9134231 | NCBI WGS metagenome assembly JAEEGL01 (sample SAMN16246548, study PRJNA631951) | gut metagenome | biome: gut microbiome; feature: rumen; material: fiber-attached | host: Bos | place: Iran: Karaj | collected 2018-10
CTTACTGAGCCAAAGGAACCGGATTCGGATCCTGCGACAGATATCGATTTGGAATTAGAACCCATTTCAGAGGATGATTCAGAAGATATAACCGATAAAATGCCAAAAACAAGGGCATCACAGATAGCCAAAAAGCTAAAAGCTTGATATATAGCCAGTTTCACCTCCGAAAAGCCTGCAGAATGTGTCAACTGCAGGCTTTTTGCTGCGTCCAAAATATTACACACCAAAGATGCTACCATAAATATAGAGGGGGAGAAAGAGGGGGCAAAAACCCTAGAAGAATCATATTTTTATGCCAATAAAGGAGGTGTCACATATGATTACATATGAAGAAGCATTAGAGATAGCAAAAACTCGCAGGACTAACCTGAACCAGGTCTTTGAATATGAGAAGGCATATATCTTTAGCCATACGGAAGATGCTAATTATATTGGTGGTTTTAATCATTCCCCGGTTGTGATTCTTAAGGAAGATGGGAAAATTACAAATATGGTGGAATTTGTGAATTCTGGGACTGGAAAAGAGATGGGAATGAGATCTCTTTGATAGGAGGAGAAATGTTATAAATCGCCTTATAAATGACGTCGGAATCCTTAATAATACTGCTTATGTAAACCATAATTTATTCCATATTATAATTGTGATAAATGGCGTTTCAGCGTATAATAGAAACGGCGTTTTTCACTCACTTGTGAGGGCAAAAATATGGAATATATGACAATACAGGAAGCATCCGAAAAATGGGGATTATCAGTCCGCAGAATTCAGGCGATATGTAGTAAATCGTCTATTCCGGGTGTTGTTAAATTTGGTCACGCATGGGCTATCCCTAAAGATGCAGAAAAACCTATAGACAAGAGAATAAAATCTGGAAAATACAGCAAAACATTAATTTGAAGATAGTACTTTTATATACACTGTTCAGAATCGTTCTGGAGAATTTGTGTTTATGTCGAAGCAACAAAGACCGTGGGATAAATATGAAGCTGCAATTTTGTTGGATGCAGTTTTGAAAGTCCAATCGGGTGAAATTGATAGAAAACAAGCTATATCTGATGTTTCGAAAAAGCTACGTCTAAAGGCGCAGATTTCCGGATATAGAATTGACGAAAAATATAGAAATATAGCTGGAATTACATTTCAGATGCATAGTATGGAGTCGGCAATTGCTGGACATACTATAGTTAAGCCCGCATCAAAATTATTTAATGATGTTGTAAAGATGATGAACGAGAACAAAGCAGGTTATAACAAGCTTCTAGACGAAGCAAATAAACTTACTGAAAAAAATGAATTGAATAATGAAGAAGAGTTCTATAAATGGTTGTCAAAACAAGTATCACTTTCTAAAATACCTGAATTCATTAGCATCTATAAATTTATTAATGATTACTTTCTGGAAAGAGGCGTTTTGGTAAGACCATTACTTGAAACTACGAAAAAAACTACTTTATCACAGATTTATAAAACTATAGAGGATAATGTATTTTTTAGACTGAAATATAAGAATCAGATTAATAAAATGTCTGAGGCAATACATTATTATGTTTCGTTCCTTATTAACAAGAAAAAAATAGAACGCGAAACTATAGTTGAGGAAGCGAAGATAGATAAGGACGATGAGCGGGAAGAATTACAAAACGCTTATCAAGAAGCTACACAAAACCATAATGAAGAGAAAGCAATTGAGAAAACTGAAGAAGAGCAGATAAATGTATCAGCATCTTTGGATGTAGAAAACAGAAAATCAGAGTTTGCAGAATGGTTAATATCAACTGGACTTTCTACTTCGACAGTACGTCCGTATGTTTCATCACTTGCAATGGCGGGAAGAATTGCCGAAGAAGCTGGCATTCTTTCTGATGATATTTTTGCTATTACAGATCCTGCTGTTTTGAAGAATGCTTTGAATTCTTTATTGAATAATACTGAATTCGTTGAAGCTAATAAAATACGTCATAATCAAATCAAAACCGCATGGAAAAAATATATATATTTTTCCGGTGACAAGTCAATTTATGATACAAGCGATGGCACTATTGGCTCACATGCTGATAGTTCTAATACTGATTTGACACTATATTTTAAGCTCAAATCTATGGCACAAGTCTATGAAAGCGGAGAAGGTTATGATATCCAGTGGATCTTGGATAATTTGGGGATGCAAATCACTGAAGAATATTTAAAAGAGTATTTGGCGCATACGCATTTTGCTGTTGAAATCAAAGAGGGAATATATTCTTTTTGTTATGGATTTGAACTGACGGATGTTCATATCGAATATGATAAAGAATCATACATAAAAGTTCTTCTGATGAGATATCCAAACGGAATGCAGTTGGATTCCATTGATTTGGAAAATTTCAGAGATACTTATAGTGACATAATTGGGGAGGAAATAGATCTTACCGATAAAGCATTAGAGATATGCTTACGAAAGAGTGGAGTCTTTTATAATAATCGCATATTCCCTGCAGAAGGAATAATAAAAAATGATATTAAAGAAAAACTTTTAGAGTATGTCCGGAATAATTTTAGGAGTGGAAACAAGGTTTTGTATTATAAAGCAATATTTTCTGATTTCTCAGATGATTTCCAGTATTGCTTTAATTTGACTGATGCAAACATGCTTAGACCTTATCTTGAGTTTGTTTGCGATTCTGAAGAGTTCTATTTTTATGATGAATTCATGTCAACAGAAAAAAATAAGAAAGTGGATCATTCGTCGGAAATAGAAGATTTTATGCTGAAGGAAGGAAGGCCTTTATCGTATGATGAGATGTATGCTGGATTGTCACATATATCAAAGGAAGTGATCCATTCAGAAATAAAGTCTAATCACAATTATCTTCTTAACGAAAAAGAGCATTATTTTCATATTGATATCTTTGAAATTTCATCTGAAGAAATTGATAAAATCACCGAGTTTATTAAGCATCACATAGATGAAGATGGTTACTGTATTTGGTCGCATGTTTATGAAGAAATAAAGGTAGACATGCCAATTTTTATTGAGAACAACGTATATTTATCTTCTTTAGGAATAAGAAATGCAGTATCTAGAATGCTATCAGACAGTTTCGAGTTTGGTGGTGAAGTTATAAGCAACAAAGGCGAATCACTGAATATGAATGCTGTTTTTCGTCTGTATGGTGAACATCATGCACCTTTTTCAGATGAAGATGTTTATGATTTTTCCAAATTGGTTAGTGGCGGATCGATATATTTTGATGGATTATCTGTATCATCTGTTAGAGTAAGTAAAAATTTGTTCGTTTCCAAAAATAACATTACTTTTGATACGGGAGAGATAGATAAAGCTATTGAGACATATTTGCCAACAGGATATTTGCCTATTAAAGATATTGATTCTTTTTTAGTGTTTCCAAATGTAGGATACGAATGGAATGTCTTTCTTCTTGAGAGTTATTTGATGTTCTATAGTTCAAAATATGCATTAGTTAATAATGGAAGATCATTGAATAATGTTGCTGGAGCTGTTGTAAAAAAAGGAACTGGATGGGACGATTATTTTGATGTATGTGCAGATATGCTTGCTAATAGTGAGTGTATTTTAAATAAAAATAAAGCATTAGATTTTCTTTCAGATATGAATATGCTTACTCGTAAGAGCTATACGAAGATAGAAGATGTTCTTGTCAAAGCAAAGCAAATACGTAATAAGAAGGGATAACGATTTAAATGTACAGTTATGAATGGGATTCATCAACGGGAGGATATGTTCTTACTCCGATGCCGTTGACTTTTTCCAAGGAACCTAGACCTGTTTATTATAAAGAGCTGGATATTTTAGGCTTTGATAAATATTGGCAATATGATAAAAATGATACTTTTCCTTACATGTGGGCTGAGGCGAATAATTACTATTATCGCGGAAGATTGGTTGCCAGAGCAAAAGGGGGATCGGTTTGTTGTGCTCCAGAAATAGAACTCTTGGAAGCTCCCGAACCGGATGGATATCCTTTGCGTTTTGTTGATATACCAGCGATGGTTGAGAAAAACCGTGACTTAATTGAGCAAATATCTCAAGAAACTATAAAGACTATTTATAATACTTATAATGATTATAAGAAAACTGTTGACGTTTTCTATGTCGCTTTTTCTGGCGGTAAAGATAGTGTCGCTACACTTGATCTTGTTCAGCGAGCATTGCCACATAATGAAATGAAAGTTTTGTTTGGCGATACGGGAATGGAATTCCCGGATACCTATAAGACGGTTAAAGTCATTCATGATTTTTGTTCGGATAATAAAATTGAATTTATAATCGCTAAATCCGATTATTCTCCTGATTATACATGGTCGAAGTTTGGCCCTCCGGCAACAGTAAACAGGTGGTGCTGTAGCGTTCATAAAACTTCCCCTCAAATAATCACATTAAGAAAACTGTTGGGAAAACCGGATTTTACGGGAATGGCATTTATCGGAGTAAGAGGTAGTGAAAGCATTTCTAGAAATGAATATGATTTTATTAGTTTAGGTGAAAAACATAAAGGTCAGTACAGTTGTAATCCAATCCTGGAATGGAATTCTGCAGAATTGTATTTATATATTTATGCCCGAAATTTATATCTTAATGAAGCGTATAAAAAGGGCAATAGAAGAGCTGGCTGTTTGGTGTGCCCTAGAGCTGCTGAACGAAACGAATATATGGCACGTGTGTGTTATCCAGAAGAATTTAACCACTTGATGGATGCAATTTCCGAATCATATAAGAATACTTTTTCTTCAAAAAAGAAACTGGATGAGTTTATGGCAAAAGGAGGCTGGAAAGCACGTAAAAACGGTCGTGATTTGTCTATTCCAGTAAATTATGAAGAGAAAAACGATAAAGAAAATGGATATGTTATTGTGAAGAATCCCAAAACCGATTGGAGAGAATGGGTTAAAACCATTGGGGTTTTGAGAATAGATAGCAATCCTTATACAGTAAAGTTTAGGGGTGAAGAGTACAGTTTTGATGTTAAGGAAGATGATGAAAATCTTGAAGTATCTTATTCCTTAGAGCTAACCAAAAGAGCGCCTTTGTTTGTAAAGCTGTTGAAAGAAGTTTTTAGAAGAGCGGCTTGTTGTATAGGTTGTAGAGAATGCGAAGCTGATTGCCCTTATGGCATGTTGTCAATATCAGCCGGGGTAGTAAAGGTTGATGATAATTGCCATCATTGTGCACAGTGTCATAAAGCTGAAAAAGGATGTTTAGTATATAAATCTTTGGAAATCCCTAAAGGAGGCAACAAAATGGGTAAAACACAGAGTCTTAATTGCTTCTCACATCACGCTCCTAAAATGGATTGGCTTGAACAATACTTTGAATTTAAAAACGATTTCAACGAAAAGAATCGTTTGGGATCAAATATGTTTAGCTTCTTTAAACGCTTTTTGAGAGATGCGGATTTGCTTGATAATGATGGATTTACTCGTTTTGCAAGTGTGATTGATGATATAGGTTTAGATAATGATCTGAGCTGGGCACTAATGCTTGCTAAATTGGCTTATAATCCACAGATTGGTTGGTATGTCAAAAATATAAAATTTAACGAGACTCTAAGCAAGGAATATGTTTGCAGTATGTTGGTTGATGATGGTGCTGACGAAAAGTGGGTTAACGATGTTTGGGGCTCATTTGGAAGATTAGTTGAATTGGGCTTTACAAACGTTGGGATGGGCCAACCTGTAAAAGAAAAGAACAAGATTGTTGCAGTATATAGAACTGCATGGTCAAATCCAGATGAAAGAGTTGTTCTTTATTCACTATATAGATTTGCCGAAGCGTGCGGCAATCGAAGGCAATTTACTTTAAGCGAATTGATGGATAACACTATCGAGCGAGATGGCGTCAGCCCTACACAGATTTTTGGACTTGATAGAGATGTTATGGAAAAGGTTCTTAATGGTTTGACATTCAATTATCCTGATTACGTTGAAGCCAGATTCACACTTGGCTTGGATAATATAACTTTAAAGAGTGAAATTAGTTCGGCAGATCTGCTGGATCAGCTTTTTTAAGGAGGATTAAAAACAAATGAGTTATCGTGAATATTTTGACATTGATCCGGATTATTTCCCCCAGGTAGATAAACGAATTATAGAAACGGTTCCTGACCTGTGGAAAAAATTCTATCCTCATCCTTCTTTTGTAAAGCTTTTAAAAACTACTGTTGAGGTGCTTTCTCGAAAGCACAAATTGTCAATATGGGTAGATGGCGCGTATGGCACAGGAAAATCGCATGCTGTTTTGACATTAAAAAAATTATTGGAAGCAAGCGATGATGAAATAAAGGCATATTTTGAAAAATATAGTTTGGATGATTTTTTGTGTCAGAATTTTATTGCTCAAAAAAACGCAGGAAAAATTCTTGTATGCCATAGATATGGTTCTTCGGATATTAATAGTGATGTTGATTTAATTGTTGCAATTCAAGAAGGAATAGAAAAAGCATTAGCTGATAATGGAATAGAAAATAAAGCAAATGTTTCTTTAAAAAAATCATTAATAAGATTTCTTGGGGATGAAGAAAATAAGCAAAGCTTTGATATATTTGCAAACGGATCTTGCAAAGATATATTGGGTGGCGATAAATCTGATGATATTTTGAAAAAACTGAACGAGTATGAGGATGATTCGCTCAGAGAATTGATATCCAAATTATTTAAGGTAGATATGGTTCGTGGTACTTTTTCCATGAATACTGGAGAATTATGCGATTGGATTAGAGAGGTTATTGAAAAAAATAGCTTATATAATCTTGTATTCATGTGGGATGAATTTTCGGAATATTTTGAGAATAATTTGCATCATCTCACCGGATTCCAACAAATTGCAGAACTTTCCGCAACGGCTCCTTTTACATTATTGATTGTCACTCACAAAGCTGAAGCATATTTTTCAGATGGAGATCCTGATAAGAAAAAAATTCTAGATCGTTTTGTTTCTCCTGTTCATATTTCACTGCCAGAAAATATTGCTTTTGCACTTATGCATGAGGCTATGAAGGTAACAGATGATGAGGGGCTGGCATCTAAGTGGGAGAAGAATAAAGCAAGTCTGAACAAAAGAACAATGCAGAGCAGAACAGCTGTGAAGGCTAAGATTGGATTGTCAGATTCGGATCTTTCAAACGTTTTGCCTATTCATCCGTATGCTGCATTACTGTTACAACATATTTCAATTTATTATACATCGACCGCTAGAAGCATGTTTAATTTCATTAAAAATGACGAGGGTGAAAACGTCAAAGCTTTTCAGTGGTTTATTGATAATTTTGATTTTAAATCCCAGAATCCTTTCATCACTGTCGATATGCTGTGGAGCTTCTTTTATGAAAGTGGTCAAGATAAACTTGCTACAGGAATAAAAGAAGTCTTAAACTGCTATACTCCTAAATTAAATAAAGATCTTATGGAAGATGAAAAAAGGGTGTTGAAAACGATTCTTCTTCTTCAGGCTGTTTCTGATAGAATGTCCGGAAATAGAGACATTTTCTTGCCGAATAATAAAAATTTAACTCTTGCCTTTGAAGGTACTGACCTTGAAATGCCGGCAATGAATATTGCCAGAAAACTTCTTAATGATCATGTTGTTACTCGTACACCTCTGACTGGCGAAGTCTTTTCATATTGTTGCAAGAATACTGGATCGAATGTCGATTCTACTCCTTATATAAAAGAAGCAAAAAATAAGTCAACTAAAGATTTGACATTTATGACAGGAAGCGAACTGAGAAACACTATAGAGTTCTCTGGCGCTTTAAAACTTCGCTATGTGATGAATTATGCTACACTGAACGATTTCGACGGAGAAATTAAGAAGGCTAATAATCCAGATTCCTCAAACAATAAACTATATGCAGTTGCGACAATTGCAAGGGATGATAGTGAACGAGTTACATTGCAAAAAAAGATAAAAGGATTTTTTGAAACAAATCCCCAAACGGATGTAGTAGTTATTGATGCCTCGAATTCTATACTTGGAGAGGCTGGATATTCAGAATTCGTTGAAAACTATGCCATGGCACTTGCTATAGGCAATAGTGACATGAACGAAAGAAAAACATATGAAAGTTATGCTACTGAGGTATTGAAAGAGTGGGCTAAGAGAATCAAAAATGGAGACTTTTATGTTTATTCGAAATATTCTACGGAAGGAGAAAGAGTTGCTAATGCGACTGAATTAGCTAACAAATTAGGAGAAATTAATAAATTTCATTATCCTAATTGCCTCGAAGCGGCGTTTCCAAGCGTTACTAATTCAATGTATGATTCAAATTCACTTGCTGCAGGAGCTTCATGCGGCATATCCGAAGAGACAAAGGGAGTTTATCGCTCTGGAAATGAAGCTACAAAGCTTGAGAATGCATTGAAAGATGCTTGGAAGATAGAAGAATACTGGAAAAAATCACACTCTTATATTTCGGAATTAAAAAAATCTGTTGACGAATTGATATCCGAAGTCTTTAAGGATCATGACAGAGTTTCGATTTCCTATATTTATAATATTCTTAAATCTGAACCCTATGGATTTATGCCGTGTAATTTGACCGCATTTATTCTTGGATTCATTTTAAAAGAATATGCCAATGGGGTTTATTCATATAGCGACAATTTAACAACAGATACATTGGATACTGATAAGTTATCTACAATGATATCTGATGTAATAAAATTGGAAAATACTCCGGATAAAAGATATAAAGATAAATATATAGTAACACTTACTGAGTCTGAACGTTCGTTTAACAAAGCAACTTCAGAAGCTTTTATGATTGATCAGAAGTACTGCGTTTCCATAACAGAAACTAGATCTCGTATTAGAGAGCAAATGAAGACGTATGCATTTCCTATTTGGCTTGTTGAATACAATATTGATGATGTCAAGTTTAAAACAAGCAAAGAAGTGGTTTGCTCGTTAATTGATGCCTATTGCGCAATTGCAAACAATCAGAATGATGGGAAAGGAAAATCGGATAGCGATATTGCACTTGAAATAGGCGATATTTGCATAGCTAATCCTGATTCTGTAAGTGATCTGAAACTCGTATTAACAAAAGACAGATGCAAACAGGGAATGCAAAATTATCTTAATGCTTATGCTGGGGGTAAATTAATCTCTCTTGCCAAATCGGTAGGTGATGGGGGACAGTATATTAACCATCTTGAATATAAGTTCAGTTCTGATGCAGCCAACTGGGTTTGGAACAAGGAAACTGTTCATAGCAAGATTGATGAAGTGATTACTGAGTATGAAATAATAGATAATAGTAATAAGGTTCTTGCTAAAAATACGAGTTATGTAGATACCATAAGAGCATGGTGCGATAAAATTGATCAAATTCGTCTAGCATACTCAGTAATTAAGAATAATCTTGAAGATGGTAAAGATTTTTACGAGATGCTTCGTGATCTGAAGAAGCAGAACTATTTACTTGATTCACAAAAGAAAACATTTCTTGATCTTCTTGTTAAGAATGTTGACGGATTTAGAACATTTATGTCATCACAGGCTGAACTATTTGAGAAATCATGCTCACATTATTTAGATGGTCTTAGCCTTGATGATATTAGATCCATGATTGAGGATGATCAATATGGATTTGCTGGGTCGTATACATCTGAACCGGATAAGTATTATGAAAAAGTACAAAAATCGGTTGAGACTTATAAAGGATCTCTTGCACATGTCAAACTCCGCAACCAGTGGAAAGATCTTACTGGAACAGAAAGTCCTTATGATTGGTCGGTGAAATACTCTATGCCTATTATGGTTATGGTGCCTGATGAGGAGACTGTTATAGCAAGAAAAGCATTCAATGCCATTGATTTTGCTAAAAATGATTCGGAATCTATTGCAAGCGCTGAAGACTATATTTCGAAGCTTTCTTATGCTGACAAACTTAATAGTAAGGAGGAAAGAGATAAAGCTTTTGCAGATGCATTTTTAAAAGACTATGCCGTTTTACTTGCTGATGTTGACAAAGTAAAAGAGCATCTGAAAAAACGTGTTTCTGAACAACCTAAATATTGGCTTGAAAATAAGATGGTGGCACAGGAAATAAAAGAACTTGCTAAAGCTGCTTATATGAAATCAGGTTATGGTAAGGCAAAGAAAATTATAGATGAGATGCCTGCGGAAAAGGTAAAAGATTATCTGAAACAATTGATAGAAGATAATATTGTAGTAGGTGTTGAAATAATCAATAAAGGAAAATGATTATAGAGAGGTGAGTTTATGACTCTTGAAAAAATTGAAAAAAGAATCGAAACTCTGCTAGCATCAGATAAGAGATGGCCTGTTATTGTTGATTTTTGCAACAAAAAGGATCTCAATGAATTTTTATACCATTTTCAAGTGGGAAATAATGATTTTATATCTGCTGGATCATTTTGTGGAAATGATGGGACATTCAAGCTAGAAGAACTGTCAGATAGAGTTGAAAAGAATGATAAGGATATGTTTATTATACATCTTTCAGCCTATCTGAAGATGTATGGTGAAGCCTTCTTGAAGAATGCTTTTAAATCTATTATTTCAAAAAGTGTAAATGGACATGTGATTATTGTCTCATACCAGTGTCGTAATTATTTGAAGTTTTCGGATAGTAGATTTCTTGAAAGAGGACAAATTCTAATAGCGGAAGATGATTTTGATAACTCACCTAGTATATGTTTTATTTCTCCTGATCTTGTAGATGCTTTTCCAAATTCGTTTAGTGGTTTTGAGAGTATAGGTAAAGCGTTTGAAAATGTAGATGATAAAAATATATACATTGCTACCGATGTTGATAACCATATGTTTGGAATGTCGGTTATAAATATTTCAAAATTGAATGATGGATATGACATATTATGCACTAAGGAACCCAGAATTAAGAATGTTCCAGAAAGCTTTGGAGAGGCAGAAGACTGGAACTTGCTACTGAAAAGTATGGGCGGACAAACCTTTTCTAATGTATTGGAATACAATTTCGGCCAAGATGGCGATCTGGGAGATTGCATTAGATTTTATCCTTCATACTCAAGGGCAAAACAATGGCTTTTGTTCTTGTCTTACAATATTAATGGAACCAGAAAAGGAACATATTTATCGCTGGTTGTAAATTCTGTTTCTAACTATAAAGACATTCCTCAGGCGCTTTTTAGGACTATATTGCTTGTGGATCATAATGATGAGGATTTTGGAAGACTTTATAATGAAAGAAAGAAAATCCTTGAAGCGTATAATACATATCTCAGTGAGATTGTGGATTATTGTAAAGTCGTCACTTCCAAAGAAAAAGATTATATATATTACTTAACTGATTCATCTCAACAAGAAAAAGAAAAGATGATTGAGTGGCTTGATAAATATGGCTGCAATTACTCTTCTGATGAACTGATAAGTATATTAAATATAGTTTTTCCGGATTTAGCATTCTATCTTACTTCATTTAGATTCAAGAATGATCTTTTGGATATGTATTTTGATAAATACAAGTATCAAAAGATTGTTAATAAAGTATTTCCCGATTTTGTGGAAATAGTAGAAAAACAGGCGGTTGAACATGGATTTGTGAACGCCTTGAAGCCTAGAACAGCGATTGTTGATAAGGTGGATTTAACGGGTGCACATGCATATTTCTTCGATGCTCTTGGAGTTGAGTATCTTGGATATATTCAATCCAAGTGTAATGATTATGGCCTTTCAACAAGCATTTCTGTTGGCAGATGTGAACTGCCATCTCTTACATGTTTCAATAAAGACTTTGTTGATGTGTGTAATAATAAGGGCTGTCCCGTGTCTGATATTAAAGATTTGGATGAAATAAAACATCACGGGGAAGATAATTGTGATTATGAGAAGACAAAATTACCTGTTTATCTGACTCAAGAATTAGAAATCATTGATACATTGTTAAAAAGAATTCAGGCTGAGTTGCTAAATGATAAATTTAGTAAGGCTGTAATCTTTTCGGATCATGGTGCGAGTAGACTGGCGGTTCTTCATGAAACTGAGAATGTGTGGGAAATGGAGAGTAAGGGAGTCCATTCCGGAAGATGCTGCCCGAAAAATGAGATTAATACAAAACCGGATTTTGCAATTGAAGAATCTGATTATTGGGTTCTTGCTAATTATGACAGATTCAAAGGTAGCAGGAAAGCTAATGTGGAAGTGCACGGAGGAGCCACATTGGAAGAGGTCGCTGTCCCTATTATAGAAATATCAAGAAAACTTGATAAGGTAGAAGTATTTATTCTCGATGATTGCAAAGTTATAACACTTTCTGCTAAAGAGATTCCTGTACTTAAAGTGTATGTTGGCATAATTAGTAATACCATAGCTCTCAAGATTAACGGAAAGTATTATGATGCCCAGTCAACTGATAATAAATATATATATGAGTTGAGACTAGATGACTGTACCAAGAAAGGAATTTATTCCGCAGACGTATATAACGGATCTGAGTTGTTGTCAGAAGGGAACAAGTTTGAGATTGCCAAGAAAGGTATGTCCGAGGTTAATCTTTTCGATTAATAGGAGGAATTGTCGTGGAAGAAAAATTGCGTGAGTATTTTGAGGAAATGGTCGTATATAAAGACCTCAAGAATAATAATTTCTTTTCATCTCTGGGACTCCCTGCATTTTTAAGGGATTATCTTCTTAAATCGTTTAGCGATGATCAAGGCCATTTTGATATAGAAGAGGTTTCTGCCTTTATAAAAAAATTCATCCCGAAAAAAGAAGATTGGATGAGAATAAAGAATCAGATTATCTATGAAAATGAGACAGTACAGCTTTTAACAAAGATTTCCGTCGATATAAATATCAGAACTGGAGAGATCTCTTTTGCTCTTCCGGATTTTGGTGTGACCGAGAAGGAAACTATGATAGAGCCTGCTATATGGGAATTATATAAAAATGATCTTATTAAAAGCGGTGAAGTGTGGGGAATTATAAAGCTTGGTTATAAACAACCCGAAGAGAGAGAGCCAGGTAAGATTAAACTTGTCGGTTTTAAAAATTTCTGTCCATATACAGTAGATCTCGAATATTTCAAGGATATGAGAGGTTATTTTACTACTGAGGAATGGATTGACGTTGTACTTGGAGCTATAGACTATAATGCAAGCGGGTATGAAACTCAGCTTCAGAAAGTATCCATGCTTACAAGGCTACTTCCTTTTGTTGAAAAAAGGGTAAATATAATTGAGTTGGCTCCTAAAGGAACCGGTAAGAGTTATGTGTTTGGACATATAAGCAAATATGGAATGCTTACAGATGGTGGAAAAGTTACTAGAACAAAAATGTTTTACGATGCTGTAAGAAGAAAGCCTGGATTTATATGTGGCCCTGATTTTGTCGCAATTGATGAGGTTAAGCTTGTGAGCTTCGGCGATGAAAACGAAATGAGGTCAATATTACAAGGTTATCTCGAATACGGTAAATTCAATTCTAATGGTTATGATGGCGAATCAGATGCTGGTGTTGTGTTCCTTGGAAATATAATGGAAGAAAAGATGAATGAGTATGATTATATGCTTTCGGAACTTCCTACATTATTCCAAGAAACAGCTCTATTAGACAGAATACATGGTTTTGTAAAGGGATGGGATATTCCCAGAATGAATGACAGCCTAAAGATAACTGGATGGGCACTAAATTCTGAATATTTTTGCTCTATTATGCATGAATTGAGAAGTGATACAAGCTATAGAGCTATTGTAGAAAAAATTGTAGATGTTCCTGATCGCGCTGATACTAGAGATACTGAGGCAATAAAGAGAATTGCAACTGCATACTTTAAATTATTGTTCCCCCATGTTAGAAGTGAATCTGATGTTGATAAGCAAGAATTTCAGGATTATTGCCTGACTCCAGCTATGAGAATGCGCAGAATCATAAAACTCCAACAAGGAATGATTGATGTGGAGTATAAAGGAAAGGATGTTCCTTTCTTATCTGTAAAGGGTTTATGATGAAGAATCAAGAGTGTCTTGCATGTGGTAAGAAACCATTGGATAAAGATACCATAGGAATTAATAAGAAGCTGATTGGTAAAGATATAAAAACATTTTATTGTATGGATTGCCTTGCTGATTATTTGGGATGTACGGTATCTGATTTATTGGAAAAAATTGAGGAATTTAAAGAAGAAGGCTGTGTGCTCTTCAAATAGGAGTTGCATAATATGATTTATGCTGATAATGCCGCTACTACTCGTTTGGATGCGGATGCATTTGAAATCATGAAGGAATTCCTTCTTGATGAATATGGGAATCCATCTCAGCCCTATACTTTTTCTCGAGCAAGCAAAAAAGCTATTGCCGAAGCTCGCGAAACTATTGCTAGTTGTATTGGAGCAATGCCGGAAGAAATATATTTTACATCCGGTGGTACGGAAAGTGATAATTGGGCAATAAAAGGTGGGGTGAAGAAACATAAAGGAAATAAACTTATTGTTTCTTCTATAGAACATCATGCTATCTTGAACGCGGCTGATTCACTTGAACACGATGGCTATGAGATTCAGCGTTTGGAAGTTGATAAAGATGGGATTGTGTTTCCATCTTTATTGTCCTCCGCTATTGGCGATTCTACAGCTTTAGTTTCCGTTATGCTTGCAAATAATGAAATAGGAACTATCGAGCCTATAAAGGAACTTGCAGAAAAGGCACATGAAAAAGGAACTTTATTCCATACAGATGCTGTACAAGCAGTTGGCCATATAAATATAGATGTCAAAAGCCTTGATGTAGATATGTTGTCCGCATCTGCGCATAAATTTAATGGTCCAAGAGGAATTGGCTTTTTATATATAAAGAACGGCATTAAAATATATCCATTTATGGATGGTGGTGCACAGGAAAATCACATGCGCGCAGGAACTGAAAATGTTGCTGGCATTGTTGGAATGGCGTGCGCATTGAAAAAGAATTGTTCTTTGATTGATAGTGAGAAAAAGAGACTACTTTCTTTAGAGGATGAACTTATTTCCGGCCTTGATGCTAATAATTTGAAATATATTAGAAATGGAGCCGCGGAACATCTTCCTGGAAATATTAGTTTATCATTTATGGATTCTGATGGGGAAATGATATTGCATAGGTTGGACTTAGCAGGAATATGCATTTCTACGGGTTCGGCCTGCGACAGTCAGAATACCCAAGTTTCACATGTTATTAAGGCAATTGGAGTTCCGGAAGAATACGCTAATGGGACTATAAGGATTTCTTTGGGAAAAAACAATACATCTGAAGAAGTTTCTGTAATAGTTGATCGTATAACAAAGATTTTTAAATGATTTATCACTTAAAGCGTTATGAGTAATAGCGCTTTTTTTAAAGGAGATTTAAATGAGTGATCTTAAGGATATCAAAGTTGCAATCCGACCTGGATTGATAAAATATATGGAAACAAAGAACCCAGGAAAGAGTCTGAGCACATATAAGATGTACGCTTCGGATTCGAATTATTTGCTGAATAACGGATGCGAAAAAGAATATATTGAATTTATGCGATCTGATAAGGATATGCCAGAGATAAAAGAACTAATAGTTTCTATACTTGTTGAACATCGTGGATTGGATAAGGTTACAGATGGTGGAAATTATTATTATGAAAAATTGTGTTGGCAAAGAGAATATATTCACTCCTTAGGCGGTATTGATCAATTTTTGGAATATGATCCGTCGCAAGATGATCGTGTATAGAATTGTGTACATATTTAGGAGCACATATGAGTCAGGATATGAAATTTGAAATAATAAGTTCATATATTAATATACCCGAGAAAAACGGTTATTCTTTGCAATTGAATCGCATTAAGTGGGAAAATAATCCACCTAAATATGATATGAGACGTTGGAAAGATGGGCGACCATTAAAGGGATTTTCTTTGTCTGACAGCACCATGAAAGAACTATGTAAGAAGATGGCTGTTTTGGCTGCTCAAAGTGGAATCGCTGATCAGGAACTAATTGAAATATTTTTGTCTAAAGATCAGTCTAATGGCAGTAAAGCATTTGATTACGATGATAGACAGATGTTTACTGAGATTCATTCGGCATATGATTGTATTTCTATTTCGGATTTTGAGTTATATATATCAGATGAAAAATCATTTGATTATCTTGAAAAAGCTGGATACACGACTGTCGGAGACATGAAAGGAATTATGATTTCTTCTTTAGAGCTGATTGTCGGATCCAACGCAACTAAACAATTCATTGAAATGGAAAACAAACTACAATTATTTCCGGAAGATATTGTTAGGGATCTATGGGAAAGTAAAAAGAATACAAAAGAGGGAAGGATTGTTGATAAAAGGGTCAATGGCCATTCTTTAAATGCCATTGCTGAAGAAGAAAAAATTTCTTTTGAGGATGTAAAAAGATTATCAAGCAATTTCTTTTATGGGCAAAATATATTCTTATTGATATTAAAGGAACAATTAGATTCTTCAAATAGAAGAGATGAGTTCTTTGTGGAATTATTCCCTGATCTTATGCATAGAAGATATTATAATCTTTGGGAAAGATATTACTCTCCGAGAGTAATTGAAGGTAATAGTAATAAAGATTATCCTGACGACTATCAGGTAAATATAACAGATTTCTTTTCGGATATCTGATTATTTGATTTTTGTGATTATATTTGTATATAAGAATCAATTTGAATATCATCGCTTGAATAAGGAGGAGAATTTGGAATGGCAAAACTAGTGTCTGCGGAGAGAGTGTCTTTAAAACAACATCCTGAGATAAGAGAGGCTGATATCCAGAAGTTTATTTTTGAAAATCCATCTGTTCTCGGACTTGGCGATCTTACAGCTGTCCGA
>JAEEGL016276340.1_pt1 | contig 16836 bp, 13 predicted proteins | sample 9134231 | NCBI WGS metagenome assembly JAEEGL01 (sample SAMN16246548, study PRJNA631951) | gut metagenome | biome: gut microbiome; feature: rumen; material: fiber-attached | host: Bos | place: Iran: Karaj | collected 2018-10
AAAGAGAGCGTCGAGGGCAAGGACAACGGACTCGACTTCATGGTGGCTCAGGGAGGAAAGACTTTCTCAGGAGGCCAGAAGCAGAGGCTGACGATAGCAAGGGCTCTGGTGCGTCATCCGGAGATCCTTATCCTGGACGACAGCGCGTCGGCTCTTGACTATCTCACGGATAAAAAGCTCAGGGAAGCCATCGCTTCTATGAAAGATGCACCAACCACCTTCATTGTTTCACAGAGGGCTTCGTCAGTCCTTAACTGCGACAGGATTATCGTACTTGAGGACGGCAGGGTAATGGGAATCGGCACCAGCGACGAGCTGCTTGAGAGCTGTGAGACCTACAAAGAGATTTATGACTCTCAGTACAAGAAGGAGGGCGCGGTATGAAGAAGAACACCCTCCGAAAAGTGCTTAGATATGCTGGAAGATACAACTTCCTTATAGTTATGAGCATGTTACTGGCCATTGTGACAGCTCTTTTGTCCCTCTATGTTCCGATTCTTGCAGGAAATGCAATTGACTTTCTTATTGGAAAAGACAGCGTTGATTTCGCCGGAGTATTTTCAATTCTGACGAGAATGCTGATTACCATTGCAGTTATTGCTTTTGCGCAGTGGAACATGAATAGGATCAACAACAAGATAACTTTCCAAGTAGTAAGAGACGTAAGGCGCGACGCCTTTACACATATCCAGGAGCTTCCGTTATCTTATCTTGATACCAGGCAGACCGGAGACATTGTTTCGAGAATAATAGCAGACATAGATAACTTTGCGGACGGGCTTCTGATGGGCTTTACGCAGCTTTTTACGGGCGTCGTGACAATAGCAGGAACGCTGGTATTTATGTTCTATTTGAACTTCAGGATCGCACTGGTTGTAGTTGTGCTGACTCCGTTATCTCTTTTGCTTGCAAGGTTCATTGCCACCAGGAGCTTTAACCTCTTCAAAGAGCAGAGCAGCGCAAGGTCGGATCAGACATCCTTTGTGGATGAGATGATCGGGAATTTGACGGTGGTGAAGGCTTTTGCCCATGAGGACGAGAACCTTGTTCAGTTTGACGAGATGAACGACAGGCTTGAGAAGACCAGCGTTATGGCGACTTTTATATCATCGCTGACTAATCCCGGGACCAGATTCATCAACAATATTGTTTATGCGGCAGTAGCTCTTTTCGGCGCCTTTTCCTGCCTTGCAGGGGGAATGACTGTCGGCGGCCTGACGATTTTCTTAAGTTATGCCAACCAGTACACAAAGCCATTTAACGAGATTTCTGGTGTAATAACAGAGTTGCAGAACGCCCTTGCCTGCGCGGAGAGAGTATTCGCTCTCATTGAGGAAGAGAGCGAAGCGCCTGAACCTGCGGATGCGCCGGAAGTTATTTCTCCTGAAGGAAATGTCGATATCAAAGACGTAGCCTTTTCATATGACAAGGAAAAGAGCCTTATTGAGAACCTGAACCTTGATATCAAAAAGGGACAGAGAGTGGCGATCGTAGGACCTACAGGAAGCGGTAAGACAACGCTGATAAACCTGCTCATGAGATTCTATGACGTGGATAAAGGCGCTGTTCGTGTGGATGGCCGCGATATAAGGGAGATTACGAGAAAGAGCCTTCGCAGTAACATCGGTATGGTGTTGCAGGAGACGTGGCTACGGAGCGGAACCGTAAGGGATAACATAACTCTGGGAAGAGAGGGCTTTACGGATGAGCAGATCATCGAGGCTGCTAAGGCCGCTCATTCCCACAGCTTCATCAAGAGACTGCCTCAGGGCTATGATACGATGATCACCGAGAACGGAGGTAACCTCTCTCAGGGACAGAAGCAGCTTCTTTGCATAACCCGTGTAATGCTGCATGTTCCGCCGATGCTCATACTTGACGAAGCCACATCTTCTATAGATACTAGAACAGAGATAAGGATACAGAAGGCCTTTAACAGGATGATGCAGGGCAGGACCAGCTTTATCGTGGCCCACAGGCTCTCCACCATAAGGGAGGCGGACGTGATCCTTGTCATGAAGGACGGACATATTATAGAACAGGGCAGCCATGCAGAGCTTCTTGATAAGAAAGGCTTCTATCATGAGCTTTACAACGCCCAGTAATACCTATAAACTTATATGTAGCGGCAATTAAACGTTTAAAGAAGGCATAAAACCCAAGAGGAGTATTATGAACAACATGGAAGATAAGTCAAGACCTGTTTTTGTCATGGGCCACAAGAATCCCGACACGGACTCGATCTGTGCCGCCATTACTTACGCCAACCTCAAGAACAAGGTCTTTGGAGGAAATTATATAGCAACCAGGGCGGGACATCTCAATGAGGAGACTCAGTTCGTTCTGTCCCACTTCGGAGTCGATGTTCCTGCATATATCAAGGATGTAAGGACGCAGGTCCGGGATATGGAGATACGAAGGATGGAGGGAAGCAGCCGCGACCTTTCTCTTAAGAACGCCTGGAAGAAGATGAGAGACGCAGACGTTGTTACCCTTTGCGCGACCGAAGGTGACAAGCTGGTCGGTATTGTGACCACCAATGATATCGTTGAGACATACATGGATGTTATAGATCCACACATCCTGTCACAGGCCGGAACTTCCTACAGAAATATCGTTGAGACACTGGATGCTGAGCTCATCGTAGGCAATATTGATGAGAACCTTACAAGCGGTAAGGTTGTAATAGCAGCCGCAAGCCCGGAGATGATGGAGAATGTAATCGAGGAGGGCGACATCGTAATCCTCGGTAACAGATATGAGACCCAGCTTTGCGCAATAGAGCTGAAGGCTTCCTGCATCATAGTCTGCGAGGGAGCTGAGGTTGCAAGGACCATCAAAGCCCAGGCAGAGGAGCACGGAACCAAGATCATCGTAACTCCTCACGACACTTTCGTTGTGGCAAGGCTCATCAACCAGAGCATGCCCATCGATCACATCATGAAGAAGGACAATCTGGTGACCTTCTACATGGACGAATACATTGAAGACATCCAGGAAGTAATGGCTTCCATGAGGCACAGATACTTCCCGGTTCTCGATAAGAACGACAACTACATCGGAATGATCAGCCGAAGGAATTTCCTCGGTGCCCACAAGAAGCAGCTCATCCTGGTAGATCACAATGAGAAGAACCAGGCAGTCAACGGAGCTGATTCCGCAGATATACTGGAGATCATCGATCACCACAGGCTCCGCACCATCGAGACCTCAGGCCCTGTATTCTTCAGGAACCAGCCGCTGGGCTCAACCTGCACCATCATCTACCTGATGTATAAGGAGTACGGAATCGAGATTGATCCCACCACTGCAGGACTTCTTTTGGCAGCGATCCTCTCGGATACTTTGATGTTCAGATCGCCTACCTGCACTTCGGTCGACAAGAGAGCCGGCGAAGACCTGGCAGCCATCGCCAATATCAACTACGAGGAGTTTGCAAAAGAGATGTTCCACGCCGGATCAAATCTCGGAAACAAGACTCCCGAAGAGATACTTCACCAGGATTTCAAGAAGTTCACTGTAGATGATATGACAATCGGCATCGGACAGATCAATTCCATGAGTGCAGAAGAGCTTCAGGAGATCAAGGACAAGGTATCTCCGCAGCTCAAGGCAGCTACAGAAAAGGATGGTCTGGACATGATCTTCTTCATGCTGACCAATATAATCGAGGAGTCGTCAGAAGTTGTCTACGCGGGGAACAAGGCACTTCATACATTAAACAGCGCCTTTGGGCTTAACGCCGAGGGCGAAGTTGTGGCACTCCCCGGAGTGGTATCAAGAAAGAAGCAGCTACTGCCTGCTATCGTTGAAGCTATACAGCAGTAAAAAACAAAATTCTAATGTTGGGGTAAAAGAATATGGAGGAACTTAGAAAACTTCTGCTTCATGAGATCGTGTCCGTATACGGACCGCTTCAGGGGCAGAGCATTGGTGCTATCATCATACCTGCATTTATCGGAGATTTTAAAAAGGTTCTGGATTCGTCTGAAACTATGGACGAGATCTATGAAGAATATATGACGGAAGATAAGAAAGTCCACCTGATACTGGAAGGCAGAAAGAGCCTCGCAGCCAGGGGAGTGAAACTGGAGATAACAGGAGCCGTTGTCAACGATAAGAGGCTCCACCTTACCGAGGAGCACTGTTATGTCTAATGAGCTTACAGGGACTGAACTTCTGATGGAATCACAGGCTCTTGAACGCTCAAATGCTTCAGGAGTCTGTGTTTTTGGATTGAAGATAGTCTTTATCGTGCCTCATTTTCCTCCGCACATAGGCGGTGGAGAGCAGCTGTATAAGGATGTATGTCTTTCACTGATCGAAAAGGGCAATGAAGTCAGGGTCATCACCAGCAGTTCCGGTGGCGTCACGGGCCATAGGACATACGAGGGGATTGAAGTCTGGTACTGCGACTGGAAGATGATGTTCGGTCACCCGATCGTGCGGGTAAGTGATATCGCTGAGCATGTAAAGTGGTGCGATATTGTGCACACCACGATCTATTCTACTGCCATAAGCTCAATAAGACAGGCGGACAAAGAGCATAAGCCCTCGGTCGTCACAGTACATGAGGTCATGGGGGAGAAATGGTTCTGGTTTGAAAAGAACTTTTTCAAGGCCCTGGCTTTCAGAACTTACGAAGGTCTTATCATGAGGGCATCAAAGAACGTCCATGTTGTTTCACAGGCCACCGGCAGGGATTATAAAAAAAGTGGAAGATACAGCGGAAGAGTCTTTAAGATATATAACTTCCTGAACCTCCCTGAAGATGAAGAAGTGGAAAAAGAGACTATCTCTTTTCATGAGTTCTTTTCTCTCATGGACGGAGAGAGGGGAATACTCTATTTCGGAAGACCAGCCCCCAATAAGGGGATATTTGTGCTTCTTGAAGCGATCAACGAGATCAAGGAAGAACTTAAGGGACGTCGTGTTTTCTTTTGCATGATATTGTCAAAGGACCCTGCGGGAGGACGGAAAAGAGCTCTTGAATACATTGAGAATAACGGCTTAAGGGAACTTGTACGGATCAAGGATTCGCTGCCAAGGCTTCAGCTTCTAAAGGTTTTGTCAGGGGCCGATCTGGTAGTTATTCCGTCAATCACCGAGGGCTTTGGCTACGCGGCCTGTGAAGCCTGCCATTATAAAAGACCTGTCATATGCTCTGATGGTGGCTCGCTTCCGGAAGTGGTTTCGGGAAAATGTCTTTTCTACGAAAACAGGAACGCTGCGGATCTGTCAAAGAAGCTTTTGGAATATGTTCAAAACGGCACGGAACATTTTGATGATGTCCCGGAGAAAATCTTTGACCGGAGTGAAATTGTGGAGCAGTATCTTGAGATGTACAGATGCATCCTTGGGAAAAATTCGGAGGGTGAGCCATGTACGTGATCGATGGAATCTTTTTTACTAGAAGAACTACAGGCATACAGCGCTTTGCGATGAATATTGTCAGGGAGCTGGATGAGATCGCGCCAAAGGGAGTGCTTCAGATACTTGTTCCGGAAGCGTGTGAGGTGGCTTTCCCGTTTGAGAATATTGAGGTTGTAAAATACGGAAAGCACAAGGGTTATGTCTGGGAACAGACAGACCTGGCGCATTACCTTAAGTCTCACGGGGCTAAAGGGATTTTCCTTGAGAACGCAGTTCCTTTCTTTTACAGAAAAGGAATAGTGGTTCTTCATGACATCAGCCTGAAGGTTAACCCGCAGTTCTTTTCCGGCTCTCTGAAAATGCTGGTAACAAGGCTGATATGGACGACGATATACAGAAGCATAGTCAGATCGGACATGCGGATCGTGACGGTATCTGAGTTTTCTAAAACTGAGATAATGAGAGCTTACAGGGTAAGACCGCACAGAATCACTGTCATCGGAAACTCCTGGCAGCATATTGATGAGATAGGTGTCGATGAGAGAATACTTGAGTCAGCCGGTTTGAGTCCCGGGGGATATTTCTTTTCCCTGGGATCAGGTTCTGATAGCAAGAACATTAAGTGGATTCTGAAGGCAGCTGAGCAGCATCCTTCGGATACCTTTGTTGTTGCGGGAAAGATCAAAGGGCTGCCTGATTCAGAAAAGATAACAGACAATGTGATTCTGACCGGCTATGTAAGCGACGAAGAGGCAAAGGCTCTTATGAAGAGCTGCAGGGCGTTTATCTTCCCGTCCTTCTATGAGGGATTCGGGATACCGCCGATGGAGGCGCTTGCTTCTGGCGCGCCGGCACTGGTTTTATCAGATATTCCCTGCCTTCATGAAATATATGGCGATATAGCGGGATATATTGATCCTCACAGATATGATAATGCTGAGATTCCGCTGGTTCCGGTAAGCGATGATGAAAGAGAGAGATTTCTTTTGAAATATTCCTGGAAGGAATCGGCACGAAAGCTTTTAGAGATGCTTTGATAATGACTGGAAATGATACTATCATAAAAAAGAAAAACATAGTGTGGGTGGTGTCCTCAAATGTTCTGACGCTTCTGACAGCCATAACCATAGGCTTTGTGCTGCCAAAGTTTGTCAGCTTCGAGACCTATGCGGGATATCGGACTTACACCCTGTATATCGGCTTTGCCAGTCTGTTCCATCTGGGCTTTGTCAACGGAATAGCCTTAAGGTTCGGGGATACGGACTACAGGGACCTTCCGGCAGGCAGATTTAAAGCTTACACTGCTTCGCTCTGTCTGATGGAGCTTGGCTTTCAGGTGGTGCTCTTTGGCATATATCTTATATGGGGCATGGCCTTCGGAAATGGATTTGAAGTTACGCCCATACTTTTTGTTATAGTGAACCTTTTGTTTACGAACCTCAGGCATTACTTTTCGACGCTGGATAAGTTTTCTGCCAGGTTTAACGTGGATGGAGCGCTTCTGGTTTTATATGACGTTCTTCAGCTTGCGGGCTTTGGAGTGCTTTTATTCCTTGGAAGCGACAGATGGATGACTTTTCTTCTGTACACCACGTCGATAAATGTCTTTATTACCATTGCATACATGGCTTCAAACATGCGCGTTGTAGCCGGGGGAGAAAAAGCGTATTTCTCACGACAGGATATCTTTTCCAATATAAGAAGAGGCTCCTTTGTGATGCTGGGGGAGATGATAGGAATCGGAATCCTTGGCATTGACAGTATTTTTGCCCAGCTGTTTTTTGATGATAAGAGTTTTTCGCAGTATACCTTTGCTGTATATATCGTGGTCGCTGCATATACACTCATGAGTGCGGCGGAGAGCATGATATTTCCCTATTTAAAGCGCCTTGATGAGAAGGACATGAAGGGAAGTTATCTCAAGCTGAAGAGATGGTCAACTTACATGTCTGCGGTTATGCTTCTTGGGATAATAGTGCTGAGGCCGATGATAGGTCTTTTCCTCCCTGCATACACACAGAGCATTCATATATTGGAAATCCTCGGAGGGACCCTTATGTTCAGGGCGCTGCAGGGACTGGCCTGCGGGAATTTCTTCAGGAGCCTGGATATGGAGAAGCAGTACTTCAGGTGTAACGCGCTGGCCTTTGGACTGGCTGTTGTTTCGGACACAGTTGTATACCTTATATTCAGGGATTTAAGGCCCATAGCGTTTGCCAGCGTTTTCGTTTTTGCGGTATGGTTTGTACTCAGTGATGTGGTGATCACAAAGAAGCTGCAGGGAAAGCTCGATGGCGGAGACTACACACTGATACTGTTTGTTTTGGCTTTGTATTATCTTGCAGTAAACAGATTTTAAAGAGGCGGAGATTAGATGAAAGACCTTCTGGTGATGATCCCTGCGTATAATGAGGAAAAGAATATCGGGGCAGTGATCGAGGGGCTTGGAAGGTGCGCTTCTTTTGCGGATATCCTGGTGATCGACGACGGGTCAAAGGATGGAACGGGAGAGATCTGCAGGGAGCTTGGCGTAAATGCTGTGAGACACAGGGTTAATCTGGGCCTGGCAACCGCCATCAGGACCGGAATGAAGTATGCCCTTGAACACGGCTATTCATACGCGTTGCAGTTTGACGGCGATGGGCAGCATGACCCTGATGCTGTCGAGACGATGCTGAAGGCGGCAAGAGATGGCTCTAATAATATTACCATCGGCTCCAGGTATCTTGAGAGCGGTGGAGGAGGTGCTCTCAAATCCCTTGGAAGAAATATGATCTCTTTTTGCATAAGGCTTACAACGGGAAAGAAGATCACGGACCCCACCTCGGGAATGAGGATGTATGACAGGAATGTGATGGAGCTGTTCATGAATTCCATTCAGTATTCACCGGAACCGGATACCCTGGATTATGTCATGAGACGCGGCATGAGGGTTTTGGAGATCCCTGTTGTAATGTATGAGAGAAAACACGGGAAGAGCTATCTTGATGTGACGGAGAGCATACGCTATATGTTCAGGATGTGCACGTCGATACTCATTGTCCAGTGGTTCAGATAAAGGAGATTTATTATGCCTGTAGTACTGAGAGTAATTCTTTTTGTGTCATCACTTTTAAGCTTTTTATTTGTGGTACGAAGCCTTAGAAAGGCAAAGGTTCAGATATATGACACCACCTTCTGGATCATTCTTTCTGCGCTGTTTGTTGTGTTGAGCATATTTCCGCAGATTGCGATTGGTCTTGCGGAGCTAATAGGGATACAGTCCCCGATAAATCTGGTGTTTCTGATCATCATTTTCTTTTTGCTGGGGCACTGCTTCATACAGTCACTCAGGTTCTCAAACCTTGAGGACAGGTTCAACAGACTGGTCTCTGATGAAGCGCTGAAAGAAAATGACAGAAAAAAGCAGGAAAAGAAAAAGACGGAGTGTTCAAATGAAGAAGACAGAAACAATTAAGGTAGAAACACTAAAGAAAATCATATTTCTCGTGCTGATCGTGATCATCATGGAGCTCTCTGTTTTTTTCAGGATAATGGCGGGAAAGGCTGTAGAAGCTCTGAGGGGAGAGTACTTCTTTGACCCGGAGCAGGATCTTCCATATCTCACTGAGATGGATTCCTATTACCATCTGCGAATGACTGAGGACATTATTGATTACGGACATCCCGGTGAAGCAGTTGTCGGAGATGAGTGCTGGGACGAATTAAGCTATGCGCCGGACGGAAGAAGCGCTGCGGATTACAGCCCGCTTATGGCAGATTTGGCAGCTTTTTTCTATACTATTCTGACCAGGCTCGGCTTTACTGTGTCCCTATATCAGATAATCTACAAGATGGGCGCATATTTGTCTGCGCTTGTAGTTATCCCGGTTGCCATAATGGCAAATAAGATGGGAGGAAAATTCGCTGCTGTTATAGCTTCTATGATAGCGGCGGTAAACTATGGATATTTTATCCACACCGTGCCCGGATTCTATGACACCGATATGCTCATCAGCTTTTCGTCCTGTTTCATGTTGTGTTTCGGACTTTTGTTTGTGGAGAGTCTGCTGGGCAATGCTGAAGACGACGGTGGCAAAAGAGATAATGCGCTGCTCGTTAAACAGTGTGGCCTGGGGCTTCTTTTTGCCGTAAGCATTTTCATCTTGTATAAGGCGTGGAATGTCTATTCCCTGTATGTTGGCATATTTGGGGCTGCACTTGTAATCTTCTTTGCGGCAGCTCTCATTAAGGGCAGGAAGGATGAGGACTTCAAGGTCAAAAGAAATCTTGCCGCGCCGCTGGTGCTTATTGGAATGATGCTGTTTATCGTCGTGATGAACCCCGGAATATTCAAGAGCGTGATCGGCTTTGCCGGGTCGGTATTTGCGGGAGCGTCGGGATCTCTTTTCCCTGATGCATACGTGTCCGTATCGGAGATGAGAAAACCGGTTCTGTGGGCCGGAGGATTCACCGGACTGTTCCAGATGAAGGTGCTGTCGGATTCCGATATCGGAATAATCAATGCTGTGGGCGGATGCATACCGCTTTTTGCAGCTCTTTGCAGTGCTGTGACAATGGTAATCGCAATTATAAAAAAGAAAGTCAGATTTGACTATGTGCTTATGGTGGTCTGGCTTCTGATCTCAGCAGTCCTTGCTGTTAGGAGCTTTCGATTCATCGTTCTTTTTGCGCTTCCGGTATCCATACTTGCAGGTGTGTTCGCAGGAAAACTCATGGACCTCATGCGCTCAAGAAAGATGATGGACTGGCAGGTATTTACGGGTATCGTGGCAATTCTTTTGCTGTTCCCCGCAATATACGGAACCTGCAAATCCCTTAGTGATTCAATGCCCATTGTCAATCAGGGCATGGCTGAATCCGTTACCTACATAAGAGATAACACTCCGGAAAACGCCATTATCGCATCCTGGTGGGACTATGGTTACTTCTTTGAGTATAAGGCAAAGAGGAGAGCCATCTTCGATGGTGGCTCCCAGAACGGAATGAGAGTCTTCTGGGTCGGACGTGCTCTTTCTACAAATGACGAGGTTCTGTCCGCAAATATTCTAAGGATGGTGTCTGGTTCAGGCGATAAGGCTACGGAAGCGATGCTTGAGCAGTTCGGGAACGAATATTCGACTCTTGATATCATGCTCGAAGCCCTTTCCATGGACGCTGATTCTGCAAAAGAACTACTGACTGAGAGGGGAGCGGGAGAAGATACCGCCCGGATGCTTACAGAGCTTATGTTCCCGGATATTCACGATCCGGTACTGTGCCTCATCACTCCGGATATGTACGGAATCTCCGGATGGTTTGCGAGATTCGGATTCTGGAATGAGACTCAGGAAGGCAACAAAAACTATACAATTGTCACCAGCCGGAATGAATATACCCCCACTGATGGAGTTTACGGCCTGCACTTCCTTGCAGATGACAAAGATATTGATCTGTATCTTGAGGAAACGGAAGATGGTTATAAGGCGTACACGAGGGACAGTGGAGTTAGTCCTGATGATGAAAATGCGGTGCAGCCTTATCTTGTAAGAGATGTGGTTGTCAAAGAAAACGGCGGGTTTACAACTTATGATATGGGCAATTCAGGAAACGGAGATGATAAAATTCTCACCATCCTCCTGGATCATGACGCGGAAAGCCCGGTTATTTCCGTAATGTCGACCATGGTTTATGATTCAGTGTTTGGAAAGCTGTACTATCTGGATGGAGAAGGCCTTTCCCACTATCAGATGGATTACAACGCAGATGGAACCTGCAAGGTATATGAGCTGGAGTTCTGAAAAAGAACTTTAACATAAATGAAATGATTGCGCCTTGATAAGTATAATGGCATAATCAATCCATATGAATAACAATTCGGAGGAGCCTATGAATAAGACCATCATCACAGTAGTAGGAAAAGATACAGTCGGCATTATAGCCAAGGTCTGCACCTATCTTGCAGAGTCACACATCAACATTCTGGATATTTCCCAGACCATCGTCAGTGGTTACTTCAACATGATGATGATCGTGGACATGGCAGGAACTGACAAGGATTTCAACGAAGTTGCGGATGAACTTGAGTCTCTGGGACAGGGAATCGGCGTAGTTATCAAGTGTCAGAGAGAAGAGATATTTGACTCCATGCACAGGATCTGAGAACAGAGGTGGCGAAGATGATAAACATTCATGAAGTCGTTGAAACCAACGAGATGATAGAAAAGGAGAATCTTGATGTAAGGACCATTACCCTCGGCATCAGCCTTATGGACCTTATAGATTCGGACCTTGATAAGCTCTGCGACAAGATCTACAACAGGATCTATGATACGGCAAAAGACCTGGTGAAGACCGGCGACCAGATATCAAGGGAGTTTGGTATTCCCATCGTCAACAAGAGGATTTCCGTTACGCCCATCGCTCTGATAGGAGGTTCTGCCTGCAAGACGTCAGATGACTTTGCGAAGATCGCAATGACTTTGGACAAAGTAGCAAAGGCGGTAGGTGTTAACTTCATCGGAGGATATTCTGCACTTGTAAGCAAGGGAATGACAGAAGCGGACAGACTTCTTATAGAGTCAATTCCCAAGGCCCTTTCTGAGACCGATGTCGTATGTTCCTCAATAAATGTAGGTTCCACCAAGACCGGAATAAACATGGACGCCGTAAGGCTCATGGGAGATATTGTTAAAAGAACTGCTGAAGCCACTAAGGAATCCGACTCCCTTGGATGCGCGAAGCTGGTTATTTTCTGCAACGCTCCCGATGACAACCCCTTCATGGCAGGCGCTTTCCACGGCGTTACAGAGGCGGATAAGATCATCAACGTAGGCGTAAGCGGACCGGGTGTTGTAAAGACCGCCCTGGAGAAGGTAAGAGGCGAGAACTTCGAAGTCCTCTGCGAGACCATCAAAAAGACAGCCTTCAAGGTAACTCGAGTAGGACAGCTGGTAGCTCAGGAAGCTTCCAAAAGGCTCGGAGTACCATTTGGCATCATAGATCTTTCTCTGGCACCTACACCTGCAATTGGAGACAGTGTTGCCGATATTCTCCATGAGATAGGCGTAGAGCATGCAGGAGCACCCGGAACAACCGCAGCACTTGCTCTTTTAAACGATCAGGTCAAGAAGGGCGGCGTAATGGCATCGTCCTATGTTGGCGGATTGTCGGGAGCTTTCATTCCTGTGAGCGAAGATCAGGGCATGATAAACGCTGTTGAGGCAGGCGCCCTTACTCTTGAAAAGCTTGAGGCCATGACCTGCGTATGCTCAGTAGGTCTTGATATGATAGCAATCCCGGGAGATACCAAAGAGACAACCATAGCAGGTATCATTGCCGATGAAATGGCTATCGGAATGGTCAATCAGAAGACTACAGCTGTAAGACTTATCCCTGTTATCGGAAAGGGAGTTGGTGAGACAGTTGAGTTTGGCGGACTTTTGGGCTATGCTCCGATAATGCCTGTCAATCAGTTCTCCTGTGACAACTTTGTAAACAGAGGCGGAAGGATTCCTGCGCCGATTCACAGCTTCAAGAATTGATCACAAATTTATAAATAGAATATAAAAACTATTAATTCATACTTAATTCCATCATAATCAAACAAATAAATGTTGATTATGATGGAATTTGTGATTATAGTAATAGTAGGGTGTAATTATAAACAAACTTACAATCGGAGAATGAGGTGAAAAATGGAAGAGAGAAGACGGATCAACAGAGTAGATTACAACGCCAACAGTGTTATCGTAGACAGGGATACACAGGAGAAATTCTACGGACAGGTCAGGAACATCAGCCCTCTTGGAATGGCCATTACGATAAATGGTGACACACCAAAGCTCACAGGCAGAGATGTGATCGTTGTAGCAGAGACACTGATCATGTACGCCGATGTCATAAGAGAGGACGATCTGGAGGACGGATCAAGGGTAGTTGCAATCAGCTCCAAGAAATTCACCAATGAGGTTCTCAATTACCTCTTTGAGAGAGTAGGTTTACAGGACGAAGAGTAACTGTTATCGGAGTAACGGTTAGTCTTTAATCTATGTGTAAAAGTGTGAGGGTAAAGCATTGATCAAGAACAAATTTGACAGACAGCTCATCAGGGCTCTGGCAATAGGATTAAGTGCCGGAATACTTGCGCAGCCGGTGACTGTTATGGCAGCAAATTCAGAGGGTGATGACACACCCGAAAACTCGATACAGAGTGAAGCTGTAGAATCAGAGTCTGTTCAGGAAGAGGAGTCTTTAAATGCTGCAGTTTCAGAAGCTGTTGAAGAGGCAAAAGAGGCAGTTGCAGATGCATCAAACTCAGTAGACGAAAGCCTTTCAAATGCTGCTGAAGCTATTGATAACATCGCAGAGGCTGTAACTACACTGGATGAAAAGAACAGCACTGCAAAAGAAGCTGCCGAAGATTACAATGAAATTTCCGGTCAGGATGACATAGACAACGCCAACACATATGCTGACGCTGCTGTTGGAGCTGCTTATGATGCAGAAGATGCTGCAGCCGGCGTTGCTGAATATGTCGAAACAAATGCGGAGATCACCAGTCAGATCACGAAAGCCGGTGAGGCATCTTACAGCTCACAGGTTTATGCGGACGCAGCTAAGACAGCTGCAGTAAATCTTGTCTATAAGGCAAGCGAGAATCTGACAGAAGCACAAAAGCTGGTGGAAGCAGCCTCAAAGGCAGTGGAGACAGCAAAGGTTAACGCAGATGCCGCACAAAAGAAATATGACGACGCATATGACGCTTATGAGAAGGCAGCTGAAAAAATAGAGGCTGCTGAGACAGAGCTTGCGAAAATAATAAATGAATATGGCCTCGGGACAGAGGGCGAATATAAGGGCGATCTGAAGATTGCCATAGACAGTATGAATGAAGCACTGGAAGATGCCAGAAATGCCGCCGATGCTGTAGCCGCTGTACAACAAGCCCAGTCTGCCGCAGATGAGAAGTTAAAGAAGGTAGAGCTGGCACATCAGAAGGTAATGGATATGGCAGGTGCTCTTGAAGAATTGAAAGCTCAGGAAGGTGTTTCCGATGCTGCGCTCACTGCACTTGAGAGTGCGAAGAGAGCGGCTATGAACGCGTATACCGCAGCTCAGAAGGAAGCTGAGGAGGCACAGTTAAGTTATGATAAGGCCAAAGCAGAGGCTGACAAAGCAGTAAAGGCTCTTGCAGATGGTAAATTCAGAGTTGTTGTTCCTTCTTCGGATGAGAGCGGCAACGATGAAACAGCAAACAATGACAGCGAAGGTTCATCAGTCGGTGCCGATGAGACTTCTTATAACACGATTTCAAAAACTGCTTCCGAAAAAGCGGCAGTAAATGAAGCAGTAAATACATCAGAGAATGTAGAAAAAACATCCGGTGTTTCAAAAGCCGGAAACGGCACAACAGAGTCTTCTGTACAGGAAACACAGGAAGCCACAGATAATTCCGGATTCGCAACAGAAGTAGAATCCGGAAAGAAAGTAGAAGCAACTATCGTTGACGCATCTGAAACAGCAAACACTGAAGAAACAGATAAGTCAACTGTAGATACAGTATTGATCGAGGAAGAGGATACAGCTAAGGCCGCAACCTTTGAAGAAACAGAGCAGAAGAAGACATCTACCTGGTGGTGGCTCCTCATCCCCGCAGCAATAACCGGCGTCTCAGCAGAAGAATATGCAAGAAAAAGAAGACAGAAAGCTGAGAAACGCAACTAATTAGCCAGTGACACCCTATTTTTATACCCTTACACACTAAAAGGAAAACTCTCCGTACTCCGAACGGGGAGTTTTTCTTTGCCCTTCGATTTGCGCACAATATATTGGTGCTTGTACTAGATAATCGCCTAAATATGGTGTATAATAGCTTCGAATTTTATCTTGGGGGAGAATTGTCAGGGTATGGAAAACAGTGGTAAATCCAGCAATAGTTTTATGCTGAAAATATGTGCATTTATAGTAGATAAGCGCAATCTTTTCTTTCTGATATATTCAATTCTTTGTATTTTTTCTGTTATATCCCGTGGATGGGTGGAAGTTGAAAATGATCTTGCCCAGTATCTGCCGGAGTCGTCAGAGACCTGGCAGGGCCTTAAACTGATGGAAGAGCAGTTTACAACTTACGGCTCTGTAAATGCAATGGTGGCCAACATCTCTTACGACCAGGCACTTGAGATCAAGGATTACCTTGAGAACATCGACGGAGTATTTTCTGCGGAAGTTGACGATTCAGACGAGCACTACAACAACGGATCAGCTCTTTTTACAATCACTTTTGATTACGATGAAAAAGATGAAAAGTGTCTTGAGCTTCTTAAGGTTGTTCAGGACTACTTTGAGCCCTATGATGCATATCTTTCTACAACTTTGGGAGATACTCAGTCAGAGCTTATCAACAAGGAAATGAACGTAATCTCTGTCATTGTTGTTATTGTCGTCGTCGCGGTATTGCTTCTTACATCACAGGCATATGCCGAAGTCCCTGTCCTTTTGCTTACTTTCGGGTCGGCGGCCCTGGTTCAGATGGGAACCAATTTCCTGCTTGGAACAATTTCTTTTGTATCAGATTCGGTGACCATCGTGCTGCAGCTGGCTCTATCCGTGGACTATGCGGTCATATTCCTAAACCGATACAAAGAGGAGCACGCAGAACTTCCTTCCCGTGAAGCCTGCATTGTGGCTCTGTCCAAATCGATTCCGGAGATCTCCGGAAGCTCCCTTACTACAATCGGCGGTCTTGTGGCCATGCTGTTCATGCAGTTCGGAATAGGACGGGACATGGGTATTGTACTGATAAAGGCTATTTTGCTGAGTCTTTTATCAGTATTCCTTCTGATGCCCGGAATCATCATGGTTTTTGCAGGTCTTATGGAAAAGACCCAGCACAGGAATTTCATTCCCAAGATTCCGTTTGTCGGAAAATTTGCCTATGCGTCAAGATACATCATCGCTCCGGCCTTTGTTATTCTGATCATTGTAGCGAACAGGATTTCAGCCAAGACTCCCTATGTTTATGGATATTCCCAGATCACGCCGCCACTGATCAACGAAGTTCAAGTGGCACAGAATATGCAGAAGGATAATTTCAGGTCAGACAACATGATGGCGCTGGTATTCCCTGCTGATGATTACGACACGGAAAAGCTGCTTATTGATGACCTTCTTATAAGCGGACATGTGACTTCCGTAACCGGACTTGCCAATACTGAGGCGCTTAAAGGGTACACATTGACCGAGAAGCTCACTCCCAGACAGTTTTCTGAGCTTCTGAATATTGACTACGAGATCGCGGAGCTGATCTACGCTGCCTATGCGGTTGATGACGAGGATTACGCCAAGGCTGTAAACGGCCTTGCCAACTACAAGGTTCCGCTCATCGATATGTTTATGTTTGTTTACCAGGAAGTTGATGAGGGCTATGTTACCCTCAGTGATGAGCTGATGGACAAATTGGAAGATGCCAACAAAATGATGACC
>JAEEGL016612660.1_pt1 | contig 16836 bp, 10 predicted proteins | sample 9134231 | NCBI WGS metagenome assembly JAEEGL01 (sample SAMN16246548, study PRJNA631951) | gut metagenome | biome: gut microbiome; feature: rumen; material: fiber-attached | host: Bos | place: Iran: Karaj | collected 2018-10
CCACTTCACCGTCGCAGTGGCTCCAGTAGAGCCATGTTCCATCGTAATAAATTGACTGATACAGGAAACTGGTTCCGATACCGGTATCAACGACCAGGGTCGGGGTTCCGAAGGTGGCACTTCTCACTTGTCCTAATAAAACACTCAAAGTGAATGTCGTCTTCCAGATCTTTCCGGTTTCATCCAGGAAGAAGAACGAGGACGATGTTCTGCCGACCGATTCCGCACAGATTCCGGCTACATACGCATCGCCTACCTCTGTTTCAGAAAGATCCAGCAAACCATAAGGCAGCCCGCTGTAGGTTCCGCCTTCACCGTCATCACCCGGTGTCAGATTACCGAATACCAGATACTTCGCAAAACCATAGACAAAATAGTCCGTGTAATTACTGGATGCGCGTGCCATCCCGAACGCCGGTATATAGTTTGTCCCAAATTCTGTCAGGGCATAACTGCTGCGATTGACGGTATAGAGCACGCTCTCCAAAGCATTGATATCCAGAGTAGAGGCATACAATGTGGATGCGTTAGCCATGTAAGCATTATGCAGCTGCAGTGCTTTATCATCATTATGCAGCCTCGTCCAGTTCGGCAGGTTGTTTGCATTGAAACTGGAGAAGTAAACCTCGCCCTGCTCATCCCAAATGATTCCGTTCAGCGCTTTGTTTACAACAGTAACGTTTACATTGCAGGATGCAGAAATCTCTGTATTCCCGTTAGCAGTGGCTGTAATCACAGCCGAGCCCTCTCCGACCGCTGTCACATGACCGTTCTGGTCTACCGTTGCCACTGAAGAATTGCTGCTGGACCAGGTAGCGGTACGGTCTGACGCAGTCAGCGGGGTGACCTTGGCGACAAGATCTGACGTGTTTCCTTTGTAAAGATCCAGCTCTTCCGGCAGCACTGTGATACCGCTCACACTGTACGGATCTATTTCGGTACGAATTGTAGTTTTTACATAAAGGTAAATCGAAGCGGCACTGTTGTTTAAACTAAATCCGTTACTGTACCGGAGGTAAGTCGCTTTATCGGTAAACCGCAGCTGATTATTGGAATACTGCCAGGTATTGTAGCTGTTGGTTGTACTGATCTGAAGAGTCGTTCCGTTATTATTGTTCCGACGCAGATAGTTGGAACCGTTCATCAGTTTAATACCTGACGACGCGGTCCAGACCGAATGATCCGCCGCATCCGAGCTTTCGATATACGGTTTGTTTTCCGTTCCGGAAATACCGGGCTTAACGGTAACCGCCTGAGTACTCACCGTATTGGTTGTAGAGAACATACTGCTGGAAACCGTATAACTCAACGCAACTCCGCTGCCGGCACTGTTGCGGTTAACGATCATGTAATCGTTATTCGCTGTCAGCGTGTCCGTTAATACATATACTGTTTTCTCTTCAAAGGTATTATCATTTACCTTTACCGCTACTGCCGTTTCATTTCCCGCATAGTCGCCGGCAAAGACCGCCACATAACCGCGTGCATTGGCGATCGCATCGGAAGCATCAAAACTCACAGTATAGGAATCGGAGCCGGGAGCCGCTTCCGCATACTTCACCGAACCGTCCAGACTCAGGACAGCCACATAAGCCAGGTTCATATTATCGCTGGCAGTAACACTGAGCGTATTGCCGGACAGTGTCGCAGAGGTGATCTGCGGTTCCGTGTTATCTACCGTAAAATCGTAGCCCACGAACGCCCCTTTGCCAAGCACATTGCTGAGCAGCAGATTATTGAACCCAGCCTGGCCTAAAAGGTGCGAATCGCCTTCGTTGTAGCTATCATTTATCAGCATGCCGTAATATTCAGGAATGGCATAATATCCGACCCGGAAGCGGTCGCCTTCAACAAGCCCATAACTTGACACAGTCTTATTGATTGCATAGACCTTGGTGGTTAAGTTCTGCCAGCCGCCGGTGGGTGAATAATACATCCCGAACACTTCATTTCCGGTAACAGCCGAGTTCAGTATAGCGCTCACCTTTCCGGCTTCATCCAGTCTGGTGACGGCAAAGCCGGTAGTCGCAGCGGAGCGCATCAGATTGTAAGAAATCCGGATCAGGTTCGTGTTCGTGCTGATTGCCAGACGGTCCGCCGGGAATTCTTCCTCGACCATATAAGGGTTTCCGGAGAATTTGACATTCGAGCCGTTATAATTGACCATCAGATAGTTTGTATCTGCGGTACCCGAATATGCCTGCCGTTCCTCCCCGTACAGTCCGTCTGTGTAGGACATGTTGTCAAACATGGAAGGATCTGTCCAGGAGCCGTAGAAGCCAAGGATCGGAATGCTGTGCGTATGCGTCAGGCTCACTCCTTCTCTTGTGGAACTTACGCATTTTACATAGGTGAAGCCTTCCAGATAGGCACCTTTAGCATAATTGGCCAGAAATGCTTTCTGATCGGCCGTCAGGCGGATCGTCACCTTAACCGTAGCACTGCTATGCGGCGCCACAGTATATTCCGGAGCAGGCGCATCATTTTCCAGCCAATGCAGTAATTCGTAAGCGTCATGGGAAGTGATGTTTCCGTCTTCATCCAGATCGCCTACGCTCAGATTCAGCTCGCTTTCTCCGACGTTGCCGACAAGGAAGTCCAGGATCGCCTGAGCATCCGCTTCATCGGTATTGCCGTCTTTGTTTACGTCATAGATCGGATTCCCGTTCCAAACATAGCTGACACCGCCGGCCGGAAGATTCGATGTGCCACGGGCCAGATATGCACCGCTGATTTTCTGTGTAAACAGATTGGTTTCCAGTTCGTAAGTCAGTGTTCTGTCAGTCAGGTTATAGACCGTGAAACCAAAGGTGTAGACACCGGTCCTGGTCGGATCGTCGCCAAGCTCAGCTTTGACTTTGCCGTCTGCGTTCGACCCGGTACGGACAGTCAGGGTATTGCCCTCGTCCGTCATCATGATTACGGAATAAGCATGAACGGCTTCATTTACGTCAACCAGACCGGAGCCCTGCTGCAGAATGGACAGATACTCATTGTCGGGCTTCATGGGTGTCGCGGTTGACATCAGCAGGCTCTGAATGATCGCACGCGTAGAATAATTGGATGCCAGTTCGGAGTTTCTTTCGGAAACCGGATTCTCACGCAAATATTCCGCCACCACTGCGGCCAGACCGGTGATATGCGGCGCGGCCATGGAAGTTCCCGACATGGTTTCATACTGATCGGAACCGCCGCCGCTGTCACCTGTTCCGGTTGATTTGTGGGTGCCGTTTACCGAATAAATATCTCCGCCGGGAGCCGTGATTTCCGGCTTCATGATCAGGGATCCGGGTACACCCCAGGAACTGAAATCGGTAATTGCTGCCTGAGAGCGGTCAATTACGACTTCCGTTTCTACATCTGTTACCTTCACACTGCCGGTATAATAGGTGATGCCGTTTGCGGTGTGGGCTGTAGCGCCTTCCTTGATCAGGTTCGCGTCTTTCTGGGTAATCGAAACCATAGGGAAGGAGCCGGTAAAATCCGTCAGATTCATCAGGATAGTCCCGTCCTGATTATTCGCAACAATGACAGCCTTCGGATTGTAGTTCTTGGCATTGTTGCCCTTTTCCGAGAAAGTATTGCTACCGCGATTGACGATCACAATTTTACCGGAAAGGCTGATCGCACTGTTGACAGTACTGTAGTCTTCCGCTTCCCCGTTCGCATCAATATAAACATAACTGTAATTTCCGGCGATGGTGGTCAGTTTGGGATTATTGTAAGTTACAGTATTTCCGTCCTCATCTTCTCCCTCGGTGGATTCGGAATAATACACATCCTGGCTGCCGTTGAACTGCATCGGAGTGCCTTTTAAGAATGTATTCTGAGCCGCTGCCACGCCAAGGCTGTTGACAAAAGAACCCGGGCTGCCTCCGGTATGGTAATAGACGTCGTCCTTATATAAGTTGCCTGCAGGAGTCAGCTTGGCAAAATCATAGGCATTGCCGGCGGAAATGGAAACTACCATGCCCGGATTGTGATCCGGATCCGCCAGGCTGTTGAGAATATCCTGATAGCTGCCGTCGAAAGTCCAGCCCTGTGAAGCAGATCCCAGAGACAGATTCACGGAATCGCAGTCCAGAATAATGGCATCTTCGATGGCGACCATGTAGTCGGAATCATACGCACCGCCGCCGGCACCGAAGACCTTCATTATGAACAGCTGGGCATCCGGAGCCATGCCGACCGCACCGACTGTAGAGGCGGCATCCTGATGATTGGATCCGATATACCGGTTTGCTGCCGCGATACCGGCCACATGAGAGCCGTGCTCTCCGCTTGTATCATTGGTATGATCAATCGTGGTATTTTTATCAATATAGTTATATCCGTAAGGGATTTTTGCAGAAACGTAGTTTCCTTTTCCGGAGTTCAGCTGACTCGCCAATGCCTGAACCTGAGCCTGCGTCATCAGCTCGCTCGTTGCTCCGGCCAGTCCTGCCGAGTAGGTAAACGGCTCTGCCGCGAATGACTGATGCGTCGTATCGATACCGGTATCAATGATCGCGATGCGGCTGCCCGCGCCGGTATAGCCGGCTGCCCAGGCGGCAGTCGCGTTGACCATGTTTTCACTCGTGTTGGCTGTCATCGGTTCCGCTGTTCCGCTCATCGGCTCATAGCGGTTCTCCAGTTCGACCTTCTTCACGCCGTCGATCATGAGGATCTTGAGGATTTCGGCATAGCGGACGTTTGCGGAGATCGCGTTCGTGAGCAGTGTCAGGTTCCACTTGACATCCAGGCTGTGACCGATCGAACTCTCGATCGCGGCGGTCACGGAGGTCTGCTGTCTCTTCAGCGTTTCCCGATAGGCCGCGGCGGAGCCGTTGGACGCGATATTCTGGATCGAAAAGCCCGCATCCACGGTGGACGGAGATTTCAGGAAGATGGAGACCCGAACGATGTCGGTGGGTTTGAATTCAAAGTTGATCTCAGTCTCTTCCAGATCCTCTTCGTTTTCGATCACGCCGAGTTTCCTGACATGAAGCTGAGAAGGATCCATATCCTCCATTTCCAGCTCACGCGTCTCGGCCTGCGGATCCGCGGGCTGACTGCCGGGATTCTCTCCCGCAGCGCCGGCGGACGGGGACCAAAGCGAAAGGACCATCGCTGAAGTCAACAGGATGGACAGGAAGCGTTTCCAGGTTTTGCTCATTTCTTTGGTGACTCCTTGCTGCTTGAATAAATGCAAATTCGTATGCAATAGCCCTCAGCTTATTGCTCCGAAAAGAATATAATAGAGTATTTTAACGAGATGAAGCGGATTTGTAAAGCGTTTTTTACGGAATATCGCGAAATCCGCCGCGTCTGAAATAGTCGTCGCCGGCCTCAGAAGCATTTTGACAAACAGGCCGTTACCTGCTATGATGAGCCCAGTAAAAAAAGAGAGTTCCGTCATGAATTATGCCATCTACCGCCTTGCTGAAAAGAATATTGCCGTGACCTCCGTGCATCCTGCCGTGCAGGAATACTGCCGGGATTACAGGACAGAGGCGGTGCCGGATTTTTCGGTCATAACGACGGAAGCGGATATCGCTTCTGAGCGGGAAAAATCGGCCCGGGAGGATCAGGCCGAGGGGCACGCCGTCCGCCCGTTTTCGGACGGATATCTGGAGATCCTGGCCGTGTACCGAAAGATCGCGGAACGCATGCCGGACTTCGATACGCTTCTGTTCCACGGGTCGGCGGTTGCAGTGGACGGGGCAGCCTATCTGTTTGCCGCGGTGAGCGGTACCGGAAAGAGCACGCACACCCGTCTCTGGCGGAAGATGCTGGGCGCCCGGGCCGTGATGGTCAACGACGACAAGCCGCTGATGCGCATCGGGGCCGACGGCAGCGCGGTTGTGTTCGGCACGCCCTGGAACGGCAAGCACCGCCTGAGCAGCAATATCAGTGTCCCGCTGCGGGCTCTCTGCCTTCTGGAGCGGGCGGCCGAAAACAGTATTCGCGAGATCACCCGGGCGGAAGCCCTGCCCATGCTTGTGCAGCAGACCTACCGGCCTGCCGATCCGGCGGCGCTCGCGAAGACGCTCACCCTGATCACCCGGCTGAACGTGAAGTTCTACCGGCTCTGCTGCAATATGGAGCCGCAGGCAGCCGAACTGTCATACCGCGCGATGTCTCAGAACGATGTGGAGCAGGCCGGCGGGCGATCCCACCATACGATGTCTCAAGATAAGGAAGTCTGAAAGATGAAGCTGAAAAAAGAGTTTATTGTACACGATACCGGTGACGAAACCCTGCTGGTTCCGACGGGCAGTGCAAAGTTTTCCGGGCTGGTCAAGGGCAACAAAACCCTCGGCGCGATCCTGGAACTGCTGAAAGACGAAACAAACGAGGAAGCCGTTGTCACCGCCATGGGAGAGCGTTTCGACGCGCCGGAGGAAGTGATTCGCCTGGACGTCCGGAAGGTGCTCACCGAGCTGCGCCAGATCGGTGCGCTGGATGAATAGTCCTCTCTCCTTTGATGAATATCTGGAAACGAACGGCTGTCTGACCTATACCAACGTCGGAACGAGCATGCTCCCGCTGCTGCGTCAGGGCCGGGATCTGTTTACGCTGCGAAAAAAAGGGCCGGAGCGCTGCCGGGTCGGCGATGTCGTCCTCTACCGGCGCCCGCCGAAGCAATATGTCCTGCACCGGGTCGTGGAGGTGCGCCCGACGGATTACGTGATTCTGGGCGACAACTGCCTGTCACGGGAGTACGGGATCACAGACAGCGATATCCTCGGTGTAATGACTTCTTTCGTGCGGCGCGGCCGGGAACACCGGGTGGAAGAAAGCGGCTACCGGCTCTATTCCTTCATCTGGCTTCACACCGCGGGGCCCCGTATTTTCCTGAAAAAATGCACTTCCCGCCTTAAACACGCCCTGCCCTTCAGGAGACGAAAATGAAAAACAGCACCCTCAAATGGCTTTTTTCCGTCCCCGGCGGCAAGAAGCTGAATATTCTTTTTCTGATCCTCGTCCAGGCGCTGCACGGGGCATCCGGTGTGTTCTATGCGCTGCTGCTGCGGCGCATCGTGGATGCGGCGGTGGATCACAACAGTGCCGGCTTCTGGCGCGGTATCGTTCTCACCGTTCTGCTCGTGGCAGCCCAGCTGGCGCTGCGGGCCGTTCTCCGCTGGCTCACCGAACTGTCCAAAGCCGATTTTGAAAATGCCTTCAAGAGCCGCCTGTTCACGGCTCTTCTGAAAAAAGATTACCTGCGCATCAGCGCGGTCCACTCGGGCGAATGGCTGAACCGCCTGACCAACGATGCGAAAATGGTTGCCGACAGCTGCGTGGAGATCCTGCCGGGACTGGCCGGCATGGTCGTCAAGCTGGTCAGCGCACTGATCATGATCCTGATTCTGGAGCCGCGGTTTGCGGCGATTCTGATCCCCGGCGGCCTGCTGCTGGTACTTTTCAGCTGGCTCTTCCGCCGGGTTTTAAAGCGCCTGCACAAGAACGTTCAGGAAACGGACGGCCGGCTTCGGGTCTTTCTGCAGGAACGCATCGGCAGCATGCTGATCATCCGTTCCTTTGCCGCGGAAAGTCAGGCGCAGCATGGAGCAGAGGAAAAAATGGAAGCGCACAAGGCCGCCCGGATGCGGAAAAACCGCTTTTCCAATCTCTGCAATATCGGATTCGGCGCTGCCATGAGCGGCATGTACCTGCTGGGCGTCGGCTGGTGCGGCTATGGGATTCTGAAGGGGACTATCAGCTTCGGCACGCTGACCGCGATCACCCAGCTGATCTCCCAGATCCAGTCGCCGTTCGCCAATATCAGCGGCTATCTGCCCCGCTACTATGCAATGCTGGCCTCCGCGGAGCGGCTGATGGAGGCGGAGGCATTCCCGGAGGATGAAGTGGAAGCGCTTAAGCTTCCCGCCGTGAAAGAGCTGTATGCGGGTCTTAAGTCTTTCGGTCTGCGCGATGCGGACTTCACCTATTTTCCCTCGTCCGAGAAACCGGACGGTCTTTCGAAAGCCGATATGCCTGCGGTGCTGAAGGACCTCTCTCTTGAGATCCGCCGGGGGGAGATCACGGCCTTTACCGGCCAGAGCGGCTGCGGAAAATCCACGGTCTTAAAGCTGCTGATGTGCGTCTATCAGCCGGATTCCGGCGAACGCTTCTATATTTCCGGGAACGGTGCCGCGCACGCACTGACACCGGCTCACCGCCGCCTCTTCGCCTATGTCCCGCAGGGCAATTTCCTGATGCACGGGACGGTCCGGGAGATCGTCTGCTTTGCCCGTCCGGACATGGCAAAGGATGAAGCCGCCCTGCAGCAGGCCCTTCGGACTGCCTGCGCGGAAGACTTTGTAGAGGAGCTGGAGCACGGGGCCGATACCCTGCTCGGAGAACGCGGGACCGGCCTTTCCGAAGGACAGATGCAGCGCCTCGCGATCGCCCGGGCCGTCTTCAGCGGATCCCCGATCCTGCTGCTGGACGAAGCCACCTCCGCCCTGGATACCGAAACCGAAAAGCGGCTGCTGGCCAATCTGCGGCAGCTGAAGGACCGCACCGTGCTTATCGTGACACACCGGCCGGCTGTCCTTTCGGTCTGCGACCGGGTTCTGACCTTTACGGAAAACGGGATATCTTAAATATATTAAACGATTTATTTCGCGGATAACCTGAATTATTCGTTTATTTTGTCTTTACAATTACGCATCACCGTTTTATAATATTGAGCGATAAAAAACGTTCCGGGGCGGCCCGGTATGAAAGGAAGGTAATCATATGGCATTTTGTCCTAATTGCGGTGCTCAGGTAGAGGATGGCGCTTCCAAGTGCCCGAACTGCGGAACAGCTTTCGCGGCTGCCAATACCCCGGTTTATGACGTAACGGATCACACGGCGGAATATGATCCTCAGGATATCTCCGACAACAAGGTCTTCGCTATGTCGGCTTATCTGCTTGGCGTAATCGGTATCATCATTACGATGCTGGCAGCTCAGAAGTCTCCTTATGCGATGTTCCATGCCCGTCAGTCCCTGAAGATCTCTGTCTGCGCCGCCCTGCTGATCGTCTGCATGATCGTCCCGGTCCTCGGCTGGATCGTAGCCGGTGTTGGCTTCATCGTCATTCTGGTCATCTCCATCATCCAGTTCTTCAGCGTATGCAACGGGAAGGCCAAGGAAGCTCCCATTATCAGCGGCTTCGGTTTCCTGAAATAAGCAGCCTGAGAACCATTAAAAAGAGCTGTGAAGCCGGCGCATTTCCGCCAGAGCCTCACAGCTCTTTTTACGTGTCTGAATCAAATGCTTTCGGGCGATGACAGGGCTTCCCGTATGCTCTGCGCGGTCAGGGAAGACGCATCTTCCTGCGCCAGCAGCCGGCGGTAGAAAGCGGCCGTCTGGGCCTCGCTCAGCATGTAATAGACCTGCTTGTTGTTTTCGGCAACGGCCAGCAGTCTTTCCCGCTCCTCCGGCGTCCAGTCCGAAAACGCCGAGAGCCGGCTGATCAGCATGTGCGTCGTCGCAAAGCTCCCGCTTACGCTTAAGGCGGCAATCAGCTTCTCTTTTTCCCGTTCCTCCGGCGTCGTCCGGCTGTTTTCCTTTTCGGCAAAGCTCTCCATCTCTTTTTTCAGCAGGTAGTGGAAGCCCTCCAGCTCTTCATTGACCGCGGTTCGGTCGATAATGTTCTGCAGCAGGCGCTCCATCTCCGAACCCGGCCCGTAATTGGCCGGCACGAAATATTTGATGCGGTCTTCACGCAGCATCTTGTACACCTTCCGCCTGCTTCCGGCTTCTTCGTCGTAGACGCCGATCGCATAGCCGCCGTAGCTGTTGACCAACCGCATGCAGGGCACATCGGTGTCGCTGTCGCCGATATAGACCATGTTGCGCCAGGGCACGCGCAGCTGCTCGGGCGGGAAGGTATCGTTGACGGCCTGATCGTTCACGTCCAGCACGCCTTTCTCGATCCGGAACAAAAACTGAGTCTTGTTCGTATAGTTAACGGCCTGCGCGGGCCAGACCGCTTCGCCGTCTTCATTGAAGAAGAAAGAGCTCGCGTAGATCGCCTCAAAGGCACCGGCCCGGCCCATGACCGTTCCTTCGATCATTTCCCGGATCCCGGACGAAATGATGTAATGCTCCACGATCACGCCTTTTTCTTTTCCGTAGGCGCGTATCCGCTCAAACCAGTCCGCAACGCCCGGAAAAAGCTTGACCTTCGCACCGTAATCCATCAGCACCTGCTTTGTCAGTTTGAAGCGGCCTCTGGCGCCGTCCACCATCTTCCACATGTAGGCCAGGTTGGTGTCCATGTCGTTTTCCTGGGCGATCCGGTTGGTATCCTTCCAGAAAGCCTCCGTAGCCCAGCCGACCGCCTGAATAAAGCCCTGAGCCTGCATATCGTCAGGCGAGAGCGTCCGGTCAAAATCGTAACAGATGGCCAGAACCGGCAGTTTTTCCTTGGTTCTTCGTTCAAAATACTTTTGAGACATTTTCTCTCCTCAGTCGGCGCTGTAACGCGGCACGCCGGTCCGGATCTCTTCCAGATAGCTCTCATAGTCCGGGATCTGCTGCATAAAGTCGGGCAGATCCTCCCAGCCTTCGCCCCAGCGGCGCAGATACAGCTCGCCTCCGATCGCTCCGCCGCTGACCGATTTGGTCAGGCTGAAATAGACAAGCTTCCGCTCCTCTTCGTATGAGGCACTGAATTCTTCCAGCGCGGCATGAAAGGCTTCGATCTCTCCCGAGGTCAGTGTGAGAGTCCGGCCTTCACCGCACTGCACTTTTCCGACCAGCAGCCGTTCCGAAAACGTTTTGGCCGGATCGTAGGCGACCAGCGTCCCGCTGCCGTCCTCTTCTATCTTCAGCGTCACATATACCGCATAGCACTTGCCGCGCATCATCCGGTACAGACCGCTGCAGCCGTCGTTCAGGCGGACAAAGCCGAACCAGGTCCCGTTCCAGAAATCCTGTCCGTCTTCAACCGCTCCCGCGGATTCTTCGGGCCGGCCGGGTTCTGAGGTGGATTCCGCCGCGGGCGGCTTCGTCCCGGACGGTCCGGTTTCCGAAGGAGCCGTCTCTGCCGCGTCCATCGCAGCCCGGGCAGCTTCATTTGCCCGCAGGCGGAACGCATCCGCCTTTTTTAAATGGTTTATAAAAGTGAGACAGTCCCCGGCTGTATCCTCCAGGTCGATCCGTCCGTCAAGAAGGGTCCCGCTCAGCATTTCGCCGTTAAAGGTAAGCGTGATCCGGCCGTCCTCATCGACAAAATAACTGCCCTCTTCCGAGAAGCCCGTTCCGGTATAGGTCACCAGATAGTCTTCCTTCAGCCAGATCCGGAGCATTCCGGTTTCCTCCAGCAGAACGGTTTTCCCGAGGAAAGTCGCATAAGCCAGATAATAAAGATCTTCGTAGCCGCTGACGACGGGGATATGCGGCGGGATCGGTTCCGGTACGTAAGGATGAGCCGCCAGATAGGCCTGCGCTTCGTCCTTTTCCCGCAGCAGCACCACCGCCCGTTCCTCAAACACGCCGTCTATCCTGCCGTTTTCATAGCGGCCCTGAAACGCTGTTTCTTCGCCCCGTATCAGGACCGAATTGTCCTTTCCGTCCCAGCTCAGCAGCGTCAGCCTGCCGTCTTCAAACAGCATGGCCTCTCCCTCCGGCATCAGCCAGAGCGTGATATTTTCAATCTTTTCCACCCGGTTGTCGCTGCCGTCCAGGAGTCCCGCCAGGTAATATTTCCCCTCATATTCCGCCAGCGGGTCGGCCACATAGGCCGCCGCATCTTCAGCCAGCAGACTCTCCGCTGCTTTTTTGCCGCGCACATAGATGCTGCTGCCGATTACGATCCGGTCCTCCTCCAGCCGTCCCCGGACGGTTTCCTCACCGAAGCTCAGACTGATGTGCCTGCGTTCCGCTTCCCAGCTGCCTTCGCGTGCCCCGTCGGGGGTCAGCCAGACAACCTCTCCGTTCACCTTGATCCGCAGTGTCTCCTCTTCGACCGAGGCGACTGTGTTTTTGCCTTTTTTGTCCGGGCGGATCGCCAGATAATACTTGCCCGTCAGCGTATTTTCAGCCGCAGGAAGCTGCCCGCAGCCGCCAAGCTGCAGGATCAGCATCAGAATCAGGCATATTGCTGAAAAGCGTTTCAATTTCACCGCTCAGTCTTTCTGCGGCTCTTCCCGCCGCGACGGACAGTTCTCCAGGAAGCAGGTGCGGCAACGGCTCGTCATCCCCTCCTGCGGATGGAAAGTAATCCCGACGATCTGCGTCGTCGTGAAGGCATCCTCCGGAACTCCCTCCCAGTGATAAGGCCAGTGCGGTGTCAGCACCGCTCCTCCGGGCCCCAGCGTCCGCTCCTTGTAATCCAGGTACGATTCCACGAGAGCATCCAGCCGCTCCGCAGCCAGCCCCTGATAAACGATATCCTTTTCTGGCTCATCGTGGCTCTCCGCCAGCTCCTTAAAAGCATCCCCGAGCGAAGCCGTAAAGACGATCAGGGACTCGCAGCCGGCCAGTTTTTCGCGCAGAGGATCCTCTTCCGGTAAAAGATCCAGCGGACGGTTCCGCTCTTTAATACGGTATTCCAGCAGGTACTCCGCATCGCGGCGGCATTCCCGCATCAGTTCTTTTTCGTCCTCCGAAGGCTGGAGCATGGCAGAGCGCCGCAGCACCTCTTCTTCCCGGACCGGATAGATACGAAACGGAAGGGACATACGCACCTCCTCATCGGTTTTGGAAGAATTGTAGCACAGTTCCCTGCAAAAAAAAAGAGGCTGAAATGACTCAGCCTCCCGTTGCAGTTTCTCACTCTCTCAGCATCCTTCCTTACAGGTCAAAATAGCGGACGGCGTTCCGCCAGCAGACGCCCTCCACGATCCGCCGAAGAGCCGCTTCATCGTTCGGATATTCGCCGTTTTCCACCCAGTTTCCGATCATATTGCAAAGGATGCGGCGGTAGTAGCTGTGGCGCGGGTAGGACAGGAAGGAGCGGGAATCGGTCAGCATACCGACGGCATTGCCAAGCTGACCGGCGTTGGCAAGGCTGCGGATCTGCGCCTCGATCCCGGACCGGGTGTCGTTGAACCACCAGGCTGCACCGTGCTGCACCCTGCAGGGGATCTCCTCGCTCTGGAAACATCCTGCCAGGGCATCCAGCAGAAGGTTCTCCGCCGGATTCAGGGAATACAGGATCATCTTCGGCAGCGTCCCGGCTTCGTCCAGCGCGCCCATAAAGGCCGCCAGTTCCTTTATGCAGCTGACCTGTCCGACGGTGTCGCCGCCCACGTCCGGTCCCAGCGCCTTAAACAGGCGGGTGTTGACATTCCGCAGGGCCGAATAATGGATCTGCATGGCGATGTTCAGACGGCGGTACTCGCCGGCCAGATAATACAGAAGGGCCGTTTTATAGATGTCCCTTTCTTCCGCGGTGATGCCCTGGCCGCGCAGGGCTTTCAGATAAATCGCATTCACTTCCTCTTCGGAGGCCGGACGCCAGGGCACGGCTTCGAGACCATGATCGGCCGCGCGGCAGCCCAGACTCCTGAAATATTCCAGCCGTTCGGTCAGGGCTTCGAGGACATCCCGCACGGAATCCAGGCTCTTCCTCCCGGCGCTTTCCGCCAGTCTGGTCATATATTCAGGGAACCCCGGGTTATCAATCAGGATCGCCTGATCCGGCCGGAAGGACGGGCAGACCTTTACTGAAAAGGCGGGATCAGCCTGGATTTTGCGATGCCACTCAAGAGAATCGGCCGGATCGTCCGTGGTCCCGATGAAAATCACATTTGACTGCTCAATGATGCCGCGCACGCTGAGGCGCGGATCGTTCTTCAGCTTTTCATTGCAGAAGTCCCAGGCTTCCTTTGCGCTGGCTGTGGTCAAAGGCTTTTCGTAACCGAAAAAGGTCTTCAGTTCCAGATGGCACCAGGGCACGATCGGGCCGCCGGCGGAAAGCTCCATCGCCTCCACGAATTTCAGGAAGCGCTCATAGTCCGGCATGTTCCCGGTAATGTATTCCTCCGGCACGCCGTTCATACGCATAAGGCGCCACTTGTAGTGATCTCCCTGGATGCTTCCGTCCGGATTCCTGCCGCCCAGCCAGGCCTGAGCCAGATTGTCAAAGCGGCGGTCCTCCCAGATCTCTTTCGGGGAAATATGACAATGATAATCCACAATCGGCAGCCCTTCGGCTATATCATGGAACAGATGCCGGGCCGTTTCGGTTTCCAGCAAAAAGTCCTTATCCATAAATGCTTTCATCTCTTCTCCTTTTAAGACAGATCTGCGACCACCTTCAAATATCTTTCCGGATGCCGGTCGATGTCCCGAATGACGTCGGGGACCGCCTCCAGCGGGACCGTCTTCGTCAGAATCCGTCCGACATCGACCTGCCCGGAATGGATCAGGCTGATGGCCTCTTCAAACTCGCCGGCGCTGTTGCGGGCGCCGAGCACATCGATTTCTTTTCTTGTGATCACGTCCGTCGGGAGCAGGGTCTCTCCCTTCGGCCAGCCGGTCAGAGTGATCCGCCCGGCATGGGACACCAGGTCCAGGCAGCTTCGAATGCAGGGTCCGGCGCCGGTGCATTCCATGACCAGCGGTGCCATCTGCCCGTCCGTGAGCTCCGCGATCCGCTCCGCCGGGTCTTCAGCGGCAGTATTGACTGTATGTTCTATTCCCAAAGAAGCAGCAAAATCCAGTCTTTCCTGCACGATATCCATCAGCACGGGAACTGCGCCGTATGCGCGGGCCGTCAGCGCGGCCAGCAGGCCGATCGTCCCGGCCCCGTAAATGGCACAGACTTCTCCGGCCGCCAGCCGGCCCCGGTGAACACCGCGCAGGGCAATGGTCAGCGGCTCGGCCATGGCCGCCAGTGTCCAGCTCATTCCGGCAGGCTTTCGGATCAGCTGACGGACAGGATGGCAGAAAACCTCCGCCATTCCGCCGTCCGTATGGACGCCCAGGACCTTCAGATCCGTGCAGCAGTTCGTCCGGCCGAGACGGCAGGGATAGCATTTTCCGCAGAACAGATACGGATCCACGATCACTTCATCCCCGACGGAAAATCCGCACGGCCGGTCGGTCGGACCGATCGCCTCAATGATCCCGGCCAGCTCGTGTCCGATGATCCTCGGATAGCTCACCAGCGGATTCGTTCCGCGGAAGGCGCCGATATCGGAGCCGCAGATCCCGGCGGCCATCACACGGATCCGTGCTTCGCCGGGTCCCGGCACCGGGACAGGTCTTTCCGTGCAGACCACGGTACCGGGTCTTTTAAGACAGATGGCTTTCATGGTTTTTCTCCCGTCATTCTTTCTCCGGCTTTTCTGCCGGACATTTCAATCCGTTTTCCGAGCGCTTGTTTCTGAATGAATTGTAGCAGTTTTTCGCGGATTTGCAAGAAAAAACGGGCCGTTTCAGGCCCGTTTCCGATCTGTCCGTTTATCTGCGCCATCCGCCCGGACCGCCCTGCCCGCCGGGGCCACCCTGCCCGCCGGGGCCGAAGTTTCCGCCGCCGCTGCCCACGGACTGGCTGCTCTGCGTCCAGCTGTAGACACTGCTGCCGTTTTTTAAAAGCTGATAGGAGCCGCCCTGACTCAGCTGGTCCGAAGCGATCCACCCGTTCGTATAATTTCCGTCCACCGTAAAGCTGAACAGCGTCTTCGAGCCGTCGCTGACCGTGTACTCTCCGGCTGCAAAGCTCTGCCCGTTCATGAGGACCGTGCAGCAGTTTCCGCTGCCGGACGGAGTCTCGCAGATGCCGCCCAGCGCGATGATCGTCCCGCCGGTCACGCTCACGCTGCCGTCAGTATCCAGTGAGCCGGCCATCATTCCCTGCGAGGATCCGCCCTGGATCAGAACAAAGCCGCCGGTCTGTACATAATTGCCGTTCGAGTCTATGCCGTCCGTGTCACCGGAACGGGTCGTGACCTTCAGCGTTCCGCCGTTCACCTGGATCAGCGGCGTCTGCGCTCCCTTTTTGGCATTGACACCGTCATCCAGTGCGTAAACCGTTGTCTCACCGCCGTTGAAGATGACCACATTGCCTTCCACGCCCTCGTAGCTTGTCAGAATATCGATCGTCCCGCCGTCAATCGTCACGGTTCCGTCGCCGTGGATCGCATCGTCGCCGGAGCTTAAGCTCAGGCTGCCGCCGGAGACGGTCACATTGCCGAGGCCGTACGAGCCGTTTTCCAGCTCCACGTCATTGTTCGCGTGAATGGCATCGTCCGTACTCTCCACGGCAATCGTGCCGCCGGCGATCAGGATCTCATTGTCGGCCTTGATGCCCTTTGTTGAGACGGTGCTGCCGCCGGGGGTACTCAGCGATGCGTACTCCCCCGAGAAAGAGCTGCCGCTCACGGAAGTAATCACATAGGCGTTCATGCTCCGGTTCAGGGCTCCTCCCCCGGTCGCTGCTGCATAATTATCCGTGGAGGGCGTATCGGTCGTAAAGGCAAAGTACGCCGCGTTTTCGTAGCCGGACGGAACGGTCAGTTCCATGGCCGTATAGGCTGTCCGCCCGCCGTAGACGGTCATCTCTCCGGATGCCTTGGCCCAGACACCGGCCGTATCGTCATCGTTATAGAAATACGCCGCAAACAGACTGTATTTCTTATAGATCTCCGGGGTAACAATGAGGTAGTAGGTCGTGCCGCCGGATCCGACCACCTCGCCGGTATAGGGCGAATAGTTGTCAGTAAAGATACTGACGACGGTCTCCTCCCCGCTGATCTCTACGTTATAGGACGCGTCGATCCCGTCGCAGGCCGCGTAGATCTCGATCTGCCCGCCCGAGATGGTGACGGTCCCCCGCTGGTTGCCCTTGGATGAAACGTCGCTGTCCTCGGTCTTGATGCCGTCGCCGCCGGTCGAAATCAGAAG
>JAEEGL011336420.1_pt1 | contig 16835 bp, 14 predicted proteins | sample 9134231 | NCBI WGS metagenome assembly JAEEGL01 (sample SAMN16246548, study PRJNA631951) | gut metagenome | biome: gut microbiome; feature: rumen; material: fiber-attached | host: Bos | place: Iran: Karaj | collected 2018-10
CAACTCCCGAAAGGCAGCCGTTGCAACTGCAGTGAAGACCTCGGTGGCTTCGGTATTCTCTTCGGCTCTCGGGTTCTTTGCTGCAACCATCGGTGTAGCGGTCTACTCGGATATTGACCTTATAAGTTCAATCTGTCTGCTGCTTTCAAGAGGTGCTCTGCTCTCGATGGTAATTGTCCTGACGCTCCTGCCGTCGCTTTTACTCATATTTGACGGCGTGATCATTAGGACGACGGTTGGCATGAGAGGATGCATTGAGAAGAATCATCACAGGCATAACAAGGCAGGCAATCCTGCTGCTTCAGTTTCATAAGGGAGGTAATAGTATGAATACCGGTAAAGTAAAAAAGGTAATAGCTTCAGTTACAACAGCCGCAGTGGCTGCAGGTGCCATAGGCGGAACAATGATATATAGGAATCACGAGGATAAAGTCCTCGCAGGTGAGATACATGAGGCGGAACAGATAGCTTCTTCGTACCACAGTTCTGATTCAGGGAAGAATGAGACGGTCTATGTAATAACCGACGGCAACGGGGAGAGGACCACATATGTAAGTTCATGGCTTCGTAACCCGGACGGAAGCGCTTCTTTGAATGACATATCCAATCTCTCGTCCATCGAGGTTGTTAAGGGTGATGCTTCACTTGAGTCTGACGATAACGGACAGCTTACATGGAATGCCAACGGTCAGGATGTTTACTACCAGGGTATATCGAACGAACAGCTTCCTGTTGACGTCAACGTCACATATAACCTTGATGGTGCCGATATCAGTGAAGAGGATCTTCAGGGAAGAAGCGGACATCTGGTTATCACGGTGTCTTATTCAAATAATATGTCAGAGATCATTGAAGATGAGAATGGTGAGGATCACACAATATACATGCCGTTTGTAATGACGACAGGAATGCTTCTCGATAATGCCGAATTCAGCAACATTGAAGTTACTGACGGTCAGGCAGTTAATGACGGGGACCGCACATATGTAATAGGAATCGGATTCCCGGGACTTTATGAGAGCCTTGGCCTTGATTCGATCGAGATCGATGATGAAGAACTCTCCGAGGAGCTCGACAGCATAAGCGTTCCGGATGAATTCACAATCGAGTGTGACGTAGAGGACTGCGGCGAGCTCACAGCTCTGACAGTAGCTTCCGTCATGAATCTTGATGAAGCATGTGAGTCTGTCGATACTTCTTCGATTGACGAAGACATGGATGCAATGAGCGAAGGCATGAACAGCATACTCGATGGCTCGGAGGCGTTGTACGACGGTGTATCCAATCTGAATGACGGTGCCGCATCTCTTAACGACGGTGCGCTGGAACTTGCTGACGGTGCATCATCACTTGCGAACGGAGCTTCGACACTTGCAGGCGGAGCATCGACTCTCGCGGGAGGCGCGTCAGATCTTCTTAACGGCGCCAACACACTCGCCGGCGGAGCTAACACTTTGTGCAATGGTACATCTGAACTCGTTAACGGTGCTTCCGCGCTTCAGAACGGAATCTCACAGGTCAATAACGGCGCAGTTGCTTTGAGCAACGGTCTTACGCAGGTGCAGTCCAATATCCCTGCACTTCAAAGCGGTGTGTCAGACCTTAATAACGGTGCAGCTTCACTCTCGTCAGGCGCAGCAGCCTTAAGCTCCGGAGTAGATGCCCTTTACGGCCAGTTGACTTCAACTGAGTCACAGGCCGAGATTGCAGCTCTTATCGCGGGTTCTTCAGAATTTGCAAGCAGTCTTTCAAATCTTGATACTGCTATGAGTGCTTCGATGAGTCCTGAACAGGCTGAGGCTTTGCAGAATGCGATATCTTATCTGTCAGCTTATTCCGCTAATATTGAGGACCCGGAGGCAGCCGCCGCATACGGCGAGAGTCTTAATGCTCTTGTTACCGCTTATTCAACAATGGCAGGCCAGATGGGTCAGGTAAGATCAGCGGTATCTTCGCTTAATGCAGGTTATGCGGGAATCGATTCCGGCATTAATGCACTTGGCGGCAAGTTCGGTGAGGTATCAAATGCCGTAGCAAGCATTCAGACCGGTGCTTCACAGCTGTCGGGCGGAGCAGCTGCTTTGTCAGACGGACTTAATACGCTGAACGGAAGTACGGCAACACTTGCTGACGGCATCAACTCGCTGTCATCAGGTGCTTCATCCTTGTGTAACGGTACATCCCAGCTTGTTGCGGGTTCAGCTTCACTGTCGGACGGTATTTCACAGGTTAACAGCGGAGCTTCCGCTCTGGCATCGGGAGCCAATACTCTTGCGTCCGGCGCAGGCAGTCTGTCGAATGGTGCGAATTCGCTTTCGAGCGGGGCAGATGCGCTCTCACAGGGTGCTTCCACATTGTCTTCCGGTGCTGACAGACTTGCAGATGGAACCGGTGAATTGTCTTCAGGTACAGCTGAATTGCTTGAAGGTGCAGGACAGCTTGATGACGGCCTTAATGAGTTCAACGAGCAGGCTGTGGATAAGATCACGGACATCATAAGCAACGTAACTCCCGTATCCGACAGAGTCGAAGAGCTTAGAAGTTATGCCGCAACTTATAACACATTCTCAGGTGCTCCCGAAGGCGTTGAAGATTCTGTAGTATTTGTGTTCAAGAATAACTGATGCAGTCATATATTATGCTATAATCAATAGATAAATTTTATCTTTGTGGAGGCTTATATGAAGCTTGTTGCATATTTCACTACATCCGGCATTACTGCCGGTAAAGCTGAAGAGATAGCCAAGAGAGAGGGTGCAGACCTCTTTGTTATCAGACCTGAGGTCCCTTATACAGGAGCTGATCTGGACTGGCAGGACAGAAACAGCAGAAGCAACGTCGAGATGGCTGACAAGAAGTGCCGTGTGCCTATGGCCAAGACATGCGAAGATATTGATAAGTACGATGAGATTTACCTCGGCTTCCCTCTTTGGTGGGGAACAGCTCCCAGGATCATCAATACATTCCTTGAGAGTGCAGATTTTACGGGTAAGACTATCAAACCCTTCTGCACCAGCGGCGGAAGTGATTACGGCAAGACCAATGATGATCTTATTCCCAGTGCTCCCGGGGCTATCTTTGAAGAGGGTATAAGGATCAAGTAATCCTTGGATAAGATCTTTTCCGGTTGGGATTCCCTTCCAAAAGGATATGCTTCGGATAAAACGACTGAGGGATGTCTCGTGCTGGAAGGCGGCGCTTTCAGAGCTTTATATGCATCAGGTGTAACTGATGTATTGATGCGGAATAACATAAATTTTGACTGCATATGCGGAGTTTCCGCAGGTGCCATGAATGGAGCCAACTATGCAGCCGGACAGATCGGAAGGTCCGCAAGGGTCAACCTTCGATACAGGCATGACAGTAATTATGTAGGTTTAAAGCCGATAATCTCGCAGCACGGGGTTATCGGCTTTGACTTCGTATTTGGTGAATTGGATAACATCGAGCCGTTCGACTATAAGACTTTCGATAAGAAGCGTTTTGTAGCCGTAACGACAGATGTGGATACTGGAAGGGCACACTACTGGGAGAACGGCAAATGCTCCGATATTTTCCAGGCGGTCAGGGCTTCCGCTTCAATGCCGTATGTTTCAAAGCCGGTAGAGGTTGACGGGACTTATAATCTTGACGGCGGATGCAGTGTCAACATCCCTTACAATTGGGCTATAAGACAGGGGTATAAGAAGGTCGTTGTCGTTAAGACCCGAGCTAACGACTACCGTGAGCCCTCGCCTTCTTCAGTGCAGCTTAAAGTAATAGAAAAGATGTATTCCGATAAGCCCGATTTTGCCTATATGCTCGAACACAGCCATGAGAGGTATAACCTTGAGATGGACGAGCTTTATTACCTTACGAATCATAAAAGAGTATTTACTATCGCACCATCGGTATCGATAGATGATGTGGGTAGACTTGAGTCCGATATGGAAAAACTCGGTCAGTTATATTATCTTGGTGTGAGAGATTGTGAGAATAATCTTGAAAATCTTATCAGCTATCTGGAGTATTTATGACAGTAATTAATTTTATTATATCTATTGTGTACGGAATCGTAGAGGGTATCACGGAGTGGCTTCCTGTAAGTTCGACAGGACACATGATCCTTCTTAATTCATTCTTGAAGCTTAATATGTCGGAAGAGTTCTACGAGCTTTATCTGGTCGTTATCCAGTTAGGCGCGATCCTCGCTGTTGTTGTTTTGTACTGGAAAGAACTTTGGCCGTTCGGTATCAAGGACAATAAGCACCCCTGGAAGAAAGAGGGCATAGGAAGATGGGTCAAGGCGGACAAGTTCGTCATGTGGTTTAAGATCCTCGTTGCCTGCATTCCTGCTGTTATCGTAGGTGTGCTTTTCGACGATTACCTTGATGAGTTGTTTTATAACTGGGTGTGCGTGTCCATCATGCTCATCATCTTCGGTATCGCATTCATTGTCGTGGAAAGATGGGTTAAAGATAAGGAGCCTAATGTGAAGTCTATCGATGAGATATCTTATCCCCAGGCTTTCCTTATTGGTGCTTTCCAGCTTATCGCTGCTGTTTTCCCGGGCACATCAAGATCCGGTTCCACAATCGTTGGATCCCTGGGTATCGGTATCAGCAGAGTAGCGGCTGCTAAGTTTACTTTCTTCCTTGCGGTTCCCGTAATGATGGGTGCCAGCCTTCTTAAGATACTTAAGTATGAAGGTGATGTAACAGGCTCCGAGATCGCTATGCTTGCTATCGGAATGGTCGTTGCCTTTGTAGTGTCCTGGTTTGTTATAAAGAAGCTCATGGCATATATAAGAAAGCACGACTTTACAGTATTCGGATGGTACAGGATCGTTGCCGGAGTCCTTTTCCTTATTCTCGGAATCGCCGGACTTCTGAAGATGTGATTTCATCAAAAAAACAGTACCATATCGGGTTATATCCCGTTATGGTACTGTAAAACGCCTGAATCAGAATCAGTAAATAAGATTATTTACGCTTATCCATCGGCACATACTTCTCACGCGGCTGAACTGCCTTGTAAGCAGGACGGATGATCTTGCCTGCATTATTGAGCTCCTCAATACGGTGAGCAGACCAGCCTGAGATTCTTGCGATCGCAAACAGGGGAGTGTAGAACTCCAAAGGCAGGTTGAGCATCGAATAAACGAATCCGGAATAGAAGTCGATGTTGGCAGATACACCCTTATAGATGCGTCTTTCCTTCATGATAAGTTCAGCAGCAATTCTCTCGATGTCGGAGTAGAGCTTGAATTCCTTCGTCTTATGCTTCTCGACAGAAAGCTTCTCAACATAGGACTTGAAGATACGGGCACGGGGATCTGAGATTGAATAAACCGCATGACCCATTCCGTAAACAACACCGGCTTTATCGAATGCTTCCTTATGGAGGATCTTCTCGAGGTAAGCTGTAAGTTCCTCTTCATCGCCCCAGTTTTTAACATTCTTCTTGATGTCAGCGAACATCTGCATAACCTTGATGTTTGCACCGCCGTGCTTAGGTCCCTTCAAAGAAGAGAGGGCAGCGGCAATTGCTGCATAAGTATCCGTGCCTGAAGATGTAACTACATGAGTCGTGAAGGTGGAGTTGTTACCACCTCCGTGCTCTGCATGCAGGATCAGTGCGAGGTCAAGTATCTGCGCCTCGAGATCTGAGTACTTGCTGTCAGGCCTTAACATGTGAAGGATATTCTCGGCTGTTGACAGATTCGCCTGAGGTCTGTGGATAAACAGGCTTCCGTTGTCGTTGTAGTAGCTCTTCGCAGAATATGAATATGCGGCAAGCATGGGGAACATGGCAATAAGTTCCAAAGACTGCCTCAATACATTTGCTATAGAGATATCATTTGAATTGTCATCATAAGAGAAAAGCGTAAGAACAGCACGCTGGATGTTGTTCATGATGTCATCGCTCGGTGCCTTCATGATAACGTCGCGGACGAAGTTCTTCGGCAGGGAAGATCTGTAACCCGCAAGTATCTTCATGAAGTCATTAAGCTCGCTCTCGCTCGGAAGCTTTCCGAAAAGCAGAAGGTAAGTAACCTCCTCAAATCCGTTGTGTCTCCCTGCGCTTAATACGCCGTTTGTAATATCGTGCACATCGATGCCTCTGTAGTAGAGTTCACCGTCACAAGATACTTCCTCTCCGTCAACGATCTTCTTGGATACAATCTCCGAGATCTCGGTAAGACCTGTCAGAACACCTCTACCATTAAGGTCACGAAGACCTCTGTTAACATTGTACTTGGTATAAAGTTCGGTATCGATCTTGCACGCTTCGCACATGAGCGAGAGCTCCTGGATCTCAGGGGTCAGTCTGGAAAACTTGTTCATTGATCTCTATCTCCCTTATATCTTTATATTAGTGAATTTACATTATACATAAATTCTGATAAAATTTCTGCGTTTTTACAGATGGGAGAGTTGTTATGAGTTCAGTATCAATATGTATTGCTATCACAATCGTCTTTTATCTTCTTATGATGATAGGCGTCGGATTGTTTTTCAGTAAGAAAAATAAGAATTCCGATGACTTCTATCTCGGCGGAAGACATCTTGGCCCTTTGGTCACTGCCATGAGTGCAGAAGCCTCGGATATGAGTTCATGGCTTCTCATGGGACTTCCCGGTCTTGCTCTTATAACCGGTATTGCCGAGGCAAGCTGGACAGCAATCGGTCTTGCGGTAGGAACCTATCTTAACTGGCTGTTTGTGGCTAAGAGACTTCGTATCTATACGAATAAACTTGATGCCGTTACTATCCCCGATTTTTTTGCCAAAAGATTCGGAGATAAGCATAATGTGCTGACATTGATCTCAGCATTGTTTATTGTTGTATTCTTCGTACCCTATACAGCTTCGGGTTTTGTAGGATGCGGTAAGCTTTTCTCTTCCATCTTCGGCATCGACTACATGACAGCAATGGTCTCTTGTGCTGCCGTTATCGTTCTTTACTGTATTCTCGGAGGATTCCTTGCAGCTTCAACTACTGACTTTGTTCAAAGTATCATCATGTCAATCGCTCTTGTAGTTGTTCTCGGTTTCTCTTTCAAGATCGCCGGGTTTAATACGATCATCGATAATGTTAAAGGGATCGAGGGTTATCTTGATGTATTCAAGGGCTGTAACGTTACCGACGGAACAGTAGGTTCCTATGGTGCATTGCCTATAGCTTCAACTCTTGCCTGGGGATTGGGATACTTCGGTATGCCTCATATCATTCTCCGATTTATGGCAATAGAGGATGAGAAAAAGCTTCACATCTCAAGAAGAGTCGGTTCTATCTGGGTAGTAATCTCAATGAGCGTTGCTATATTCATCGGTATCTGCGGATATACTCTCATGAAGAATGGTATCGTTCCCGCTTATGAAACAAATGCGGATGCAGAGAGAATCATCATCGATATTGCATCGAAGATTGCTTCCTACGGTGTCCTTCCTGCAGTTGTCGGAGGCATTATCCTTGCAGGCATTCTGGCATCAGCAATGTCAACTGCAGATTCACAGCTTCTTGCTGCGTCTTCTTCAGTAACACAGAATATCGTACAGGAGTTCATGCACATCAAGCTTTCTTCAAAGGCTTCCATGATGCTTGCAAGAATCATGGTTCTTGCCATCTCATTGATCGCAGTATTCCTTGCCACCAACCCTGACTCATCTGTATTCAGGATCGTTTCCTTCGCTTGGGCCGGATTCGGTGCAACGTTCGGACCTGTTGTCCTTTTCGCGCTGTTCTGGAAGAGAGCTAACAAGTGGGGCGTTATCTCCGGAATGATCGGCGGAGGTGTATTGATCTTTGTTTGGAAGTTTGTAGTAAGATCGGCTTTCGCAGGGACATGGCTTGATATCTATGAGCTTCTTCCCGCATTCCTCTTTAACGCAATTCTTATTGTTGTTGTTTCGCTTGTAACGGCTCAGCCTGACAAGGAAATCACGGAGAAGTTTGATGAGGTAGTTGCTCAGACCAAGTAAGGGAGAAACGGTATGAAGTATAAGAAGATTATTTCAATAATGCTTGCTGCATCCGTAATATCATTGGCTGCGGGCTGCTCAAACTACAGGACGGTTACTCATGATGATTTCATGGAAACATGCGATCAATTGGGTGCGCAGGAAGTGGAAATTGAGAATTATGATTTTACCGCAGAGGATTTTGAAGACGGTTTATTAATATCATTCGATGAGGATGATATTGAAGAGTACGGATACTATTTCCGCATGGTGCTTTCTATGTCCAAAATTGGTCTCGGTATTGATGTCGATGATATTGAGAACATAAGCATTTACGGCAGAGTAGATCCCGGGGTGTCTTATTGGGAAGGTTTTTTCTCCGATGACTTCGACTTCGAAGAAGTGGATTTTAGTGATTACGAGTCTGACGGTGTAGTAGCTTTGCAGATCACACTGTCAGAAGAATACGAAGTCGACGATCTTATGGACGGAATCGATGACCTGTTCGCTCAGATCGGTATCGATACGGATGATTTGAGTAAGAAGGAATGGAATTATAACAACGATAACGGTTATCTCAGGCTTCATGTGGATATTTCCGAATTAACAGAGGCTTTCCTTGAATCAGATGCTTTTGAAATCATACAGGAACTTGATGAAGACAGGGACTACGGGGAGATGATTGAAGGAAGAACGGGAGATATAGGCATTGATTTTGAGGTGTCTCCTAATAATGTATTCGTCCTGTTGGGAGTTAATGTAAACCATGAGCCTGACAGATTGAATGAGTTGTGTGATTCTCTGAGGTTAAGCAATCCTCTTAATCTGCCCAGCAATGGCGACGCAGTTGAATCAGTTATATACAGTGTCGACCGCTATGCCGGTGTTTTTGATAGAACTATGAATTCATATCTCGACAGGGCTCGTGAAGCTGCTGAAGAACTTGAGCAGTCACAGGATGCATACGGCTTTTAAATTAGAAAACCGCCGTTTACGCCTATTATCTGTCCTGTGATAAAAGACGAGTCTTCGGTCGAGAGATTGTAAATTACACGGGCTACATCTTCGGGTTTACCGAGTCTTTGAAGAGGGGTCTCATCTGCGAGATCCCTTTTATCTTCGTCCGAGTATTCATTCATCATATCTGTATCGATAACTCCGGGAGAAACTGCATTTACGCGTATGCCGGAGGGGCCTAACTCCTTTGCAAGCGACTTAACATATGCGTCTATCGCACCTTTGGAAGCGGCGTAAACCGATTCGCATGACGCTCCGGTCTGTCCCCACATTGAAGAGACTGCAGTGATGACGCCGCTTTTCGCGCTGACCATGGAGGGGATGACTTCCTTACACAGTGCGAAAAGCCCCCCGAAATTGGTGTTCATTACACGAAGGTAGTCGTCATAAGAAAAATCTGTGGTGAGCCCGGTGAGGCTTATTCCTGCGCAGTAAACTAGAACATCAACTGCACCAAACTTGTCTACGGCAGCTGCAAGACCAGTCTTTAACTCATCTATATTCTCCACATCAGCTTTGATACCGTAACCCGCGGCACCCGGGGCGTGCTTATAGAAATAGCTGACATCAAAGCCGTTATCTTCATAAAGTTTAACCGTTGCGGCTCCGATGCCGCGCGATCCGCCCGCTACAAGCACATGTGACATACTTCACCTCTGTCTTTCTGATGGAAAAAGAATAAAATAGTTGAAGCGATTATGCAAATGAGGAATAGTAATAATAATTAATTAGCGGAAGGCGACCTTTTGTATGATAAGAAGAGTATTAATAGTATTTCTAATAGTAACAGTAACTTTAAGTAGCGGTTGCCATTCAAGGCGACTGATTATTGAAGAACAAATAGATTATCACGATAGCATATCAGAATTGGAACAATACATATTAGATGATTATGGTTACTGCATCCTATTTGAAGATCCAACAATAGATTACAGCAATAAGATAATTACGATTAATTTGACTTTTTTGACTTCAAATATATATAAAAGTAAAGCCGACAAAACTGTGGTATTGTCGATGGACAATATTCGTATAGCTGTCAATACTTTTTTACGGGAGAACCCCAACTACTTCTTAAACGATGATTACTACATACGATTATTTTTCTATGAGGCTCCATATTATAGATCTGGTCATTATGAAGAATTGGGTTCTATAACGAATCATTTATCAGATGCTGATACAAATGAGACGTATTTATGTAATGTATGCTATGACTTATCTTATTGTGATATACATAGTGAAGGCTTAAGTTTTGATGATATCGTAGAGATAGATATTAGAAATCAGGGGGATGCCGATTATATATCGCAATTCTTAGAAGCAATGCCGGACCTTGAAATAATATGCACAAATCCAGATTCTGTTGAATATTATTCTGAAGCATTCCCGGGAATAGATGTTATTAATGGATGATAAATGTGAAACAGTTTTATCCTATTTTATTTCTAAGATGGCTTATTAACAGTCACTTGTTATGGTAGTATTATGCATGATTGTAAAAGTCGCTTACGAAAGAAGGTGTCTGTATGGCTGATAATAACGATATAAAGAATGATGAGCTCATAGAGCAGGAAGAATATGAGCGTGCGCTTGAGGTCCTTAATAAGTCCAAGAGTGCGCGTGTTAAGAAGATAGTCGAGCAGAAGAAGGCAACCAAGGAAAAGGCCAGGGAAGAGGAAGAAGCTAAGGCTGATACGAATAAACCTTCCAAACCTCACAAGAAAGGATTCTTTAATGTGCTCATAGATAAGAGCAAGAAGGATCCAGTCATTCCTGTGACTATTGTTCTTATTATTGCCGCTGTGGTCTTTGCGGTATGCTATTTCGTAGTACCCGCATTAGGCGTTAAGACTTTGGGATTTACTGTTGATGAGCTTCGCGTTAATTACCTCCAGGGCGAGCTTTATCTTGATAATCTTGCACCTTATGATTTCAGTATTCCTGAAGTAACTTATCAGGAGACTATGCAGATCGCACTTACGGCTAATGCTGAGAACAATAAGAATTCCGATAAGCTTCAGTACTTCAGTGCCGGTATCAATAACACAGGCGTATCATTCAATACTGCTATTCAGGGAAGCCAGAAGAAGTCAGACGGAAAGATAACTGCGCTTCGTGTAATCGTTGAATTCCCGGATGGTGTGGATTCATCTACATATTTCAGCTTCCTTTCTTTATACTTCGGAAGCTATATACAGGCAGTATTCCCGGATGTTTCGGCTCAGGATGCTTCATCACTTGCTATGGACGCGCTAAGCGGCATAAGCAATCAGAGTTATATCATAAGAGGAGATATCGCTTATAAGGTATCGATAGTTAACACGGATACAGTCCGTTATGTAACCCTCGATTTCCTGCCTGCGGATAACATTTAACTAATAACAGCTACGGCCAGATTAACCCCAAAGGACCCCTTTGGGGTTTTTACATGCCGATAAAAATCATTACCTAAATTTTGGATTGCGGTGATAAATGTATACAGGACTTATAATTCTTATGCATATATAAGCGATTATTTATAGAAATACATTAACTCTTTTTTCCCACACATCTTGTTCGTAATATTGCTACAATTCCGAAGGTTTATTACTGAATCTTTAAATTGAGAAGATCTGCTTTTCGATGGAGCGGTACTGTAGATAACGGATACTTTTGTCTTCGATGCATTCGGCAACGAGACAGCAAGGACGGGCGCTACAGATAACTCCTACGGTTTTCAGGGCGAAGAGAAGGATGCGACGGGACTTTACTACTTAAGAGCCAGATTGTTAGAGGAGCACGATTTAAGTGGACTATTTTATATTGTTTATGGGTTATACGTAATATTTAGCTCTGGTAGTGATTCAAATGATATAGCACTTAATGGTGTTGAATGGTGATTTATGAGGAGTTTATTAAAATGATAAATAGTATTTTTGTACGGAAAGCATCTAATGCTGCGATATTATTTTTATTATCTTCTGCAGTCATTTTAATTCAACCTTTGATTATTTTTATATCGTACAAATTACCACCTATAAACCTATATGAAATTAAGAATTCTGAGAGGAACTATAGGCATATTGAAATAGCAGAATATGAGGTATTATGTGTAATAGATGATGACTCTCCTGATATTGCAATATTCGTTGTAAAAGTTAATAACAACGTTTTGTTGGTTAAATCTCATAAAGATAGAGAATCATATTCCGAGTTAAATCAAATGCTAAGCGGCCAGCATTCCTCGAATAGTTACATTATTGATGGTTATTTTAAAAGGAACTCAAAAGACTATATCCATCAAATTGATAATAAACTTGTAAGCCAACCAAACATGAGGAATGCTCAAATCTATAAAGATTTTTCTATTGAAATCTATGCTGATGGGTATTCTAAAGGTATTATTCAAATTGGTTTATTTTTTTTGCATTAAGCATATTTTATATGTTTGTAAATATAGTTTTTATTAAAATTAAATACCCTTATAGTTCTGTGTTTGAAATAATAAGGAAAAATCTCTTATAGGAGCGAGTGTTTTATATGTTTGGACTGTAATAGTATTTTATATGCGCTATAAAGAAAATCGAGTTTCTGTTGGTAGTGTAGTGATAAGTCTTTTTAACAAGAAAAAACCACGTTAAGGTTTGCAATCATTTGATTCCTGGGTGGATAAATATATCTGTCTCATCTGAGTGATCAGCAATAAAAAGGACTGACAAAACGTCAGTCCTTTTTGCTTGGCAGGGGAGACACGATTCGAACGCGCAACCGGCGGTTTTGGAGACCGCTGCTCTACCGTTGAGCCACTCCCCTATGCGCGAGAGTTAGTTTACTCAACCCTTTGCAACCTGTCAAGTGTAATGTTATCATTTCTTTTATAATATAAATAAAGAGGTACAGCTTATGAAGCTTACGGTTATCGGCGCGGGTAATATGGGGCGCGCTCTCATCAGAGGATTCATTTCAGGCGGAGTTCTTAAAGCAAGTGAGATATATGTTTATGACATCATATCCGAAGCATCTTCTAAGACAGCTTCCGAGTTCGGTGTTAATGTCTCTTCCGATCCTAACAAGGATGTATCAGACAGTGATTATATTCTGATGGCGGTTAAGCCTCAGCACTTTGATTCCACTTTGAGCGGATTAAAGGACAGTCTCGGTAAAGATACTATCGTTTTATCCATCGCAGCTGCTGTAACAACAACAAGGATCGCAGGAATTATCGGCGACCGTAAGCTTGTAAGGATCATGCCTAACACACCAGCACAGGTTGGAAGCGGTGTTTCTGCCGTATGTCCCGTAGGTCTTAGTGATGAGGAGACTGCTTTTGTTCAGAAGCTTTTCGAGACTTGCGGAATCGTAATCATCTGTGATGAGAAGACACTTGATGCTATCGGATGCGTATCCGGTACCGGTCCCGCTTATGTAATGCTGTTCATCGAAGCTATGAGTGATGCTGCCGTAAGTCTCGGTATCAAGAGGGCCGATGCTTTGAAGATCGCTGCTGCTACTGTTGCAGGTTCGGGTAAGCTTTGCCTTGATACGGGTGTTCATCCCGCAGTTCTTAAAGATCAGGTAACAAGTCCTGCAGGTACAACAATCGAGGGCGTAAAGGCTCTTGAAGAGAACGGCTTCAGAAATGCCGTTATCAAGTCTGTTACTGCAGCTTACGATAAGACCTTGAAGATGCAGGGTAACTGATGCCGGGCCTTTCGAAAGTAACCATTTATACTGACGGAGCTTGCTCAGGTAATCCCGGTCCGGGAGGTTGGGGTGCTATCCTGTCCGCTTCCGGTGTCAGCCGTGAGATCTCAGGCGGCGAAGCGCATACCACGAATAACAGAATGGAACTTATGGCTGTGATTAAGAGCCTCGAGCTGCTGACGCGCCCTTGTGAAGTCGATCTTTATTCTGACAGCGCATATGTTGTTAATGCTTTTAACCAGCATTGGATCGAGGGCTGGCAGAAGAAAGGCTGGGTAAACAGCGCCAAGAATGAAGTTGCCAACAAAGATCTGTGGATGACACTGATAGAACTTTGCAATAAACATAAGGTGACCTTTATCAAGGTCAAGGGACACGCCGATAATGAGTTTAACAACAGGTGTGATGAGCTTGCCGTCGCCGAGTCCAGAAAATATGCGAAGGAATCCTGATGGAAGACAAATATCGTAACTTAATTGAAACAACAGAAGAGTCTGATGTAATTTTCCACGGAAGAGTTTTTGATACAATTGTTAAGAAGGTCAGGCTTGCGGACGGAAAGCAGGCGAGAAGGGAGATCGTTGTTCATAACGGCGGTGCATGTGTGTTGCCTGTTGACGACGATCTGAACTGTTATGTTGTAAGACAGTTCAGAAGTCCTTTCGAGAAGATTATGCTTGAAGCTCCTGCGGGAAAGCTTGAGAAGGGTGAGGAACCTTTGGCTTGTGCCATAAGGGAACTTCATGAAGAGACAGGATTCGAGGCGTCCGAGATCGTTGACTTCGGAGGCATGGTCGTGTCACCCGGCTATGACAGCGAGATAGTCTATCTGTTCATGGCTACGGGACTTAAGAATATTGGTCAGAAACTCGACGAGGGGGAGTTCCTTAATGTCGAGAAGATCTCTTTAACTACGCTTCTTCAAATGGCGGAAAGAGGGGAAATAGGAGACAGTAAGACACAGCTTTGTATTTACAAGGCTGCAAGGAGACTTGGTATTTGAACACTTTTGAAAGCAAAAAAGAAGTTACCGGAGTGGTTCTTTTCTTCTGCGCTATCGCAGTTACACTTCTTTATTATCTGCCTTCAGATGTAACGGGTGTATTGGGTAACTGTGTAAGGACTGTAGGCGGAGGGCTTATCGGCTCTGCCGCTTTTGCTATTCCATTGTTCCTTCTTTATGCTTCTATCGACTTCTTTCTTGAGAAGAGAGAAGGCGTATCTCCCATAAGAGTACGTTCAGTAATCATTTTCCTCGTTTGTCTTTCTGCTTTGTTTGCGGTTATAACCGTAGACTTTGAGCACATGAAGATGCTTTGTAAAACTGATGAGGGAACTTACCGTGCCACCGGTGCGATCGCGGTTCTTTGGAGGTCCGGATCGAATTCTTCGATTCTGTCTGCGGCACCGAATCAGAAAGTTTTGCCGGGCGGCCTTCTCGGCGGTCTTCTTGCCACTTCGCTTCATATGATATGCGGCAAGATAATCACGATAGTTGTTCTAATTGGACTTATTGCTTCACAGGTCATCCTGGTATTTCACATCTCTTTAAAGTCTGCAGCGCAAAAGACTGCGAAGGCTGTCGGTAATGCAGTAAGAAGAACCAATGAGAGAAGGGCTATGCCACCGAGGCGTCCTATGCCGCAGCAGGCCCGTCCACAGGCGCCAAGAAGAAATCCTGTACCCGCACAAAGACAGGGGACATCACCTTTTGTTAATGCTCCCACAGGTATCGGTCCTCAGCCTTTCTTCGATAAGTCATATAATGTACATGATCCTTTCAACCGTTCTTTGCCTGTTGACAGCAAGTCCGGTTTTGCTGATATGACTGACCCTGCTTTCGCAGCTGATACAAAAGGCGAGGAGGGTTTCCTGACCTACGGAGAGCGTAAGGTCTCTACCCAGGGCCAGTCTGAGACTGCGCAGGCGGATTTCTCTTATGATTCCATGCCGAGAACTGCAAATCTTAGAGGACCCGGCAAAAAAATCGACGAGCCCGATTTCCTGAAACGAAACGTTCAGCAGGATTTCTTTGATCTTTCAGGTGCGGTTTATGCCGAGGGTGAATCCTTCACTGATGACTATTCCGCAAGACCCGGTGCAGGCGGCTACTATACTCCCGAGGACGACATGCCTTATGAGGTGGATGATGATTCCTACTACTTCCAGGATAAGCCTAAGGTTAGAAAGCCTCATATGCCTAATGTAAATATTGCTTCTGTTAAGGAAGATCTTCCTGTGGAAGTTGACACATCTATAACAATCAATAACGGTAGTGACGACACTGAAGGTTACTCCGCGACTGAGGGCAGGATAATTGATACCTCCGCCTCTCGAAAAGCAACCGGCAACAGCGTTGAGGTAAGTTCCACATCAGCTGCAACAGAAGGAAGACGCATCAAGGCGAACGGTTTTAAGAACTACAGACCTGTTCCGTTAAGCATCCTTGCACAGGACCCAAACAAGAATCAGAAGTCTTCCGAAAGTGCCGAGAAATTGAAAGAGAAAGCGGAAGCTTTGCAGAGCACTTTAAGAACATTCGGTATTACTGACGCCAAGGTGTCTAACATTACTCACGGTCCCGCTATCACAAGATTTGAGGTAACGATCGGAGCAGGTGTTAAGGTATCGAAGGTTAAGTCATTGGAGGATGATATTGCTCTTGCAATGGCGGCTACGGCTGTACGTATAGAGGCTCCTATCCCGGGTAAGAGAGCTATCGGTATTGAGATCCCTAATGAGAAGACTTCGGCTGTTTATCTGAGGACTATATTGGAGACCAGAGAATTTAAGGGTTCATCACCACTTAATGTCGGTCTCGGTAAGGATATTCCCGGTAAGCCTATCTATTGTGATATCTCCAAGATGCCTCACCTTCTCATAGCAGGTGCGACAGGTTCCGGTAAGTCCGTATGTGTAAACTCTATACTTATGAGCATACTTTGTAAGGCATCTCCTAAGGATGTAAAGATGATCCTGATCGACCCTAAGGTCGTTGAGCTTTCTGTTTATAACGGAATCCCGCATCTTCTCATGCCTGTTGTTACGGATATGAAGCTTGCAACCGGTGCTCTTAAGTGGGCGGTTGCCGAGATGGAGAGAAGATATAAGCTTTTCGCAGAGAAGGGCGTAAGAGACATGAATGGTTACAACCAGTGTCTTGATGATGATGAAGACGCACTTCCTTTGA
>JAEEGL011493702.1_pt1 | contig 16835 bp, 15 predicted proteins | sample 9134231 | NCBI WGS metagenome assembly JAEEGL01 (sample SAMN16246548, study PRJNA631951) | gut metagenome | biome: gut microbiome; feature: rumen; material: fiber-attached | host: Bos | place: Iran: Karaj | collected 2018-10
ATTGAAGAGGGCGAAAAAGTTCGCCGCCTGGCCGGAGCCGGTGAGCATGGCGGCCGTGCCGCCCTCCAGGGCGCAGATCTTCGCCGCCACGAGGTCGTTCGTGGGATTCTGCAGGCGGCTGTAGAAATACCCGCTGGCCTCCAGATCGAAGAGTTTTCCCATGTCCTCGCTGGTATCGTATTTGAAGGTGGTGGACTGGATGATGGGGATCTGCCGCGGCTCCCCGTTCTTCGGGGTATAGCCCCCCTGCACGCACAGCGTGCCCAGATCGTTCTCTCGCATGTTTCCGTATCCTCCCGCAGAATCATCCGGCCCCTTCCGGGCCGGCGGGCGGCGTCCTGCGCCGTCCTTTCAATTATATCTTTCGGCCCGGCTCCTGTCAACGACAGGCGGTTGCGTGAGGCCCCTCCCTGTGGTATCATTTAGGCAGGAATGTTTCGTGCCGGGTCCTCCCGGAGAAAGGAGCACAGGATGGAATACAGAAGGTTTTCCGACGCTCTCGTGATCCGTCTCGACAGGGGCGACGAAGTGGTCTCGTGCCTCACGGAGGCGGTAAAAAGAGAGGGGATCGCTCTCGGCGCCGTCTCCGGCATCGGGGCTGCGGACCGTGCCGTGGTCGGCCTTTACAACGTGGAGGAGCAGCAGTATCACAAGACGGAGCTCATCGGCCCCATGGAGATCACTTCCCTCGTCGGGAACGTCACCACGAAAGACGGGGAGACGTATCTCCATCTGCACATCAACCTCTGCGACGGCGCCATGAACGTCAGGGGCGGGCATCTCAACGAGTGCCGCATCTCCGCCACGGGTGAGATCGTCCTGACGATCCTGGACGGAACCGTGGAAAGGCGTCAGGACCCCGTCACAGGCCTCAACCTCTTCCGTTTCGTTTAGGACCCTCACGATTCCGGACACAGCAAAACCGCCGGGGCAGTGTCCCGGCGGTTTTGCGTCTGTCCTGTCACTTCAGAAGCGCTGCGAGAAATTCCTCCACGCCCTCTCCGGTGGGATCGAATTCGTGGCTGCCCTCGAACACATTGAACCGGAGCTGTTCCGGTGCTTCGGCGTAATACTCCTTCAGAATCTTGTATTCTCCCCGGGCACTGTCCGGATCGAAGAGATAATCCTGGTCCCCCGCCTCTATGCGCAGGTACCTCGGGCAGACGAGGGCCCCGATCTCCGCATCCAGGAACTTCTCCCCGGATCCGTACCAGACCCAGTCCGCCCAGTTGTAACGGAAACGGTCGCTGAACTGGCAGGAGGCGAGGCTCGCCCGGATCCGGGGATCCGCGGCCGCCGCAAAAAGGGTGTAGAACCCCCCGTAGGACAGGCCCGCCATCCCGAACCGGCCGTCAAACCAGGGGGCGGTCTCATAGCGGTCCAGCACGCGCATGATCCCGTAGATCTCCAGAGCAGTGATGGAGGACCCGATCTGCTTCAGGGAGACGTCCAGCTCCTGGCGGCGGGTCTCCGGTCCGAACTCCGGCGCCCAGAGGTCAAGCTGGGGGGCGAAGACATTCACGCCGCCGCGGTAGATCCGCAGGGTCATATCGTTGTAGTTCCCGCTGTTGAAAAAACTGGAGCAGAGCTCCGGCGTGCCGAGGCCTCCGTGCTGGGAGATCACCAGGGGAAGCGGTTCCTCCGTTTTGTGCCGGAAAAGGATCCCGTAGAAGGGGAGCCCTTCGAAAATCTCCAGAACCACGCGGGTCACCAGGTTCTCCCCGTCCTCGAAGACGGGGATCTCCTTCACGGAGAGGACCGGGGAAGGCGCCTCGGTGAGCGGCCAGCCCAGCATTTTGAGGAATTCCGCCCGCGCAGCCTCCCGGTCATGCCGGATGGTCTCCCCGAAGGCGTGCCTGGCCTTCGTGACCTCCGCCCTGCGTCTTGCGACCAGTGCGTCAAGTCCCTGAAGGTACGCCTCCCGGTAGGGATTCCCAGTATCTCTCGGCTCCTCGCAGATCGGGGGTATGTTATACTCGTACACGCTGTTTCGCCTCCAGTTTCTTCCCGTGTCTTACAGGTTCCAGTCCTCGATGCCGCAGTGCCAGGAGGCAAAGGGTTTCGCGATGCCCTCGGACACGTAGCAGACGCCCTTCCCCAGCCGGAGAATGGAGGCGGGCAGATCCTTTGAGATCGGACCGTAGAGCTCCAGTCTGGAGACCATCCGCTGCCAGGAGGAACCGTCGGCGTCTACGAAATTGTGCAGCTCCACGCGTTCCTTTGCGCTGCAGATATCCCGCGGGCCGATGGTGGCGGCCTTCGGGGGCACCGCCCACACGTCGCCGGAAGCGCCCATGGGCGCGAAAAGGGAGTTCTCACAGATGGTGAGCGGGGTCTCCGTCACGATGCGGGAACCCAGACGGCAGAACTCCTCCAGAGAGTCGGCCGCGAATTCCTTCGTGCGCGGGTCGATGAAGGCGGTGTGGCCCGGCCAGCCCGTGGCCGTGTACACCACATCCACGCCGCCGCCTGTGACGTCCTCGATGATCTTCGAGTACACGTCCGTGCCCTTGTTCTCATTGGTGTGAACATGCCAGTGATCCAGAGGCGGACGCAGGTCCTCCCGGATGCGGTAGTAGAAGTGGTTGAGGAAGGAGTAGCCGAGTCCGGCTCCGTAGGTGATGGGCGCCACGTTCCCGTCTTCGTCTGCCCACTCGTCCATGGCGAAGGCCTGGACATTCCGGGCGGAGACGTTGAACTTGTTGAGCATGTTGGCCACGGAGGAATAGGCCCCCGGCCACTGGTTGGGGCAGATCATGGAGAAGGGCGTGTCGTTCAGGTCGCTCATGAGGATGCGGTAGAACATATCCTGCACCATATGCAGGGTGGGATCGATGACGACCTTCACGGAAAAGCCGTTCTCATTGGTGTACTCCATGTCCTCCCGCGGGATGTTCCGTACGCGCTCCAGCTCCTCCAGGGGCAGCTCGCTCTGGGGAAGCCACTCTGCGGGCCGGAACCGGAATTCATCGTAAAGACTCATCGCTTTGCGCTCCTTTTCTCCGCCTTGGGCGGTTAATTATATGTTGAGATCAGTATACCGCGGCGGGTTCCGCGCCGAAATGCCCATTTGTCCGCCGAACTTGCACTTTTTCCGCGTGCTGTGAAGGCAGCGTTTCTCGGGTGCAAATCCCGTCACCCTGTCTGCCGGCCCGCCGCGAAGAAGACGCCCTCCGGGCGGGGGATGTCAGGATCCTCCGGGAACGCCCGGCCTGGCACTATCCCGTCACGACGGTATCTACCAGGGCATCCTGCGGTGTCGAAGGTACGGCGTCGTCCAGAAGCGCCCTGTGGCACAGACATGCCGAAAAGGTCCGGTGGGTCAAAAGGAACCGGTCATAATACCCTCCGCCGTGTCCCAGCCGCCGTCCGTCCGCAGCGGCAGAGACGCAGGGCACCAGGGCAAGGTCGATCCGCTCCGCCTCCTCTCCCTCCGGAGGCTCCGGGATCCCCATGCGCCCGGGGATCAGGTCTCCCGCATCGGAAAGACGCACCGCCCGCATCACAGGGGGCTCTCCGCACTTGGGAACGTAGACGCGCTTTCCGTCCGACAGCGCCTGTCGCAGGATCCGGCGGGTATCCGGTTCCCGTCCCACGCTCACGTAGAGAAAGACCGTCTCCGCCGTCCGGTACCACGGAGCGGAGAGCACCGCGGCCGTGATGGCCTCGCTGGAAGCCCGCAGCTGCGCCTCGTCCATGGCCGCGAGCCTCTCGGCGGCCCGAGCCCGCGCCGCCTTCTTTTCCGCCCGGATCCGAAGCTCTTCGCCGTCCATGTTCCCGCCTCCCGTTCCCGGATCTTCTGCCGCCATCTTAACACGGAAACGGACAGGGTTCAAGCCTTCCGGCCGAACCCTGTCCGCTCTGTTTTCTGTTTGTTCTGTGACCGTCCCGTATGGGCGGGACCGTTCGTCAGCCTTCGATCTGGATCGTCTTGCGCTCCGGCAGCGTCACGGGCTTCTCCTTGGGGAATTCCAGCGTAAGGACGCCGTTCTCGAACTTCGCCTTCACGTCTTCTTCCGAGACGCCGTCTCCGACATAGAAGCTTCTGCTCATGGACCCGGTGTACCGCTCCTGATGGAGGATCTTGCCGTGCTTGTCTTTGCTCTCCTCTTCCACATCCTTGTTGGTCCGGATGGTGAGGTAGCCGTTCTGGAGCTCCAGCTCGATCTGATCCTTCTTGAAGCCCGGCAGATCGATGGCCAGTTCGTAGGTCTCGTCGTGCTCCTTGAGGTCCGTCTTCATGAGATGCGCGCCGTGCCTTCCGTACAGCTTGCGGTCCGCATCGGATTCCAGCGCACGGAACGGAAAGCCCATCCAGTCGTCAAACAAACTCTCTCCAAAAATACTCGGTAACATAAGTCGTTCCTCCTTTTGAAACACATTTTTCCACTGTTACCTGAGCAAGGGGGATGGAGATCGTTTCTCGGTCTTCGTTCCTCTGTTCGATTCTAATTATAGCACCGAAATTAGCACTGTCAAGCCGAGAGTGCTAATTCTGCGGTGAACAATTCGTGAACAATTATCGCGTTCTTTGTGAACGGTTCCGCACCGGGCCGCCTGGTTCGGTCCGACGCGCCGCCGCTCCCCCGACAGACCCCTGGATGCAAACGCCCGCCGCGGTCCCCTGGGACCGCGGCGGGCGCCTGAGTCTTTCTGAGAGCCTGCGGCGGGGATTCAGGATTCCCGGGCGGCGCGGACCATCGCCTGCAGATTCTCCAGTGGGATCGTCGGGGCGAGGTCGCATCCGGGAGCGAGGATGAATCCGCCGTAGGGCTTCATCTCCGCGCAGAGCGCCTTGCTGATCTCATAGACCTCTTCCGCGCTCTTGTCTGCAAGGATGAGGGCGGGGCTGAGGTTCCCGAAGAGGGCGCAGCGGCCCGCGGAATCCTTCTGCGCCTGCACCATGTCGATGGAATCCACGGAGAAGACGCTCATCCCGGCGGCGGCAACGGTCCCGACGAGCTTGTCCGTTTTGCCGCAGATGTGGGTCAGGATGTACGGGCACTTAGGGGCGAGCCGCTCCTTGACCTTCAGGTCGGCTGGAAGGACGAATTTCTCGTAGTCCGCGGGCTTGATGAGGTCGCCCGAGGCGGCCGGTTCCGGAACGGTGATCAGATCCATCCCGCAGTCGACCAGATCCTCAAGATAGGCGATCACGATCTCCGCTGCGAAGTCGATGAGCTTGTTGACGTCTTCCTCTTCGCCGGTCAGGAGCTCCACCATGAAGTCCTCCATGCCCAGCATCTGTCCGGCCATGGTGAAGGGCCCGAAGAAGCCTCCGCCGATGAGGGTCTCGTCCCCCACGATCCTGCGCATTTCCTTCATCTGCACCAGGGTGCGCTGATAATAATGCTCCTGACGCATGTCGGCGATGACCTTTTCCACGTCGAACCCGTCGATGTCATCCAATTCGCTGAGAGGACGCTCCAGGATCTCCGCTGCGAGCGTGTTCATCTCCACACGGCCGCCCATCACCTGCATCATGGGCCAGGCGGCGGCGCAACCGGAGGTGTAGATCTCCGTCCCGATCTCGCGGTACGCATCCACGATCAGCTGCGCTCCTGCGTCGGGAAGGTCCAGCATGGTCGCCATGGTGAGGCCGTTCCGGGCCGCGATCCAGGTCTGGCCGTTCAGAACGGCCACGGGGATGCGGTCTGTCTTCTCAAAGCGGATCGTCTTGAGTACGCGCTCCTTGTTCGTCATGAAGTCTTTCTCCTTCCGATAATTTCCCGCATTTCGCGTGATTCTGGTTCAGTTATACCGTAACCCGGTGAAAAACGCAATGGAGAATTCCAGCCGAACCGAAACAGCGCAAGGAAATCCAAATCCCGACGCGTTTTTGCCAGAGAATCCGGACCTTGCGCGGCGCGTCTCTTCCGGGCCCGTCACTCTTCCAGGAACAGATATCCGCCTTCTTTCCCCTCCTGCCAGAGCTTCCGCACCTTGTCGTACTGCTCCTGGGGGATGTCGGGCGTCCCCTCCGGAGAGGTGGGCCAGAGCTGGTCGCCCGCGACCCTGGGATTCGTGCAGGCGATATCGTGACGGTACTTTTCCCGCTGGGCGGGATCTCGAAGGTCGGGCACTTCCACCGGCGCGCCGCCGTTCAGGACGGAGCGGTAGGCCAGGATCCCGCAGATGCCCATGTCCACCGCCCGGTACACGTCGATGGCCCACTTGTCGGCTTCGGGATTGCCCAGGATCTTCTGAATGAAGAAATGTGTGGGATAGAAGTCGCTGCCGCCGTGCGTATCCACGTCCCTGGCCCGCTCCGGCTCGATGAAGGGCTTCGTGCGGTACGTCTCCAGATCCCCGTGGCTGGACAGCCCCTTCTCGATCCACACGTTGAGCAGCGTGTCCCCGTATCTCTGGGACTCCATGCACCCCTTCGTGCCGTAGACCTCGTAGTTGACGCTGCCCGGCTCCCGTTTCAGGGCGCCGTGCAGGCTTTTGACCACCGCGCCGTTCTCCAGCGTGATCATTTCCACGGCCACTCCGCCCCCACGGGTGCCCATGGCACGCTCCTGCGCGCTGGCCTGCATCACATATCCCGTGACCTTCACTGGACGCAGTCCGGAGATCGCGAGCAGCGGGCCGCAGCTGTGGGTGCAGTAGAACGTCGGGAACACCCAGTTGCGCCAGTGGTCCCGCTCGCCGTAGGAGACCTGCGGCCAGATGCAGACACAGTCATGGACGTATTCTCCCTCGCCGTAGCGGATCTCTCCGATATCCCCCTGCCGGTACCGCCGCCACATCTCGAAGGTGTGCCACATGTAGCAGTAGTTCTCCGCATAGGTGTAGACCTTCCCGGTCTCTTCCACCGCCTCGATCAGTTCCACCGCCTGGGCCATGTTCTCGCAGGGAAGGACCTCGCTCATCACGTGGCGTCCGCTGCGCAGGAGGCGTACGGCGAACGGCGCGTGTTCGTTCGCGTAGTTCGCGAGGATCACCGCGTCCATCTCATGGCGGAAGAAGTCCTCGAAATCCGTGTACTGCGCCACGTTGAGCCCGTTCTCCTCCGCCAGCTTCTTCACGCTGTCCAGAAGCGGCTCGTATTTGTCGCAGACCGCCACCAGTTCCGCGTCGGGATAATTGCGCAGCACCGTCATCATCGTCATGCCGCGGTCCGCGCCGAATACGCCGACTCTGACCTTCTTTGCCATGCTGTCTCCTCCTGACTGAATGATCCAGGGACCGGACGGGAGAAGTCCCGGATCAGGTTTTCCCAGATGTATCTGTTCGTTTTCGGTTTCAGTCCGATGCGTCTGGATCAGTTCTCGAATCTGTGACCGCTGAACGCGGTATAGCCGTCCAGCTTCAGCGGCACCGCGGGTCCTGCCCAGGAGAATCCCTCCTCGGAAGGCAGCCGGAACTCCTCGAAGCACTGCAGCATATTTCCGTCCAGCCCGTCGACGAACGTCAGTTCCGAGCCGGATCTTTCTTCGGTGCGGAGCATCTCCTTCGGGAACGTGCTGACGCGGTCCAGTTCGAAGATCGCATTGCTGACGGTCAGATGCGGCCGGATCGTTTCCAGCGTGCAGGTGAGCGGCGTGTGATTGCGCACATGGTCCGCCAGTACGAACATTTTATCCATCTGGTTCCGCAGCGTCAGCGGCTCGCCGTAATCCTCGACGCGGCCGTCGCGGTATTCCGCCAGGATGTGATTGGCCGGTCCTTTGAGATTGTATGTGACGGAAGCGTCCTCGAACTCGTACAGGAAACGGGGAGAGGCGTCTTCCTTGGTGCTGTGGGAGACTGTATAGAGGAACTCGCATCCGCCCGGGAAGCTTCCCTTGAGGAAGCAGGTGTCGAAAGTCTCGATCTCCTTCGCGCGGTAGATCTCCGCCAGGACCTCGCGCGGCATTGCGGATTCCCCCGTGCTCTTGCCCATCATGTAGAAGATATGATGCAGATAGTGGGACGCCGCGTTCGTCACGATGGAATCCAGGATATACCTGCCGTCAGGATCGGCGATCCTGCCCTTCCAGGAGGACCCCGTATAATAGCTCTTCATGCGCGGCCAGGATACCCAGGTGCGCATACGCTTCGGCGCTCCGAAGCGTCCCCCGCAGGCATCGTTTTTCAGGCGTACCATACAGGGGGTCGTCGACCACTGAAAGCCGACGGCAAGCTGGTGCCCGGAACCGGCGACCGCCTGCCGCAGGGGCTCCAGGTCCTGCAGAACGGGGACCAGCGGCTTCTCACAGAGGACTTCGGAACCGTGCTCCAGTGCGCATATGCTCAGCTCCTTGTGGCAGAGCGTAGGCGTCGCGATGATCGCAAGGTCCGCGGAATGCTCCCGATAGAAGTCCTCCGCGGTATCATAGATCGGGATATTCCGCTCCCGGAGCCATTCGAAATGCGGACCTTTCTCCGCCATCGGGTCGACCGCGCCCACGAGCTCCAGCTCCGCCGGGTCGGCGTAGCGGCGGTAGATCTCCAGATAACTGGAGCCGTATCCGCCGACCCCCATCAGCACCATCGTGACTTTCCGCATCTTCATGCCGACCTCCGTTTCCGTTTCAGCGAAGCACGCTGTGATACGCTTCGGGCGCCATCCCGTCCAGCCGGAAACAGCGGATCTCAAACGTATGGTCCATGGGAAGGACGTCGCTGACGATCACCTTCAGCACGTTCTTGTCCTGGGGGATGACCCGCTGCACGTTGGTGTTGCCGTAGCTGCCCGGACCGATGGTAACGGCGTATGTCCCGATTCGATACGTGAGATATCCTCCGGTCAGGTGATAGGGGCGGCTGGTCTGGATCGGCTCATAACCGGTCTCGGTGATCAGCGTGCCTGGCAGATTGATGGTGAATTCCACCTCGGCATATACATGGTCCATCCCGCCCACGGACTTTACGGTCATATCAAAACCGTTTTCCCGTTTTTCGATCGTCCAGTCATATGCCACATCGGGACGGGGCAGCCGGGTGCGTTCCGCCAGATTGTGATAGGGCAGATCCTGGAACGGGACGGGACGGTTCAGCGGTTTCCAGTAGCCGGGCATCAGAAGCTCCTGGCCCGCGCCGTAGGTGGGCTCCAGGCGCATGGCGACCCCCCTGCCGTCCTCCAGGGGCGCGATGCCGGCGCAGGTGTATTTCTGGGCTGTGAAATAGGGGGCGTGCATGCCGATCTCGGGGATCGAGATGTCGCCGTACTGGACCGACAGCACGCCAATCTGTTCGGTCATGGCGGTCACGCTCAGCTCCCCGTTTTTCCATTTCCAGATGCCGACGTCGGAAAACAGCTTCTCGTAGTTCTCGCTCAGCGGCTCCGCCTCGATCACTTCGTCGATCCATTCCGGGTTTCTCGCGAACAGGAACACCAGGATCGCACAGTCGAACTTTTCCCTGGAATAGAGGCGGTCGTTCATGCCGTTTCCCAGGCCGCATACGTTCAGCAGCGTGGCGATCGCGGAGAACATCCTCTTCTGACCGCACAGATGCCCGATGGCGAAGAAGGAATTGACGAAATTCACCGGATACAGTTTCTTGCCGTTGTCCTGCCGGATGGAGATATTGGTCAGCAGCGTGGAGTCGGAATTCATCATGTCGATGATGCCGTTGCAGTTAGTGCAGATCTTTTCCAGGATCCAGTCCTCGCGGAATGCGAAATAGAAGTCCAGAAGCCGGTTGTTGATCTCCGCGCTGTAGTGGAAGCTCTTCTCGGAATACAGCCCGGCATCGTTGAGGTCGATCCCCTCGGCGAGATAGGTGTCGATCACGGGCCGGAGATCCCAGTCGGGATAAAGCTCCTGGGCCTGAGAGAGCGCGCCGACGATCACCCATCGGTGGTTCGGCGTGTGGAATCCGCCGTGATCCGCCAGGGCCGCGATGCAGGTCCGGTATACCGGAAGGATCGCAGACTCGAGCTCGTCCAGGCGGTCGGCCTTTCTCCAACGGCGGATCGACCACAGGGCTTTGCCCAGATCGACGCAGGCGAAGGCGGTATCGGGGGGAGAGTCGTAGTTCCGCTCCCGCAGGTCGACGAACCCGGAGGGGCGGAGCTTCCTGCCCTGAAACGCGATCGCCAGCAGGATCCGGTCGCACAACTCCCCGTCGTTGAAGCGGGAGGAGTCGGGGCAGCAGTATGCCCAGCATCCCCATTCCACAAGACCGACCGCGCAGCCGGCCTGGTCCGGACAGAACCCGACCGCGTCGTCATATACGCCGCCGTAATCCTCGCTGGTCTGGTCCATCACCTGGAAGGGGATCCTTCTCGCCAGTTCGTTTTCCGCGCATTGGACCGCGATCTGATACAGATTCCTGATTTGCATGTAGGCGCCTTCCTTTCTTCCCCGTGACTGTCCTCCGATCCCTCCTGCGCCGGCGCACCTCCCCGCCGGGAGGGACGTCATCAGGTCAGGTTCGGGATCCGCGCCGTTCCCGGCACGCCTCCGCTTCGGAAGATCCCTGGACCGGATGTCAGTACTACTGTAATACAGCGCCCTCGTTTTTTCAAGATGCGGGGGATAAACGCGCCGGTTCCCGAAAACGACGGCCGTCTGCCGCAGGGATATTGAAAACAGCGGCGGGTTCGGTTAGAATACAGAACAAGAGGAGCCTGGCGCCCGGACGGAGCGCGGCAAAAAAGACGCCGTCTCCGCTCGCCGGAAGCACGGATCCGCAAAAGGAGGTCCGCGATGAGACTGGGAAAACCGTTCGGGACGATGCTGCTGGGGGTGATCATGGTGCTTTCGCTCTTCTCCTGCTGGAAACAGAAGTATACGCTCCATTTCGACGATTCCGGCTTCGAGAGCCGAAGAACGCAGTACGCGGCCGGGGAAAAAGTGACCGTCTATTACGGCATGATCGCGACGGACACGGATTACACTTTCTGGCTGGACGATGAAAACGTCGAGATGAAGCAGGGCTACGACGAACAGCACGGCTACGTCTTCACGTTCATCATGCCGGACCATGACGTCACGCTGCATGCGGACTCCCGCAACAGCATGATGTATATCCCGGCCGTGGACGTCACGTTCGTGAACGAAGTCGAAAAAGCGGATATCTGGATTCTCCCGCAGACCGAGGAGAACCTGAACACCTCCCTCTGGGGCACGGCGACCATCGCCGGTCTCGGCGCGGGGGAGCAGGCGGAAGTCAGTGTGACCGGGAGCTACGAAACGGAGCTTTTCATCCTCCGCATCATCGACGACGACCATGCCTTCTACTCCGTGAACGACCTTCTGCTTCTGGACGGGTATACGCTCGTCTTCAAAACAGAAAACGCCAGGACCGAGGCGGTGATCGAGATCCTCGATGAAAGCGGAAACGTCGTCTCATCTCAGGAGGCGTTTACGGGGATGTTCGGGGCGGACTGAACACGCGCCGTCATCATTGACGCCAGCAGAAACGGCGAAACTGGTGGAAAACTTCCGGCGGAACCGAGACATGATGCGAACGGACTCACCCGGCGCATGAAAGTGGACTGCTTCAGGGCCTGACCCCGGGTGCCGTGTCCCAAACATAAAAAACCCGAAGCCGCGTGCTTCGGGTTTTTCTTTTGGCCCCGGCCTGTCCGGCTCACGGGCGGAACGTTACGGGAATCCCGGGGAGCTCCTCCCGGAGGGTTTCCGCAAGCGTCTCCATCTCCTCGTTCCTCTGAGGCAGACCGAAAGACACGTGCTCCCTGCCGGTCATTTCGTATTTGCTCCCCGCGAGGGGATTGTACTTCAGCAGTTCGACCTCCCGCAGTCCTTCCCCCAGAGCTTCCAGGATCCCGGCGAAGCCGCGCAGATCCGCCGCTCCGTCGTTAACACCGGGAATGAGCGGGATGCGGACTGTGACGGGAATCCCTATCCGGCAGAGCCTTCCGAGGTTTTCGCGGATCCCGGCCCCGTCCTGCCCCGTATATTCGCGGTGCCGCGCGTCGTCCGGCAGTTTCAGATCGGCATACACGCGGCAGAGGAACGGCAGAACGGTCTCAACGCTTTCCCACGGGACGAAGAGCGCCGTTTCTATGGCGGTGTCTATTCCGGCATCCCTGCACATCGAAAGGATCGCGGCGGTGAACTCCGGCTGGAGAAGGCATTCTCCTCCGGACACGGTGACTCCGCCTCCGGACCTCCGGTAGAACGGCGCATCCCTGTCCACGGCCGCAAAGACCCGGGTTGCCGTCATGCGCTCCCCGCTGACCCGGAGCGCACCGGCGGGACATGCCTCCGCGCATCGTCCGCAGGCCCTGCACCCCTCCCGGAGATAGACATGTCTCCCGTCCTGTTCCAAGTGATGCTCCGGACAGACCTCGAGGCACCGACGGCATCCGATGCACCGCACCGGGGCAAACAGAAGCTCCGGGGTCCCGGAGAACGTCTCGGGATTGTGGCACCAGCGGCAGCGGAGCCCGCAGCCCTTGAGATAGACCACGGTCCGGACGCCGGGGCCGTCGTGGAGAGATCCCCTGGAGATGTCCGAGACGATCCCGGAAACTTCGCTTACAGACATTGGTGTTTCGTCCTGCTGATGATGTGGTCCTGCATGTCGCGGCCCAGAAGGTTGAACTTCTGGCTGAAGCCGGATACCCGGACGGCGAGGTTCGGATACCTGTCCGGGTGCTTCTGGGCATCCATGAGGGTCTCCGCATCCGTAGTGTTGAACTGGATGTTGCTCAGGCCCATGGCCGCGGCGTCCAGCATGAGATCCGTCAGGACGTCCAGGTTCTCGTCGCTGAACAGTTTCGGATCCACCTCGATGATGGCGCTGGTCGTGCCCGGCGTGCGTTTCGTGGGCAGCTTGCAGAGAGACCGGAGCACGGCGGTAAGTCCCGTAAAATCCCTTCCCTGCATGGGAGAGAGGGAATATGCCGTGATCTCCCCGGACCGGCGGCCGTCCGGGGTCGCACCGGTCTCGCGTCCCTGATCGATCATCCACAGGAAGGTGAAGGGCTGGGCGTGGAAGGACAGTCCGTACCGTTCCGACATGCGCTCCAGGATGTCGCAGGCGTCGTTCAGGATGCGCACGGCGATGGAATCCACTTCATCCGAATCGTTTCCGTACTTCGGCGCCTTGTTGAGAAAGTCTCTCCGGACCGCTTCGTCGGGGAAGTTCTCGTCCAGCATCGTCTTGACCTCGCGCAGGGTGTACTTCCCGTCTTCATAGACGAACTTCTTGAGGACCATGAGCGAGTCCGCCAGATTCGGCACGCCGCCGAGCATGACCTGATAGTAGTCATACCGGGCGCCGCCGTCGTTGAAATCCTTTCCGTTCCTGAGACAGTCCTCCGTCAGAAGGCTCTTGAAGGGTGCCGGGGTGTTTACGGCCTCCGCATCCCTTCCCTTTCGGATCTTCCGGCAGCAGATGTCCAGGATGTTCTCCATATGAGCGTACACGGCGGCATAGAGCTTTTCGTATGTGTTCAGTTCCTCCGGGTCTCCGGTATCCAGCCCGATGCTGCGCTCCGGGTGCGTCATGCTGCGCCCGTGGTTCAGCGCGTACTCCAGCGCCTTGAGAAGGTTCGTCTCCCCGGAGACGGCGTGGGGATTGGAGAGCCCCGGGATCACGGTCTCGACGCACCCGATCTGGGTGTAGTTCACGGCGTCCCGGTGGGGGATGCCCTTGTACTCCAGGGCGGGGATCATGGCTTCGTCGTTGAAGAAGAACGGGACGCCTTTCCCCACGTGCCGGACCACTTCCAGGGCGCGGCGCAGAAATGCCGGATCCGTCTTCGAGGAGTACCGCACCGACATGCACCGGATGAAGTTCAGGCGTTCCGTGGCATCCAGCATCAGAAACGACAGGTCGTTCACGGTGCTGTTCCCGTCCGCGTCCGTCCCGCCTACGGCAGACTGCTGGACGTCGTAGTCCAGATACAGCTTGATCCAGAGACAGCAGATCAGCTCGAAGGCATCCGCTTTCGTGATGCGGCCCGCCTCCAGATCCCTCCTGTAGTAGGGGTACAGGATCTGATCCAGCCGTCCCAGGGAGTTGGCGTTGATATGGTCCTCCCAGGTGTTGATCACATGGCCGAACCAGAGCGCCTGGACCGCCTCGGCGAAGGTCCTGGCCGGGTACCGTGGGACACGGGAGCAGACCTCTATGATATGGTCCAGGTCCTCCCGGCAGTATGCCGGATCCCCGGAATCCCGAAGCCGCCGCGCCTCGCCGGCGATCCGCTCCCCCATGGCGCAGCCGGCGGTGCAGATGCGCTCCGCCGCCCGAAGGACCTCGTTGTCCCCGCCGGCACGGCGGAACTCCGAGATCTCGTCCAGAAGGCCGGTGAAGCCAAGCCGCAGGAGCTTTTCGTATCCGATGACACTGTGGTTCGAAGAGACGCAGCGGCCGATCGCGGACCAGTCGCCGTCCGGTCCGTCATGGGAATCCGTCTCCGTCTTGGAAAACTCCACCCGCGCCGTTTTCCGGCCTCGGCAGTACCGGTCTCTGGCCTTCAGATAGGCCTCGATCTGCTCCTCCGTGAACCCGTTCCGCCGCAGTTCTGCCAGATCCTCCTCGTTATCCTCCGGGAGTTTCCACTGGGGGACGATCTGGTCATAGTTGTTTCCGGCGATCAGTTCCCCCGGCTGGATCCGCGGGGGAAAGCAGGAGATGACCTTTGCGATCCCAGCAGCTGTCTGTTCGGTATTGCTCAGACCGTCATCCGCCGCCTCGTCCATGCCGAGCACGAACAGGACGGCGCGATGCAGCCCGTAGTGGCCGCAGCGCACCGTATGCGAGATCGCGTCATCCCGGAGCCTCGCACATCGTTCAGACAGTTCCAGCATCTTCCTCAGTTCCCCTTTCCCGGATCCCGGCGTCTTTCCGACAGAATCAGGCCGCGGCAAAAAACACGCTTTTGCCGCGGCCTGCTTGGCTTGATCCTGCAGGGCGTGGCTCTGATTCTCTTCAGAACTACGCCGCCCGTTTTATTCGATGGTCAGGATCTCCGAGAAGCCGGTGACCTCAAAGACCTCGGACACGAGCTCGTTGACGTTCGTCACCTTCATGCCGCCCTTCCGGCTCATCTTCTTGTGCTCGGACAGAAGCGCCCGCAGTCCGGCGGACGAGATATACTCCAGCGCGCTGAGATCCAGCGTCAGCTCGTTCACGTCCTTCATGCTTTCATCCAGTTCCTTCTCAAGTTCCGGAGCGGTAAGCGTGTCCAGGCGCCCTTCCAGCGCCAGCGTCAGACTGGTCCCGTTCAGACTCTTGCTGATCTTCATCATCTGTTCCTCCTGCAGATCCAGAATAATCGTTCGTTGTCGAATGACGGCCTTTGCCGCACGGCTCCGCCGTCCGTCACGCCATCTTCTTGACGATCACCATCTCCACGTCGCAGCCGCGGATGCTCACCTTGACGTCGTCCGCCACATGGGACACCACGGATTTCTCCAGCTCGTCCCAGGCTTCTTCGGCGCCGTACTGGTTCTCCTGCCGGTACTGCTCCAACTGCTCGCGATAGGTGTACAGCGTCCATGTGAAGGTCCGGATCCCGGCCGGATCCTCCGCGGCCATCGTTGTGAAGAAGAGGGGCAGATCGTCTGCCGGTTCGAACCAGGAGCGGATCTTGCCCATGATGCCCTTTTCCGCCTCGTTCCGGCCGCTGGTGGAGGCGGAGAGCAGCTTTTCGCGCTTTTCGATGTTCATGCTGGTGGTCACCTTCAGATGCAGCTCATACACCTGATCCTCGTCCTCGATCCAGAACGTGCCCGAGACGTCTCCGGCGATAGAGCGCATCATGCCCATCATTTCCTCGGTCAAAAGCCGCAGATGGAGCGTCTGCTTCCTGTCCAGTCCTTTGTAGGCCGCGGTCTTTTCCGCCTGGGCCAGAGCTTCCTCCATGTGCGCGCCTTTGCTGGAGATTGTGATCACATCCGATTTCATAGAGACTTCCTCCTATCGTTCGATTGTGTATGACACGATGCACGACATCATCATAGCGCATTCTCTGCCGTTTTTCAATCCTGTGTTGCCGGTTGGGCGCCGAACGCGCCGGTCCCGATCCTTTCTTCCGGCGCTGTGTCTTACCGCTTCAGGTATCCGGAGGAAACCGGAAACGCGAAGTACGTATCTGGATACGGCTCGTCCTTCAGGGAGAAGTGCCACCACTCGCAGCCGATGGGCTGAAAGCCGTTTCGGAGCATCGTGCGCCGCAGGATCATGCGGTTCTCGTACTGTTCGTCCGTGATGCCGCGGAAGTCCGGGTGAGAGATCGGGCCGAACAGGTCGAATGGACTTCCCATATCCAGTTCCTTCCCGGTCTTCATGTCCAGGAGCGTCAGATCCACCGCACTGCCGCGGCTGTGGCTGGACTGTTTGGCGAGATACCCTTCAGCAAACAGCGCCTGTTTTTCCAGCTCCGGATAGAAATAGGGCTTCATGCGGATGTCCTGATCCTCTATCCCCCACAGGACGAAATGCCTGACCGCGCAGACCGGGCGGTAGGCATCGAACACCTTCAGCCGGTAGCCCTGCACGATCAGCTCGGCGGAGGCGGCCTTCAGCGCCCGCGCCGCCTCGATGGTCAGAAGGGCGCAGGGCTCCTCGTACCAGTCGATCCGCTCTCCGATGAAATTGTAGGTGGAATAGTAGCGGATCTCCTGCACGATATGCGGAACGTAGTCCGCCAGCAGCACGAAGCCCGACGGATCCATCGCGGGATCGATGTGATACGCTCTTCTCATCGTTTTCCTCCCCGGTTCCCTCTTCTGAAACATGATCCGAGGGGCGTTCCGACCCGGAACGCCCCTCGCATGTCACAGCTTCTTTTTCAATGTGAGGATGTTCTGCCCGTCTTTGTATTCGTATAGGACCTCATCCATCAGCTTCTTCGTCATGAAGACGCCCAGACCGCCGATCTCCCGGTCCTCCGCCGAGCTCGTGATGTCCGGATCGAGCCG
>JAEEGL013081869.1_pt1 | contig 16835 bp, 16 predicted proteins | sample 9134231 | NCBI WGS metagenome assembly JAEEGL01 (sample SAMN16246548, study PRJNA631951) | gut metagenome | biome: gut microbiome; feature: rumen; material: fiber-attached | host: Bos | place: Iran: Karaj | collected 2018-10
CGCCCCGATATCGCAATCAGGATCTTGATGATAATGTCCGCCATTTTATTTACGATCGCGCTGCGCACGGCGGATAAAACGCCGTTCAGCAGTCCGAACACAAGGATGAGCATGAATGCTATGCGGATATACATTTCATATTTTGCCGTGAACCTCAGCACCTTGTCGGGCAATATCGGCGCAAGCACCTTGGAGCCGTCCAGCGGAGGTATCGGTATCAAATTGAACACGGCAAGTCCTGCGCTCAAAACGGCGCAGTAGTAAAGAAAATTGGAGACCGCGCTCCATACGGCGCTCGTTCCCACGAAAATGACGATGGCATACGCCGAAAACATGAGTATGAAAGAAAGGATAAAATTTGACAAAGGGCCCGCCAGCGCCACTGCGGCCATGCCGAGCTTTCTCTTTTTGAAATTGTACGGATTCACCGGTACCGGTTTTGCCCATCCGAACCCCGCGACTATCATGCATATCAGACCGTAAACGTCGATATGCGCTATTGGGTTCAGAGTCAGTCTTCCCTGCCGTTTTGCCGTATCGTCTCCGAGCCAGTACGCGACCATGCCGTGGCTGAACTCATGGATCGTAAGGCATATGAAGACCGATGGGATTATTATCAGATAATCGCTTAAACTGTGTCGGAATAAAATCGCAGTATCCTCCCTATTTGCCGAATACGGAAACGATATGGCCGAGAAGGTCATCCTTGCCGGCTCCGCTCTCGGCGGAAACCGTCAAAAGCAGGTCACGGGAAATCGAAAAGCCCTCAAGGATCCTGGCGCAGGATTCCTCGAGCCGGGTCTTGCTTAGCTTATCTGTCTTGTTGGAAACGATAATGAAAGGAATGTCCATGGCCCTGAAATAGTCCGCCATGGTAAGATCATCCGGCATTGGATCTCTTCGGCAGTCGACGATGAGATATGCGCAGGCTATAAGCTTGCCGCATCTGTCAAAATAATCATCTACCAGCTTGGAAAAACGCTCCCTTTCCCTGACGGACGTTTGAGAAAAGCCGTACCCCGGAAGGTCTACCATCCATCCGCCGTCAATCTTGAAAAGATTTACGAAAACGGTTTTTCCCGGTTTTGAACTGACGCGGGCAAAGTTTTTCTTGCCTGCAAGGCGATTTATAAGTGAGGATTTTCCCACGTTCGAACGTCCGGCAAAAACGATATGTTTCTGACCGTCCGAAGGGAAATCCTTCGCGCTCGCGGCGGAGCGGACGAACACGGCGTTTTCAAGGACGTTCATCAGTTGGCTCCCGTAAAGACGCCCTCGGATTGCTGGGGATGGGGCGGTATGGAAACTACGCCGGATCTTTCTTCAAAACGTCCGAACACCCTCTCTATCACCTCGTCCATGTGGCGGACGGGGCAAAACTCCAGCTTTTCACGGACCAGAGGATCGATCTCTTTAAGGTCTGCAACATTGTCTCTGGGTATGATGACGGTACGGACTCCCTCGCGCAGTGCGGCCATGGTCTTTTCGCGAAGGCCGCCTATGGGAAGCACCCTGCCGCGCAGAGTTATCTCGCCGGTCATGGCGATATCCGCCGGAACGGGCCGCTCGGTAAGAGCAGATATCATTGCTGTGGCAGCGGTGATGCCCGCGGAAGGTCCGTCCTTGGGAACGGCTCCTTCCGGATAGTGTATATGGATATCGGTCTTTTTATAATAATCGGGATCGATGCCGAGGATGCTCGCCCGGCTCCTTACGAACGTCGCAGCCGCCTGGGCAGACTCCTTCATCACGTCGCCCAGATTTCCCGTAAGCTCGAGCTTCCCGCTGCCGTTCAAGGCTATGGCTTCCACTTCGAGCAGCTCTCCGCCCGCGGAAGTCCACGCGAGACCCTTGACCAGCCCGCATTGAGGCATTTTGTCGTGCTCCTCACGCTTATACTGAGGAGCTCCGAGCATGTCTTCGAGAGAGGATGCTTTTATCCTGACCGAACGTTTGCCGGATTCAACGATGATCTTTGCACTCTTGCGGCAAAGTCTGCCTATTTCGCGTTCAAGATTCCTTACGCCCGATTCTCTCGTAAAGTCGGAGATCAAAAGGCGCAGCGCGTCTTCCTCTATCTTTATCTGCGCGGGTTTCAGGCCGTTTTTCTCAGCCTGCTTTTTTATAAGATACTTTTTAGCTATCATGAGCTTTTCTTCGTCGGTATAGCTTGAAAGCTCAATGACTTCCATGCGGTCAAGAAGCGCCGGCGGTATGGTAGAGACGGTGTTTGCCGTCATGATGAACAAAACGTCGGAAAGATCAAACGGAAGCTCGATGAAATGATCTCTGAAAGCGTTGTTCTGCTCGGAATCGAGCACCTCGAGCAGCGCCGCGGACGGATCTCCCCTGTAGTCGGAAGCGAGCTTGTCGACCTCGTCGATCAGAATAAGGCAATTCTTTGTGCCGGCCTGTCTCAGAGCGTTGATAATCCTCCCGGGCATGGCTCCTATATACGTTTTTCTGTGTCCTCTGATATCGGCCTCGTCTCTGACGCCGCCGAGAGAGAGGCGGGCATAATCTCTTCCGAGCGCTCTGGCAATGGATTTGGCGATGGACGTTTTACCCACTCCGGGAGGGCCCACGAGACAAAGGATCTGTCCTTTTACCTTTCCGCCGGAAAGCTGCTTCACTGCGAAAAGCTCGAGTATCCTCTCTTTTACCTTTTCGAGTCCGTAATGGTCTTCCTCGAGTATGGTTTTCGCCTTTTCTATATCGAGGTTTTCCTGACTGTATTTGTTCCAGGGAAGCTCCAGGCAAACGTCGAGATAATTGGTGACGACGGTAGCCTCGGGAGAATGCGCCTGCATCTTCCCAAGTCTTTCGGCCTCTTTCAAAAGCTTATCTCTTGTCTGCCCGTCGAGGTCCAAAGCACGGATCTTTTCGGCATACTTCGCAGCTTCGTTGGAGATATCGTCTTCACCGAGCTCTTCGGAAATCGCCTTTACCTGCTCGCGAAGATAATAATCCCTTTGGTTCTTATCCATCTGATCCTTTACTTTTGACTGGATCTCGATCTCGATATTGAGTATGTCCACCTCGTGGGTAAGGGTCTTTACGAGCTGTGCCATCCTGCGGCGCGGATCGAGAGTCTCCAGAAGGATCTGCTTTTCGGTGTAATCAAGAGATATGTTCTGCGATACGAAATCGCAGTAGTAAGACATATCTTTGATCTCCTGAGATTTTATCAGAAGATCTCCGCTCATCTTCGGAGCAAGATCGAGATAGGTGTTGAAAAGAGTCTGAACGTTGCGCATGAGAGCGCTGTCCCTTTTGGTGGATGGGATAAGCTCCTTTTCGGGGATCTCGGTAACGTCCGAAAGAAGGTACGGGAAATTGAACGTAAGCGAATTCAGCCTTGCACGGCATTTGCCTTCGACAAGGACTCTTACGTTTTCATTCGATATCCTTAAGACCTGCTTTACCTTCGCGACAGTGCCAATGGTATAAAGGTCTTTTTTGACGGGATCTTCGCATCCTATATCCCTTTGGGACACAAGAAATATGTCCCTGTCGCTTTCCATCGCGACCTCAATCGCGCGGATGGTCTTTTCCCTGCCGACGTCAAAATGAAAAAGAGCCCTGGGGAACAAAACCGAGCCGCGAAGAGCGACTGTGGGAAGATTGAGACGCAAAACGGGATTCTGAGTATTAGGCATTAAAATATAGCTCCTTACTATGCACAGGATAGATCAGCCGAGACGTTTTTCGATTATCTCGCAGGCCTTCTGCACTACCGCGAGACACTTGGTGGTGCCGTTGAACATCAACGGACGGACGTATGAACAGTTGGTACTTCCGAATTCAGCGGTGAAGTCGGAAACGATATCCTTTTCGGTGGGTTTGAGATCGGACGCCTCGTGGGCGACGGTTTCTATCTTTTTGACGCCGCAGAACGCAAGAGCGGCCGCAAGAGCGCCGCAAATATTGCCGACTCCCGCTCCGCCGCCGAAGCAGCCGACGGCTTTATCTGCCACGGGGCAGCTCTCTATCCCGTAAGTTTCACATGCCGCAAGCCAAACCGACTCTGCGCAGTTGCGGTTCTTATTCAGGAAATAGTCCCCTGCTTTTTGCTTGATATCCATAATTACACCCTTTCATTTTTTATGGCGAAACAGAATATAAATAATCAACTGAAACGAGGGAGTGAAAACGATGCGCGGGAAAACCTGGTATAAAATAAATAAATATAAAAAGCTCATGCCGGCGGTCATAATATGCGCTTTGCTCGTCTGCGCGCTGATAATCGGCACTTCGTCCAAATCGCTCATGGCGGCAGTGCTCAAACGCGAACTGCCGATTTACTGCGTCGAAAAGGACAGCAAGATCGTTTCGTTGACATTCGACGCCGCCTGGGGCAACGAAGACACGCAGGCGCTGATAGACATACTCGGAAAATACGGGATAAAGGCCACCTTTTTCGTGGTCGGAGACTGGGCGGAAAAATATCCGGAATCGGTAAAGGCCCTGTGCGACGCAGGTCACGAGGTCATGAACCACTCCGACACCCATCCGCACATGAACAAGCTGACCGAAGAGCAAATAAAGGATCAGCTGTCGAAGTGCAACGAAAAGATCGAGGCGATAACTGGAACGTGCCCCATACTTTTCAGGGCGCCCTACGGCGAATACTGCGACAAAGTGATCAAAACCGCAAGATCCATGGGCATGTATACCATACAATGGGATGTAGACAGTCTTGACTGGAAAGATCTCAGCGCCGACCAGATATGCCAGAGAGTGCTCGAAAAAGTAAAACCCGGATCGATAATCCTTTTCCACAACGCCGCGAAAAACACCCCCGAGGCGCTGCCTAAAATAATAGCGGGACTTATCCAGAAAGGATACGGGTTTTCCAAAGCATCCGACTTGATCATGCGCGACAATTACGATATAGATCACAGCGGAAAACAGATAAAAGTAAAAGACTATATACAGTAGATATTTTACTATATATCATATAAAAAAACAAGAGCCGGAGATTCAACTCCGGCTCTTTTCACAACGATTCAATTATCGATCATTTCTTCAAATTGCTGCTCGGTAAGGACGGTCACGCCGAGCTGGACGGCTTTTTGCAGTTTGGATCCCGCGTCCTGCCCCGCGATAACGTAATCGGTTTTCTTGGATACCGAACCTGCGACACTTCCTCCGAGCTTTTCGATAATCTGCTGGGCCTGTGAGCGCGTATATTTATCGAGAGAGCCCGTAAGAACGACCTTTTTGCCCGAAAAAGCACTTTCTTTTACTTCGGATTCGGGTTCGGACATATTGACGCCGGCCTTTTTTAGCTTTTCGACGAGCTCCTTGTTTTCCTCGACTGAGAACCACTGACAGATGCTCTTTGCTATGATGTCGCCCACGTCGTTTACAGAGGAGATCTCCTGCTCTGACGCCGCGCAAAGGGCGTCGAGCGTTTTGAACCTGTTTGCGATCGAACGCGCAGTTTTTTGCCCGACGTTTCTGATGCCCAGACCGAAAAGCAGGCGGCTAAACGGGTTTGCCTTGCTCCTGTCTATGGCCTCAAGAAGATTTGAGGTGGACTTTTCTCCCATTTTATTTAGGGAGGAAACGGCTTTATGATCGAGAAAATACAGGTCTGCGACCGATCTTACAAGGCCAGCGTTCATAAGGGACTCGGCGAGCGCGGAGCCCAGTCCGTCGATATTCATGGCGTCCCTGCTCGCGTAATGTATTATGCTTCTTGAAAGCTGGGCGGGACAGGAGGAATCGGTGCATCTGACGGCGGCCTCCTGCTCGTCGTTGAAAACGGGAGAGCCGCAGACCGGGCAGAATGCGGGCATTTCGAAAGGGACAGCGTTCTCCGGTCTGAGCGATCTGTCGACGCCCAGTATTTCGGGGATTATCTCGCCGGCCTTGCGAACGATCACGGTGTCCCCTACTCTGATATCTTTTTCCGCTATGAAATCACGGTTGTGCAGCGTAGCGCGGCTAACGGTAGTCCCCGACAAAAAAACCGGCTCCAACACGGCGTTGGGAGTCAAGACCCCGGTGCGGCCGACCTGGATGACGATATCTATGAGCTTTGTTTTCTTTTCCTCCGGGGGATACTTGAAAGCTACCGCCCATTTGGGGAACTTCACGGTCTCTCCGAGCGATCGGCGCATGGACAGATCGTTTACTTTGACGACCGCGCCGTCTATTCCGAAATCCAGGCTTTCTCTGTTTTCGCCGAGATAGTTTATATATTCTTCGACCTTTCCTATATCCGATGAAATGAAATATGGCCTGACGCACGGAAACCCGACCGAAGCAAGGTATTCAAGAGTCTGCGAATGGGTGGAAAAACCGAGCTCATCGGCGTTTTGAAGGTTGAAGCACAAAACGGACAGCTTCCTTTCGGCGCATATCCTGCTGTCGAGCTGTCTCAGCGAGCCCGCCGCCGCGTTTCTCGGATTTGCGAAAAGCGGCTTGTCCTCCCGCTCTCTTTTGGCGTTGAGCTCTTCAAAAACGTTTTTCGGCATATAAACTTCGCCGCGCACTACGAGATTGGGGTATTCGGTAACTATCCCATGCTTAAGGTTGCGCAAAGTCTTGATGTTCGAGGTCACGTCCTCTCCGACGTGTCCGTCGCCCCTGGTGGAGCCTCTTTCGAGAGCCCCCAATGAATATTCAAGGCAGACGGAAAGGCCGTCTATCTTTGGCTCTACGGTGTATTCCGCATCCGGGAAAACCGATTTGACGCGTCTGTCGAAGTCTTCTATCTCTTCAAAAGAAAAGACGTCCTGAAGGCTCTGCATGGGATAACGATGGCTGACCTTTTCAAACTCCTCGAGAACAGTCCCGCCTATCCTTCCGGTAGGAGAATCGGGCAATATAAGATCAGGATGATCACGTTCAAGTTCTTTGAGCCTGTTCATGCTGGTGTCATACTCAAAGTCGCTTATTTCGGGATCATCCTTGTTATAGTATCTGTCGGCATGGTAGTTAAGAAAATCTACCAGCTGACGCATCTCTTTTTTTATATCCATGGGCTCACCTCGCCAGGGGGTGGAATTTATTGTATTTGCTCTTGAGCTCACGCTGGAACATGCGGGCATAGACCTGGGTGGTGGATATGTCGGAATGACCGAGCATCTCCTGGATGGTTTTAAGATCGGCACCGTTTTGCAGCAGATGCAGAGCGAAAGAATGACGGAGGGTCTGCGGTGTTATGTCTTCTTCTATGCCGGCATTTTCGGCGCATTTTTTCACTATTTTCCAAAAGCCCTGACGGGTAAGTCTGCTGCCGGTGCTGTTGAGGAAAAGCGCCGTTTCTTTTTCATCCGATACCAGCGCAGGTCTTACGTTGGTTATGTATTTCTGTATTGTGCGGCAGGCTTTGGGATATATCGGTATCATGCGGGTATTGTTTTCGCTTCTGCAGGTGACGTAGCCCACCTTCGTGTTGACGTCGGAGATATCGAGCGTTATGAGCTCGCTCGTTTTTATGCCCGTGGCGTACAAAAGCTCGAGCATAGCCTTGTCCCTGAGTCCTTTCGGAGTCTTATCGTCGGGAGAAGACAAAAGGCTTGTGACCTTGTCCATGGACAAGGTATCGGGAAGCGAGTTGATCTTGGGGCCGAGACGGACTTTTTTAACAGGGTTGGATTTTGCGGCGCCTATGCGGATAAGGAAAGCAAAATACGCGTTTAGGGATGCTCTTGCTCTCTGAACGGAGGACTCTGATTTTTCGTTGGAAAGTGATGAAAAATAATCCTCCATATCAAGACCGGTGACCTTCATCGCGCTGCTCCTTTTGGACGAAGCGACAAAAGCCCTGACATCTCTCATGTAGGACTGCACAGTATTTGCAGAAGACTTTTTCTCATTTACGAGATAGTCTTCAAACTGTTCCAAATACCCTTCCATCTAAACCTGAACTCCGAATAAAACTTTACAGATTTTGAAAATATAAGGCGTCAAATAGACTTTGTATGCCGTTGATGAAACAAGAATAAAAACGCATATGCCGAAAGTGATCAAAAGAGCGGGCGTTTCGACAGAGCGCCGTGATTTGTCGAGCTCCGAATAATTAATAGCAGATAAGGATGCAGCCAGGAAACAACCGAAATTGACGGCAGCCCACGGAAGCATAAATAAAAGCGCGGGAAGATAGGAGTCGAAATGAGCGCCGACAGTGATGCCAGAACCTCCGACGGCACAGAAGCCGGAAAAAACCATGACAAACGCAACGGTATACTTTGCAATGGAAATAAGAGCGCTGAGAAGAAGAATAAAGACGGGAAACAAAACGAGGGAAAGCGACGGATAAAACCCCAAGTCAGAAAAATCCGCCGAAATAACAAGCGAAGGAAATCTCGCCGCCAAAACGCTGAATATGATCGCGCCGGCAAAATAAAAGATGACGATGAAAACGAGCCTGCGGCTGAAAAAACGCTGCTTGTCCGTAAAAAGATCCATATTCGATCACCGTTAAAAGCTATGAACGGACCGATCAGAATATGACGTATTTAGATAATAAACCTTTTTTCGGTGGGCCGCAAGGGTTTTTGATAAAAATAATAAAATATTTTATAGATTATGTAAACTTATTATGTAAACTGTGCAACCGGACTGTAACCCTTCCCCCGAATTTGCATAAACTGAGATTGAACCCAACTATATTTTAGACAGGAGGTACATTTTCTATGCCAGATATTTTTTCCCCCGGCCAGGTTCGGGGCTCTTCCCTGCCCCGCGAGGCTATAGCGATAGATACGAAAAAAATATACGATTGCTGTCGGGATAAAGAGTGCCTTCAGGATATCCGCGTTTACCTTACTCAGCGATCACAGTCTGTCCTTGACAACGCAATAAACGTTAAACCCTCCGGCGCCGAACTCTTATGGGCGTATACCGACGTCGACCCTGTTCCCTTCAATAAGGGCTATTTTACCGTCGACGTCAAGTTTTTCTACAGGATCACCGCGGAGGCCTTCAGCGGCGTAGGAAGGCCTGTCGAGATCTCCGGTCTTGCGACTTACGACAAAAGAACTGTTTTGTTCGGCAGCGAAGGCGAAGTCAAGATCTTTTCTTCTCAATATGAAGGCGCCGCGAATTCTGTCCCGACCGGCAGGTCCAACCTTCCCATTGCCGTTGTCGAGGCGGTCGAGCCCGTGCTTCTCGGTGTCAACATGGTATCGAACGTCCAAAACGCCGATGTCATATCCGATATCCCGGAAAACATCTGCGGCTATTTTGACGGAGACTTCGTTCTTTATGATGCCGCAAACGTCCTGTACGCCACTTTGGGGCAGTTCTGCATGATCAGACTTGAGAGAGAATCACAGCTCGTCGTTCCGTCCTACGGCAATTTCATCCCCGACAAGGAGTGCGCCGGCATGACAGACGAGCCCTGCGAGCTTTTCAGGAATTTCTGCTTTCCGGTCGATGAGTTCTTCCCTCCCAGAAGCAGAACGTGCCCGAACGGGAACGTACGCCGGAGCGGAAGATAATGAAGTAAGTTTCAAGACTTTGCTTGACGGTTACTGTTGATTTGTATACAATAGAATCAAACCTAACAGGAGGTCATCATAATGTCTGAAACTGAAAAAAAGCTTGCTGAACTCGGCCTTACGCTTCCTCCCCCGCCTTCTCCGAGAGCGAATTATATCTCATATAAAAGAGTTGGCGATCTTATTTTCTTAGCCGGCATGGGCCCCGCAGATCTTGAAGGTTATAATTTCAACGGAACAGTCGGAAAAGACCTGGATCCGGAAACCGCAAAGCTCGGCGCGAGAATGGCCGCTCTCAACGTCCTTGCGACGCTGAAAAAGGCAGTAGGAGACCTTGACAAGGTCGAAATAGTCCGCATGCTGGGCTTCGTTCGCTCCACCGATGATTTTTACGCTCAACCGTCCATCATAGACGGCGCGTCCTCGGTCTTTGTTGACTGCATGGGCGACAGAGGCCGCCATACGAGAGTGGCCCTCGGAACCAACGTCCTTCCTTTCGACACTGCGATCGAGATCGAAGTCATCGCCCACGTTCTTCCCTGAATAAGATGAAAAATACCCGGCCGTTCGGCCGGGTATTTTATTATGCTATTTCGGTTATGCTTCCGCGGGAGGATCGATACTTATCTCAACTGCGCCGTTTTCTGCCGTCACCTTGATGACCGAACCGGGCTTCGGCAGATCCTCTATCAGCTTTTTGGCAAGAGGCGACTCTATCTCTCTCTGGATGAACCGCTTCATGGGCCTTGCGCCGTAGTTTGGATCGAACCCTCCGTTTACGATATATTCCATGGCTTTGCCGTCGACCTGCATGGTAAGTTCCTGCGCCTCGATGCGTTTCCTCAGATCGTTCATCATGAGGTCGGCTATCTTTTCTATCTGATCGCGGGTAAGCGGAGTGTAGAACACTATTTCATCTATACGGTTCAAAAACTCCGGTTTGAACTGCGTCCTGAGCGCGGCGGTGACCTTTTGGGCAGTTTCGGGAAGAAGCTGCCCGTTTTTATCTATTCCGTCGAGTATTATATTCGATCCGAAGTTCGACGTCATGATGATTATGGTGTTTTTAAAGTCCACCACTCTTCCCTGCGAATCGGTCACGCGGCCGTCGTCGAGTATTTGAAGAAGAGTATTGAATACGTCAGGATGGGCCTTTTCGATCTCGTCGAATAGCACCACGGAATAGGGCTTTCTGCGGACGGCCTCGGTCAACTGACCTCCTTCTTCATAACCCACGTATCCCGGAGGTGCGCCGATAAGTCTTGATACCGAGAATTTTTCCATGTATTCGCTCATGTCGATCCTAACGATATTGTTTTCATCATCGTAAAGCGCCTCGGCAAGGGCTTTGGCAAGCTCGGTCTTGCCGACGCCGGTGGGACCGAGGAACATGAAGGAGCCTACCGGCCTGTTGGGATTCTGGATGCCTGCGCGGGAGCGAAGTATGGCGTTGCTCACGGTATCTACGGCTTCGTCCTGACCGATGACCCTCTTATGAAGTCTGTCGGAAAGGTGAATGAGCTTGTCTCTCTCGCTCGAGGTAAGCTTCTGTACGGGAATACCTGTCCAGCGGGAAACGATTTCGGCTATCTCGTCGTCGGTCACGACGTTTCTTACGAGCCCGGAGGTGTTTTCGCTGTTTTCGAGAGCTTCAAGTCTCTTTTTAAGATCTGGCATCTTTCCGTATTTCAGCTCAGCTGCTTTTTCAAGGTCGTATTCGTTTTCCGCCTTTTCGATCTGAGCGCCGACCTGTTCGATCTCTTCACGCAGCTTTTGTTTCAGCGTGATGCTCTGCTTTTCGTCCGCCCATTTACGGCTCATATCGGAGAAGGTCTCCCTGTCTGATTGAAGGTTTTCCCTTATCTGGGCAAGTCTTTCGGCAGAGGCTTTGTCGGTCTCTTTTGAGAGTGCGGCCTCTTCTATCTCAAGCTGCATTATTTTTCTCGAAATGCTGTCCATCTCGGCGGGCATGGAATCCATTTCCGTCCTTATGGTGGCGCAGGCCTCATCGACAAGATCTATTGCCTTATCGGGAAGGAACCTGTCGGTTATATATCTTTTTGACAACGTAGCAGCGGCGATAAGGGCCTGATCCTGGATCTTGACTCCGTGGAATACCTCATACCGTTCTTTTATGCCTCTGAGTATGGAGATGGTGTCTTCAACAGACGGTTCGTCGACCGTAACGGGCTGGAAGCGCCTTTCAAGAGCCGCGTCCTTTTCGATATATTTGCGGTATTCGTCTATGGTCGTGGCTCCTATGCAGTGCAGCTCTCCCCTTGCAAGCATCGGCTTGAGAAGGTTTCCTGCGTCCATGGATCCCTCGGTCTTGCCGGCGCCGACGATATTGTGTATTTCGTCGATGAAAAGTATTATGCCGCCGTTGCTCTTTTTGACTTCGCCCAAAACGGCCTTGAGTCTTTCTTCAAACTCACCGCGGTATTTGGCGCCTGCCACGAGAGATCCCATATCCAGCGAAAACAGCTTTCTGTCCTTTAGGCCGGAGGGTACGTCGCCGCGGGCTATCCTCAGGGCAAGGCCCTCGGCTATCGCAGTCTTGCCGACTCCTGGCTCGCCTATCAGGCAGGGATTATTCTTGGTCTTACGGGAGAGTATCCTTATAACGCTCCTTATCTCTTCGTCACGGCCTATGACGGGATCCAGCTTTTGCTTTTTGGCAAGCTCGGTAAGATCGGTACCGTATTTTTTGAGCGAATCAAAGGTGGATTCGGGATTGTCCGTGGTGACGCGCGTATTGCCCCTGGCGTCCTTCATCACGGCGAGGAACTTTTCCTCGGTTATCCCGAACGTGCCGAAAATAGAGGATACCGCCCTTGAGGCTTCTTTGACAAGTCCCAAAAACAGATGCTCGACCGAGACGTATTCGTCTTTCATGCGTTCTGCCGTCTTTTCGGCCGTTATGCAGGCCTTGTCCAGATTGCGCGAGATGTAAAGCTTATCAGCTTCACGGGCTCCTGAGGTATGAGGAAACGAGTCGATAACTCTTTTTACGGCGTCGGCAAGGGTGCCCGTATCGACTCCCATGCGGGATATAAGCTCTTTTACAAAACCGTCCTCAGCCGTTAAGAGAGCCAACAGCAGATGCTCCTGTTCTACTTGCGGATTGCCCCTTTCAAGAGAATCGCTTTGCGCCGTTTTAAGCGCTTCGATTGATTTCTGAGTATAGATCTGTAGGTTCATGAGATCACCTTCTTAATTTGTTTATCGTTTTATGTTATTATTATTACATCAATTGATACGGAGAGCGGAATGAGCGATTTATTGTACGGCGATGGGATTTATCTCGAGATATACCGCACGCCCGAACGCGAAGGAAGGGTCTTTGCTTATTACTGCAGGATATTCAGGCGTTCCGACGGCGCGTTCATCGGATATTGCGATCTTCGGCTTGATCCCGAAGATCCGGCCGGCAACGTAAGCTACAGGATCTTCCCGAAATACAGAGGCTGCGGCAGCGCCCGTCGGGCCGTACTGCTTTTATGTCAGCTTGCGAAAAAACACGGCCTTGACGAGATAAATATCGTATGCTTGTGTGAAAACGCGGCGTCACGAAAAGTATGCGAAAGCCTGAAATGTGATTTGGGCGGCATAAAAGATATCGCCGACTGTCGCGGTTCGATCGTAAAAGCCGCGATCTACAAACTAAAAACATAAGGCCCCGTCAAACGACGAGGCCTTTGGTGGACTCTAAGGGACTTGAACCCCTGACCCTCCGCACGTCAAGCGGATGCTCTAGCCAGCTGAGCTAAGAGTCCTTTTATCTCAAACGCATAAATGATTATAGTCTATCAGGCGTCAAATGTCAATAGTTATTTTCTTACGGAATCCATTATCATTATGTCGTTCGTAAACGCTTCGGCCTCTTCCCTGCTGTGTGTTACAAAAATGACGGTTTTGCCGACGGTATGCCGTTTCACATAATCATACACGTCCTGACGGGTTTTTTCGTCTATTCCCTTGAACGGCTCGTCCATTATCAAAAGGTCGGCATCAGCCAAAATCGCGCGAACTATGGCTACCCTTCGTTTCATGCCTCCGCTCAGCTCGCTGACCTTTTTGTCAATATCATCGCCGAGACCCACCTCGGAAAGATGGGTCAGCGCTTCGGCTTTGGAAGAACACATGGCGGCGTTTGAAAGAGCAGAAAAGCTCTCGCTGAGCCTGTCCTCCTGAAACACGCACGACACTTTATCCGGCATGCCCCCGACGGTGCCTTTATCCGCCTTTTCAAGGCCGAGCATTATATTGAGAAGGGTGGTTTTTCCGCATCCGGAGGGGCCCATTATCGCGGACACGCGTCCGTGCGGAAAAGACGCGCTGAAATCACAGAGCACGTCCTGATCGTCGAACTTTTTATATACATTGTTTATCTTTACAGCGTCCATCATCTTTTCTCCAAAACGCGGTAGCCGAGTTTTATAAGTCCGGTAAATGCCTTTTCAAACAGCACGCTCAAAAGGATTATCACGATAGTCCAGGACAATAGATCGCCCGAGCTCAAATAGACCTTGGCCTGATAAAGCTTCTCACCGATCGATCCGCCGGGAATGCCTATCACTTCCGCTGCGACTCCCGATTTCCACGCCATGCCGATCGCTATGCTGCAAGCGGAGAGCAGAAAGCTCTTAACGGCGGGAAAATAAACGTATTTGAGCTTTTTTGCGGCGGACAGCCTGAAAACACCTACCATCTGGATCATCTTGGGATCAGTGCTTTTTATGCCGTTGAGGACGTTTGTGTATATTATCGGGAAGACCATAAGGAAGGATATGATAACAGAAAGGTTTTTTGAGCCCACCCACAAAAGACATAAAATAACGAACGACGCGACCGGGGTCGCCTTGATGACGGTCACAAACGGCCAGATAAGCGACTCTATCCATGAAAACCTGCTGGACAGAGCCGCAAGCATGCAGCCTGCGGCGGCAGCCGCAGAAAAGCCTGCCGTTATTCTTAAAAACGAAAAGCCGACGGCGCGATAAAAGTCTGATTCTCCCAAAAGGGAGATCAGCCTTTTTATCGTTTCGACGGGCGACGCGAGAAGGATACCGTTGTGCAGCATCATGGCAAGGATCTGCCATAATGCCACAGCAAACAGTATCGCGGTTATTTTTGAAGCAGTGCTTTTATTCGCCATAATAGAAATCTGACTCGGGCATCTTGCCTCCGACAGAAGCGGGATTCTGATCGAATAAAACTTTAAGATAAGCTTCGACGAGCTTGTGCATATCGGAGCCGGAATAGAAAGCTATATTGCAGTAAGGGATCGCCTTTTGAGCAACGGCGGCTTTGAAAATGTTGAATTTCTCGACGAGGGCCGCGGCCTCTTCGACGTATGCGTTGACGAATTCCGCGGATTTTGCGTATTCTTCAAGCATCACGGCCACTTCTTCGGGGTGTTCTTCGATAAATTCACGTCTCATGACCATGACGCCGGTAACGAGAGCCGTATCGGGATTGATCTTTTCCCACTCTTCGGTGAGGTCAAGAGCTATATGAAGGCCTTCCACCTTGCCGGAAGCTACGGTGACATAGGGCTGCGGGAGCATGGCGACGCCGGACTCCTGCTGATTGAGGATGGCGACTATTTCTGACGGCTCGGACTTGAATTCAAGAGTGACGTCCTTGTCGGGATCTATATTGTTGGACGAAAGGATATAGCGGATGTTGTATTCGGGAGTCGAACCCTTTCCGGTGCAGTAGATGGTTTTGCCCTTAAGGTCTTCAACGGAGGAAACCGTGTCTCCGCCCTTTTCCACTATATAAAGAACGCCGAGTGTGTTGATTGCGACGATCACGATCTTTCCTTCGGTCTTATTGTAAAGGACGGACGCAAGGTTTGCCGGGACCGCGGCGGCGTCCAGCTTGCCCTGGATAAGAAGCGGGGTGATCTCGTCTGCGGCGCCGGCGATGGTGAAGATATAATTGTTGCCCGCTTCGCCGTTTTCGGCGTCTTCCATCATTTTTATCATACCTATGGAGGTAGGACCGGTCAGACCGCCTATCCTGATATCTATGGGTTCTTTGACGGGAGTGGCAGTCGTAGTGGTCGTAGTAGTGCCGGGATCACTCGATCCGGTGGTAGTGGTGGTTTGAGAGGGTTTGGTGGTAGTGGTGGTCGCGGGGGTGTTGGAGCAGCCGGCGAATATACCTATGACAACGGCCGCAAGCAAAACTATCGAAATGATTTTTTTCATGATTCAGCCTTTCTGTTTTGACAACATGGTTTTTGATATTACGCCTTTTATCATTCCCAGTTTTCCGGACAAAGAGCTGGTTATATCTGCCGGAGCGTCGAGGATCACGCAGATTATGGAAACAGAGCGTCCCTTGTAAGGCACTCCCATGCGCGCTATGATGTATTGACCGTATTCATGAAGCAGGTTGTTTACTTCAAACGCGCGGTCTCTGTCTTCCACGATGATACTGATTACGGCAAGTCTGTCTTCTTCCATTTTTCCACCTTTCTTCAATTCTAAGGCATAAAAAAATGCGCCTGAAGGCGCACTGCAAAACATATGCCTCGCCTTTCCATCCGGGACGTACCCAAATCGTTAGAACGATTCCGTAACGATATTACACTGCACCGTTCAAAAAGTCAACGTATATTTTTCTGCGGCTGTGAAAAGATAGATCATAACCTTTTAAGGAGGGATCGTCTTGACAGATCTCAAATGCTCCGCAGTCAACTGCGCTCACAACTGTTCCCGTCTTTGCTCCCTTTCCGGCATCACCGTAGGAGGTTCTGACGCCTGTGAATCCGATCAAACCAGCTGCCGCTCCTTTTCAGAAGGAGGCGCAGGTATGCAGAACTCCATCGCCTCGCAGCAGCCTTCGGAAAAGACACGCATCAACTGCCATGCCGTGATGTGCGTCTATAACAAAGACCGTTTTTGCACCGCAAGATCGGTGGAGATAGACGGATACGGCGCCGATCGAAGCGACCAGACCATGTGCTCTTCGTTCAGCATGAAATAACAGCGGCCTCGGCCGCTTTTTCTTTTTGCTTCAATTGCTTTTATTGCGTCCTTATGGTATATTTGAATCAATAAAGAAAGGAGCGATTGCCATGATTGCGATAAAAGGCGGAAAGATATTCACCGTCACGAACGGAACTGTTGAAAACGGCGTTATCATAATAGAAGACAGCTTGATAAAAGACGTGTTCGAGCAGGGAGCAAAACCCATTCCGGAAGGCGCCGAGATCCTTGACGCGCAGGGAAAATGGGTGACCCCGGGTTTCATCGACGCTCACAACCATCTGTGCATGATGGGAGAGCCGGGTACTATGCCGGGCGCCTCCGACGGGAACGAAGCGTCCATGCCGGTCACTCCTTTCGTGCGCTCCGTCGACGC
>JAEEGL014333742.1_pt1 | contig 16835 bp, 13 predicted proteins | sample 9134231 | NCBI WGS metagenome assembly JAEEGL01 (sample SAMN16246548, study PRJNA631951) | gut metagenome | biome: gut microbiome; feature: rumen; material: fiber-attached | host: Bos | place: Iran: Karaj | collected 2018-10
ACACGGCGCAAGAGCGCTTGGTGTGGAGATTAATCCGATTCTAGTTTTGCTCACGAAGATCCGCCTGCGTAAATATGACGATATCTCAGTTGTATGCAGGAATTTCTTTACGATGGACTTCCCGGCCGAGACGACGGTCGTGTACGCCTTTGGCGATTCGCGCGATATTAATAAAATTGCTACACTAATAAAAAAGCAGGCAGCTAAAATTGGTCACCCAATCTACTTGATCTCCAACGCATTTGAGATTCGAGGCATGGAGGCGCAAAAGCAGCACCGCGCGCATTATTTATATAAATTAGGAGGTAAGGATGAAGATTAAATATCTCGGACATTCATGTTTTCAGATTTTTAGCGAGACACAAAGCGTAGTTATCGATCCTTATTCCGATGGAAGCGTGCCAGGTTTAAATCCACTCCGCGTGAAGGCGAATGCGGTTTATTGTTCGCATCAACATGCCGACCATAATGGCGTAAGCTGCGTAGAATTTGATGGTGAAGATACAGATTTTACTCGCACGCAAATTGCCAGTTGGCATGACAATCAGCAAGGCGCCCTGCGTGGCTCAAATACAATCCAAGTATTCGAATGCGAGAATAAGCGCATCGCGCACCTTGGCGACCTCGGCTGCGATTTGAATGACAAACAGCGCGCACAATTGCAGGATTTAGACGTCTTGATGATTCCAGTAGGTGGATATTTTACGATTGATGCAAAGCAGGCGACGAAGATTGTCTTAGACTTGAAGCCGAAGTGCGTAATTCCGATGCATTATAAGGGCGAGAATTTCGGCTACGATGTTTTAGCTACAGTTGATGATTTCTTAGCGCTCGTGCCGGGCGCACAAAAAATTGACGCCGACGAGATTGAGCTCGCCGACGCCAAAGGTTTGATTGTCTTAAAGTCTAATTAAGTGGACACTGGTCCAAACTTGAATTTTATCGCCGCCATGGTAGGTTTTGCCATCGGAAGTATTAAACCAGGTGCCAGTCGGTACAATCTTCGTGCTGCCCTCGCGCACGAGGTATTTTTGTTTATTGACTAGATTATCCTCCGAGGTGGTAAACATCCAATAGCGCGCATTGAGATCCGTCGTAAATTGCGGGCGCATCGTATTTGGCGCGAGCATTTCTTCGCTGAGCAATTCCTGACGCAATAGTGTACTAAGCTGATTGACTGGGAAGTAATCGCGGACGATACCAGCCTCTTGAATACGTAGACCCTTAAACATCCAGGTTGGAATGTCTTTTTGGAAGAGCGAATAATCATACAAGGTGCCCGGTTGACTCATAGCCACATCGCGCATAGCTGGCCAGCGATAATCTTCCGTGAAGCCGTAAAGGTTTGAAATGATTGACATGCCATCCGCGGTAAGAACATCATTACCAAGGATGTTGTAATAATAGGTTGAGACTACATTGTAATACTTCACTGGGCGCTTCACTATCTCGATCTTCTCTACCGTGACTGGTACGAGTTTACCGTTCTCTTCCTTTAGAATATGGAGGCCTTCGTAATATTCCGGCGTATCAACCGAGACAAACTTCCCCGCATCTACGCTGAATACGCTGTGATACCCCACTGTACCGAGCGTCGTACCGTCGCTAAAGGTTGAGAGGCGGTATTCGCTCGCCGTATGTTCGCGCTCCATCCAGATTGGATATGACGGCACGAAGCGACCGAGGTCATAACTCCAAACTTTGAGTAAATCATCATATTTTACGTCCTCAATCTTCTTGGTCGTACCGTCCCAAAGCGCTACTTCTGTACCCTCGATTAAACAGAAGGCCGGGCGCGAGGCTGTAATCGTTAAGTCACCAGTGACATTCGGAATGCTCAAGGCGCCCGTCTCCGTATTATAAGAATAAGCCGAGTTCGCCAAGGTCTGGCCATTCATTGTAATCGTAGCCGAAGTTGGATGATAGTTATTATTGTTGTCGTAGCGAAGGGTGGTGGTGTAAGTTTCGCCCATTTTAATCGTGCGAGCATTGTTCGTAGAGGTGATGCGGTTGAGATTGTAAGTAATGGAGAAATTCCAATCGAATGTAGCATTCGCGCTGCGCGTCGCATGACCTGCGGCAGTCGTAGCGGAGCTAATTTCCGCCGCTGTAGCAGTATTTCCGTGCGCATCCGTGCCGTAAATGCGGAAGTAATAAGTGCCGTCCGTGAGACCCGTTACGGTATAGCTCGTTTCGTCGTCCTCGGTCGTAATGGTGCGAGTTGGCGTGGCACTATTGCCGCTAAAAATCTGAATCGTGAAGTTGTTGATTGTCGACTCGTCGCTAGCGTCCCAAGTTAGCAAGACTTCCCCTTCGCCGGTTTGTTGGGCGGCGACCAAATTCGAAACCGTTGGCGCTTCAGTATCAGTCGAGATGACTTTCTTGTCTACCAAGAGCGTAATGCGACCAGCGTTAATATCAGTAATGCCATTTGACTTGAGATAAATATTAGCGCGTTCATAGTCGCTGGAATATTCCATCGTGGAATCTTCCTCGTAGACGTAGACCGTGAAGTCCGCCGTAGTATTTGCGCCAACTGTGCCCGTAACCGTACGTGAACCGCTAGCGGTACCGAGATAGAAGTGGCCATTATTTCGAAGCTCGAGATTAAAATCGCGATCATAATCAAAGGTATTAATTACAGTCACCGCGAAAGCAGCGCGCGTATTTGGCGAGCGCAAATTCCCCGTAGTTGAGCTCGAAACACGTGCAAACATCTGACCGACCTGTTCGTCGGTAAACTCAACTTCCATTTCATTGTCGATAGTGTAAGTATTACGCCCATCGTCGCTTGGCGAGAAATTGAAGGTAATATCAAAAGTTATCTCTTGTCCACTTGCAATGCTGTCGCCGTTTTGAATGCCGGACAGCTGAAAGTTAATATCTGGATCCTCTACAACATTGCCATCGCTATCTTTTACTATTGGCTGATATTCCGGAATTGAAAATACCTGACTATAGAAAGTATCATTCTTAATCGTGACGCGGTATGTCGCATTATATTTTTCGTTTTCCGGATTGCGCACATTGAAGCTAAGGCCAAAATCGATAGTCGTATCCGTAAAAGTCGGGTTGTCCGTGGAATGTTCGCCACTGACATATCGTACATCTGTAATGCGCACTTCGCCTTGTGGTTTCAGTGTGATGGCGCCATCAAAAGTCAAAATCTGATTGTATGTCGCAAAACCAACCGTCATGAACGCTAATACGGAAACTACCAAAACTGAAATCACAATACTAACGCGTGATTTGCTTTGTTTTTGGTGAAGACTAGTTTTGCGCATGGTCGAATTATTTCTTTTTCTTAAAGTCGCGTTTCAAAATTGAATAACGCCAGGCCATATGTTCACTGATTACGATGAAATGTGCGCCAATGTTGTCGCTATAATAGCTGACTGGCATATGAATCGAATTGTAGACATCAAGCAATTCATCAAAATCATTTACCGTGAGAACGTTCATGCCAGTGAGCTTTGGCTGCTTATCCACTTCTACAATAACGCTATCGTAAGTATTAAGCAGATGCTTGACGGTATTATCGAAACGCTTGCTAGATTGCACATCACGATAATCGCGAACAGCCACGACGGCAACTAATACGCCAGCGATAGCCATCAAGATGCCGACTGTGCGCAAAATTGCACTATAAACAATATCTTGATCAATATGGCGAGTAATAAAATGCTCGCGCGGCTCATTGGAATTGCCGGTCACTGTAGCTTCGACGGAAGACTCTGCGAGTGGAATATTAAAATAAACTTCTTCATATTCAAGCGCAGTTGGTTCGCCAATTGCATCAGAGTAGATTGAGCCGTCAAATACGAGGGAAATTTTTAAGTTGCCAGTCGCTGCGACGCGCGTGCTGGTTTTAAAATCGCTCAAGAATTTATTATATTCATCGTAATTTATCTTGAGATTTTCAGAAATACTAAGGTTGCGAGTGCTTTCTTGCTTGCTAGACACTTCTTCCGTTAGATCGTATGTGCGCGTAAGAAATTCGCCGTTGCCGCTCGCAGTAGAACCGGCGCCGGAACGAGGTTTATCAGCCGTAACGGTCGCAACAAAATGATAGTTATAGTCGATATTTACTGGGTCGTCAAAGTCGAGGCTGTAATTAAAATCTAAGTCGAGATAATCAATTAAGCTCGTGATGTAAGATTTGGTCTTGCTGGAGCTAAGATAAGGATCCTTAAAGAAATCGTTTTCTTTGAGATATACTTTATAATCAATCCGGCCTGTATCGGTATAGCTAATCTTATAGTCGCGCCCCGGATTAAAACCAGCCATAGTAGCAAAGCCACCGGCTACCAATAGAACGGCCGCGACGACCGCGTAGATAATGTAGTTCGTTCGCGTAAACTTCCTAAGAGAGTTTATCTTTTTCTTTTCTTCTTTCTTTTGCTGCTTTTTCATTATATTTCCCTGTTAAATATTGCGTTCATCCATAAGGTTGGGAAGCCAATGTATTTAGTGCGAAAATTGATTCGACCAATAATATTTTCGCCTGGCGTAGTAAAACCATCTACGTCTTCATTAGCGTCACCTTTTGTAACGAACTCATATCTTTCGCCGTCTTTCTTAATCTCAACGACGCGATGGGTTACAATAATCCCATCTTTCCTAAATGCTATTATATCATTCTCCTTAAGCTTATCTGCTGGCATCTTTTCAATCATAACCACATCGCCACGCTCAAAAGTGCCCGCCATCGAATCAGAACCGACCGCGATTAGCCAGTAATTAAAGACCCCAGAAACGAACGCGACGAGAATTACCAAGAATACCGCAAGTGGTATCGTAATAATTCTCATATTAATCTTATGCATGCGTTGACGAGCGCGCGAATCAAAAGTATCCATCCGCTCAACCATGCGATAAATCACGAATGGCATAATAATCGAAATTACGGCGACGATATAATTGCCTAGGTTTGGGATAATCGGCAAAACATACACGTAGCACTTCACGATTAATTTATAGACTAAGCTCGGTTGTAGACCGATATTTTTCGTAAAGTACGAACAAAGTAGCTCTGTGGCAATAACTGGAAATACCGCACCGCAAAGGAATAGAAATACTGACTCAACATCCACTAAGCGCGACGGATTAAGCGCTAAGAGTATATAGGTTAGGCTCGTTAGTGTTGTAGAAAATACAACACTATGTCCTTTGCTCTCGGCCTTGCGATAAAGCGTATGGCGCAATAACTCAGTTACAACCGCTAGTAAGATTGCCGGAATGAAGCCTTCAAAGTTTTTCGTGATATTAAATGAAGCGTAACTGCGATTAAAGCCTAAAAAGATGCCGGCCGTAAACGATAAAATTGCCACGGCTAGTACGACTGTAATAATGGCGCGCGTAGCATTGCCACGCAAATAATGACGATCTTTTCGGTAGCCTAAAGCTACTATGCTCGCGATCAGAATCACCGTAAAAGCAGCAATGATGGCATAGGTTTTGAAGAGTACCGAAAAATCCACCATATATACGCAAAATACTAGTATTGCTACTAGCATCAGAAGTTCGAAAATGTAGATTTTTCTCGTGTTTGTATTAATACGCATGACGGTTGCTCCACCCCGCTATTCGCGGAATGGAGCAAGTTTAATGTAATATTCTACTCGTCTTGGCTATAGTCAAGAGCAGCGGCGAGATTTACCGTGACGGCTTCTTGTGGAAGATCAGCAGCATTCTCTGGCTGGACATAGGTTACCTTAACGGTAACATTCTTGCGGTTGGAGCCGGTTGCATGTGGCAAGCCAATCGAAAGAGAATCGGCGGATGCGGTATATGTATCGCCATCATAGGTGAGCGTATATTGAAGATACTTTGATTGTTCTGGGGTAAGAGCGGTCATCGTGATCTTGTTCAAAGTAGCATCGAAAGTACCATCGTTTACGACGTCAATCGAGAAGAGGAAGTAATCTTTTGGCTTATCGAGAGTGACGGTATATTCTACCGAAGTGTCACTCACGGTCTTGTTGGACTCAACCTTGGAACCTTCGCCGCGCTGGAAAGTGGCAGTATCAAAATGGACGCTCCACTTATTAGCAGCAACCGTGGTTGTACCATTAATATTTAATACTTGCGAGTAGGCAGCGAAACCTACCGACATAAAGAGTACCGCAAAGGCGAGAACGCCGATGACGGCAAGTTGGAAGTTCTTCTGTTTTTGCATGTTTATTTCCTTATTATTTGTCTTTACATTATCATAATCATTAGCTTTTTGCAAGATGGTAGTGCTATAATTTAGTCATGTTAATCGTAAGCTTTTTGCAGTGGTGGTATAGCCGCGGTTGGCTGTCTTTTGGATACGGTTTTCTAGAAAAGCTAAAAAGCACGGCTGATTTCTTTTCGTTAGGATTATTATTTCGGACGCTCTTTTCGCCGTTTCGCCAAATTTCAGCCTACGCTGACGAATTCGCCTCTATACAACAACGCTTAATTGCTTTTACGGATAAATTAGTCTCCCGCCTAGTCGGCACGGTCGTGCGCCTGACAATTATTATATTCGGCATCGTATTTATGTTCCTCGAAGTGGCGATTGGTAGCCTGCTCGTATTAGCTTGGCCTCTAATGCCATTCGCGCCAATTGCGTCAATTATATTGGCAGTATTGGGAGTAACGCTATGAGCAATGTATACAACCACAACTGCCGACGCGCCAAAGAAGCCCGTCTCGGCAAGATGTTTGAGAAAAAGCCGATTCGATTCTTGCTATGGGTATTTTGTATTGCTTTTCTGGGCTTAGGTTTGCTCGCACTACTCTACTCGCATAATTCGTTCGGCTGGATTGGCATTGGCGCTGCGGTTACAGTTTGGATGTTTATCTATTGGAACAAAGTCGAGTTGGCGCATGTCCCGAACGGGCCAACGGATAATTTAGAAGACATCTTATCACGCGATTTATTACGTTTGCTGCCAAAGAATCCTGATCCGTTAGCGATAAGTGAGATTATTTGCAAGACGCAAAGTGGCGGATTCTTAGCTCTGCGTTATGGCGCCACGCCGATGATGCTAAGCATAGTCGCCGCGACTTTAAAGGAATCTGACACTGAACGTATTTTCGAGAAGGCACGCGAAATTCAGAAGGCTACCGATTCTGAGCAAATCGAGGGCGCCGTACTTGGCGTGGCAATGATTGAATGCTTCCCGGAGCACGAAGAAATGCTCCGCAGGATGAAGCTCGAAATCGGTGATTTATATAACGGTATTATTTGGTACAACTATCTGCACGGCCAGGTGAAAAGCCTGCACAAACCACGTCGCACGGGTGGCGTAGGACGCGATTTGATGTTTGGCTATACGCCATTGCTGCAGCGCTTCGCCGTGAATATTTCGCGTTATCGTGAAGGTATCGTCAAAGAACAGGTGCACCTCGAAGCGCAAGAAGAGAGTGTCAATAAGATGATTGAAATCTTCTCTTCTGGCGGTCGCCAAAACGTAGCGATTATTGGCCCAGAAGGCTCTGGCCGCTCAACCTTAGTTACGACATTTGCGGATCGCATTTTGGACGCTGACAGTAAAGTTTCTTCGAAGCTAAAATTCCGCCAAATTTTCAAACTCGATGCCGCCGCTTTGATTGGCGTGGCTGGCGAACGTGGCGAACTCGAGAATTTAGTCACTCACATTATGAACGAAGCTTATCTCGCGAAAAACATTATTCTATGGCTAGATAATGCTCAGTTATTCTTCGAAGAAGGTGTCGGTTCGGTTAACTTAGGTAATATCTTATTGCCAGTCATTCAGGGCGGCGGACTACGCATTATCTTCACGATGAACGAGCAACGCTACCTGGAAATTTCGGCGCACAATAGCCAGCTCGCAAACGCCTTAAACAAAATTATGATTTCGCAGGCGAACGAAGAAGAAACTATGCGCATCATGCAGGATCACGTGCCGCAATTAGAGCATCAACACAACGTGCGCTACACCTACTGGGCGCTCAAAGAAGCTTTCCGTCTGAGCGAACGTTACGTGCATGATCTAGTAATGCCGGGTCGCGCCTTGAACTTACTAGAGGCCGCTGCTGGCCATGCGGAAGACGGCTTGGTAACTGACGAGTCGGTACAAATTGCCGTCGAAAAAGTTTATGGCGTAAAGATGCAGGCTTCACAAAATGCCGAAGAAAAACAGCGCTTACTAAATCTCGAAGATCTAATCCATGAACGCATGGTCGACCAGGAAAATGCGGTGAAAGCCGTGAGCGATGCGCTTCGCCGCGCTGCCGCGGGCGTACGTAACGAGAATCGCCCAATCGGCACTTTCCTCTTCTTGGGCCCAACTGGCGTTGGCAAAACTGAGCTCGCTAAAGCAATTAGCGATGTCTATTTCAAGGGCGAAGGCGAGATGGTGCGACTCGACTTAAACGAATACGTTTCTGCTAGTGATGTTGAACGTTTAATTGCGGACGGTTCCGAAGACGAGTTAAGCCTCACTTCGCAAGTTATGAAGCATCCATTCTCGGTCGTCTTGCTCGATGAAATTGAAAAGGCACATCCGCAAGTACTCACTACCCTGCTACAGTTGCTTGATGAGGGTATTTTGCGCGACGTGCGCAACCGCGAAGTGAGCTTCCGCGACACAATCGTGATTGCGACAAGTAACGCTGGCGCAGATGAGATTCGCCATTTGATTGATAGCGGTGCAGATTTGGCAAACGTCAAAGATGAATTAACCGACCATTTGATTCGCAACGGTGAATTTAAGCCAGAATTCTTAAACCGTTTTGATGAAATATGTATTTTCCAGCCATTGCCAAAGGATGCTTTGCGTCAGATTGTTGATCTTATTATCAAGGGAGTCAATCAAACGCTTGAGCCAAAGAAGATGAGCGTAGTACTAGATGACGCCGCTAAAGATTTACTCGTCGAACGCGGGTATGATCCAAAACTTGGCGCTCGCCCAATGCGTCGCATCGTGCAGAAGACGGTTGAAAATATTATTGCCAAAGCCGTGCTTAGCGGCAACCTCGATAACGGCGGCACGATCCAGATCAGTGCTCAAATGATTCAAGAATCGTTAGATTAATTAGAAACTTTCTTTGCGGATAGTTTCGATGATATTTTGTTTCTTAATTTTGTGCACCGAATAACGCATAATGGCCGCAATCAGAAGCGCAACTACCACAATACAAATTACGATAGCGCCCCATGGAATAATCCAACCAAGATCGAGCGCAGCCTCATCGAATAGGCGCGAAATGCCATACGACATCAATAGACCAAGTGGCAAGCCAATTAGTAGCGCGCGCGTAGTATACATGGCACTTTCCAGACGAATCATGCGATTGAATTCTTTATTCGTCATGCCGATGGACTTTAGTACAGCGAATTCTTTCGCACGCAAAGCAATGTTAGTCGTAATTGTATTAAAGATATTCGTCACACCAATCAGTGAAACTACAGCAATGAAGCCGTAGATTAAAATCTCGAAGAGCAAAATCGTATTGCGAACGGTTTTCATTTCGGATTCTACATCTTCTACGGAAACTTCCATCCCGTTATTATATTTTTTACGGAATTCGTCGTTGTCTACGTATTCTTTAATTTCTTCGCCGCGTCCGCTATCTGCAATGGCCATTACATACGGAGTGATATAGTCCGCAATTTCGGCAACTAGCGGGTGGCTTTCCGGAATAAATAGCAGTCCGCTCTCGTTCCAAGATTCGGCTGAGAAACCAAGTGGCGAATTATTGTCCGCGATGGCGGTGATTTTTACTTTGTAAGTGTCCGATACAGTTTCTACTGGTCGTTTCACGACGCATTCTTCTAATTCATCTACGTCGTCGTCTAGTTGTTTGTCGCATTGCGTCGTTTCTTCAATGGTCGCGCCGTTGAAAGTCGAAAAGCGCAATTCTGCCTCGTCGCCCGCTTTATACTTCGTTGTACGTTGCGAGACCATATTGCCATTTATGTCCCGACCACGAACACTATCGAGCAAAATTGACATATTAGAATAGTCGCCAAACAAGATGCCGTTTTTCCTCGCGAAACGCCCAAATTCGTCATTTGACGTGATAAGCAACATCGGTTGTTTCATTTCGAGGCTATCGTCTACATATGCGCTAGCGCCGGAATAGTAGGCATATTTTTCTAAATCGAAATGATCAGCAATGTCTTTATATGCGTCACTATTTTCTGCGCCCACCATTACATTAGCGCCAGTATCTTCGAAGAAGAGATTAATGATTTTATGTCCATACGACATAAACGATGCGACACCGATAAAGATTGACACGCTTAGCACGATCGAGATAACCGTCGTGCGATATTTTTGACGACTACGCTTGAGATTTTTGGCCGCAATTACGCCGCCAATGCCCCAAATCTTCTGAGTAAGCTTCGACGTACGGACTTTACGCGCTTTAACTTTGATATCTTGCACATTGCGCAGGGCCGCGATTGGACTAACTCGACTCGCCACAATTGCTGGCGAAGCGGCTGAAAGGAAAATAATAAATAAGCCTACGCCGATAATCGCCGCATACGCCACGAATGGAATGTAAAATAGCATATCCATTCCCAGGTCATTACCAAGCAAACCGTTAATAGTGGCAACAACGCCAAAAGTGCCCGCCATGCCGAGCAGTATACCAAGTGGAATTGCCACAAGGCCAACCATTAGCGCCTCCTGATAGACCATTCGGCGAATTTGACGTGGACGCGCGCCAATACTAGCCAACATGCCAAACTGACGCACGCGTTCGGTAATGGAAATATTAAACGAGTTACGAATTACAAAGGCGGCCACGATTGCCATGACGCCAATAACTAAGGTCGCAAACGACCAAATAATGATACGCGCCGTCTCTGGAATGGCGCCATCCAAATCTGCGACCGTGGTGTTGTGGCGCGTAGTAATACTTGAATAGCCAGCATCTTGCAGGGCACGTTCAGTTTGATCCCAAGCTTTTTCATATTCGTTTGGATTTTTATATTTCAAGAATACATTATAAAAATGCTCATCATCGCGAATGATTTTGCTCGAGTCCGTAAAAGCTTCGTAATCGGTCTTTAGATATGGACCATATACGTAACAGTCCGTATAACCTTCGCGCTGCACGCAGCCAACTTGGTTGGCATAATACTGCACGTCGTAATACTTCGATTCTTCCAAAATCGAAACCTTGTCGCCCGGTAAGTCACGATACATGATATGAAAATCACCGTATCTATCAATCGCAAAAACGCGCTCGGTGTGCAAATAACTAGTTACGATGCCGATGACCGCCAAAATCAGTGCAACCGATAGCGCGACGCCAATAATCGTCATGATAGTGCGAGCGCGATTTTGACGAAGGTTTTGTAGGTTAAGATTCGTGAGAACCTTCATGCTCTTCCTCGCTTTTTTCAATGCGCTCAATTTCCGCCTCTACTTCTGGCGTTATTTCGTCAGCCTGCTTCGGCTCTTCATGATACTTCTTTTGGTCAGAAACGATTTTGCCGTCTTCGAAAGTAATAATGCGATCAGCTTTTTCGGCAATGCTCATATCATGAGTAACTAAGATGATAGTCTGGTGATATTTTTGGTTCGCCTCTTTGAGCAAATGCACAATTTCGTCGCCAGATTTTTTATCCAAGTTGCCGGTCGGCTCGTCGGCTAAGACGATTTTTGGATGATTAAACAATGCATGGCCAATTGCGACACGTTGTTGCTGGCCACCGGAAAGTTGATTCGGCAAATACTTAATGCGCTCGGTTAAGCCAAGTGTTTCAATGAGTTCTGCGAGATATTTTTCATCTGGTTTCTTGTGAGCAAGATCAACCGGAAGCGTGATATTCTCCGCTACAGTGAGTACTGGAATCAGGTTATAGAACTGATAAATAATGCCGACCTTTTCGCGACGGAAAACTGCTAGCTTATCGGCACGATATTTCGCAATATTCTCGCCATCAACAAGAATTTCACCGCTCGTCGCGCGATCGACGCCGCCAATCATGTGCAGTAATGTTGATTTACCAGAGCCGGAAGCGCCAATAATTGCGACAAATTCACCCTCTTCTACCTTAAAACTGACATCATCTACAGCTTTGACGAGGCTATCGCCCTTGCCGTAGGTTTTTACTAAATTCTTTACTTCCAGCATACTCATTATGCTTATATTATACACAACTGAGGCGCGGAATGATTAATCTTCAACTTTTGGCAAAGCTTCCAACAGCGGACGGTAAATGTCCATTTCTGGCTCGATTTTGAAATTCTCCATCGAGGCAGTGTTAGAGTATTTTATCTTCAAGTCGCCACGCACGATTACGATCGGCGTGCATTCATTATTTTCACCCATCACGTTAACCGCCATAGCCGCAAGCGGATCAATCATATCTACCTGAGTGAGATGCATTTCGCGGCCAAAGAGGTCTTTCTTGCCACGGATATCGTTCAACGGCTCCACGCCAGCCAAGCCAATCGTAAGGCCCGTCACGCCCCAACGCAATGGCGTAGTATGCGAATCCGTCACGACGACGCCAAGATTTTTGAGATTATACTTCTTCATCAAACGCGTGCGCACCTCGCGACAGAACGCATCAATTTCTTCGGGCCACAAAATGAAATGGCCATCCGCATTGCTCTCGTCGATGCCGGCAGCCGGAATTAAAACGCCGTGCGCTACTGTAATGTTAACGTTATAATCACCGGTTGGATTATGGTAAGCAATCATGCGCTCAGCCTCTTGGCGAATTAGTTCCTCTTTGGTAGCATTGGAATTTTTCACCGTGCGACCTTGATGAATGGAAACAATTTTTGATGTAATAAAAACAATATCGCCGTTTTTTACTTCAAGATTATCTATGATATCCCAAATTTCGTCTTTTGGTGGGCGGACGAGTCGGGTCTTAACTGGCAGTAGCTCTATTTTCATGAGGAGAATTATACCACGCTTTACGCCGCTCCGTCTTGACAAATCTCCTATGCAGTGATATAATCGATTAAAACCTGGCAAGGGGGCAGGTTGAATTTTGAGTTGCTCAACAACACTAGCACATTGGAGGTGACTTATGTATCTCAGTACACGCGAGGAACAGGTTCTGTTTCGTATTAAAAGTACAGACCCTGTTTCAAAATTAACAATGTTGAAGTCTGAAACCATCAAAGCGCTCGAGCGCGCCAAGATCAAGGACGTGGGAGACCTGCAGCGAGTGGTGGCATGGAATATTAGTGGCATTTCCGAAGCCGAGAAAGAAAAGCTCGACGAGGTACGCCGCTTCCTGCTCAGCGTTTCTTGACAACAACTGTTACTAATTCACCAGCTAGCCCCGTTTTGTACGGGGCATTTTTATTAGGCATAAAAATATATAAATAAACTAGAATTTTTAGTCGTCGCAAGCGACCGGGCATTGGACGAACCTTGGGCTCTCATCCTATCGGGCACAAAAAATGGGCCAATGCCCTTTTTTATGGTACACCCGAGTTCATGAAGTTATAACCATAATCAAGAGTGATACTTGTTGATGTTTATAGTATTTCTAACGTCATGCCGACGCCGACCTCGCGTATATCCCTGCGTTTCGCCGTCTCTACCTTTCGACTCCAGCGATACGCAATGGCAAGGATAAAGGAAGGAATTTGGTTTCTTTCTAAATGTCTCTGGACAAGCATACGTATATTTCGTTTGAAGAGCGAGCAGTGGGCGCGATTGATTTTTCGCCTATTATGTGCTATAATATAAAAGTCATGGTTTTGAAACCGTAGTTGTTTTACATCTTAAAGGAGGGAACGAAATGGATAAGAAGAAACACTGCAATCTGCGAGACTATATTGTCGGGTTTAAGCACCTGAGGTGGAGCGCAAAAGCAAAATGCATCGTACTACTGATACTTTGTCTGGTCTGGCGGTGGTTATTTCTGCCACCACTCAACCCGCGAAGCTTCGGATTCTGGCTCTTTGTGGCAGTCGTCGTGATAAACGTTCGACTGACGGCAAAGATTATCAAGGAAAGCAACACAATTCTGTGCACCTTATCCGAAGATTTAAAGAAATGCTTTGGTTCGATGCTGAAAAGTGCCGCGACCATCCTACTGATCGTTGTACTTTCCGTGCTAGCGTTCTCCAACTGTCTGACATGGGAAGCAGCCGGTAAGGTTGCCGACATTACAGTCCGCGAAGAAGAGGCTATCGCCAACGAGTTCAGTGACTTCAGCCAGAATAGCAACGACTACATCTTGATTGATTCGCACTCTGCTCAGGAATTGAGCGGTAAGCGGATGGCGAAACTCGATAATCCGTCGTGGTATGAGTTAAACAAGAACAGTACGCTCATAAACTATCAGGGGAAGCGCTATTATCTCACCGCGATAGATTACGGGGGCTTTTTTAAGTACCTCAATGCGGGAGAGATCGGTATACCTGGGTTCATGTTGGTAGATGCCGCCAATGACGGCGTCACCGTCAATCAGGAGGCGCAGTTCGTGAAAGCTGCCGAGCCCATCATGTATTCACCGAGCGCTTTCGGGGATCACGACCTTCACAGGCATCTACGGAAGCAATTCCCCGACCTCCTCTTAGGGGAGTCTCTGTTCGAGGTTGACGACAAGAATGGCTCATGGTGGATAACGACTGTTCTACGGTCCACTGAGCTAGTCTGGCACGTTCAGATAGTTAATGAGTTCATTCTGACAAACGCGTATACGGGCGAATCATCGTTATTCGCCATAGCGGATGCTCCAGAATGGGTCGATAACATCTATGCTACAGACTATCTGATGACGGTCGCCGGGTGGAAATACTCATTCGTAAATGGATGGGTGAACTCGATCCCCAAATTAGGGTCACAAACTCTCGTTAAAAGGACATCGTATTCGTATAGAGACATATCGACGGCCACTAACGAACAAAGGGCAGCCGGAGAATTCAACAATTTCTATGGCTACAGCTATACTGTAAGTCGAGAAGGGGAGATTCTATTGTATACCGGTTTGACGCCCGTAAATACCGCTGGATCGAACTCTGGCTGGTTACTAGCGAGTACTAGAACTGGCAAGATGACAGAGTATCAGATTGAGGGAATCGATGAGGATGCAGCTCAAAGAGCAGTTGAAACTCCGTATTCGTCATCTCGCTTCGAGGCAACCTTTCCGATTCCTGCTAATACGGTCGGACATGAAAGCTATATCATGTGCGTCAAGGGAAAAGACGGTTTGGTGCATGGATATGGTATCTGCGATGCCAAAGATAACACTGTCGTTGGCACTGCCAGCACCATTGATGATGCAACCAAACAGTACTTAAAGGCGCTCGAGTCGCCTCATGGGCTCGAAGTACAGGAACCCGATTTGCAGGAAGAGGAACAGCAGCAGCCCGAAGCGCCACCGTCGCCACAGAAAGACGATATCTCGTCCGAGGGGAGGGGTGTCATTTCGAGTCTGAAGACTGCCGAAATCGATGGAACAACGATGTTTTATTACGAGATCGACGGCGAGCTGTATCGTGCCCCAGTAACAGTGAACGAGCGCCAGGTTTTCTTTGAAGAAGGTGACTGGGTGAAGTTTATATATACCCGTTTGCTCTCTGGTGCGCCGTATCCGATAACTTGGATCGAGCGCGACGAGTAGGCGCGTTTTTCTCCAAAGAGACTACAGGAGGCCTCTCTGTGACGAGGCCTCTTTTTTGCTTTTTACCCAATTTTAAAACTACCAACCTAGCTACAAGAAAGCACTGTTTCAAAATGGTCAGCACACCCCCTAAAACAGACGCTAAGGAGCTAGCACCTAAACAATGCTTCTATTTTTATGATTAACAACTAGCGATTTTTTGTATTACTCCACCCGAGCGCCTTACATCTCCTGAAATAAACTCGCAACCGATGCTACCGTAGGCAGTTCGGGATGATGCTCGGCTACCCGCGACCCCGCAATCGCGTATCCGCCAAACCTAACTAGCATCTCATAGTCATTATCACCATCGCCTACCGTCGTGACGTCGCTCTCAAAACGCGCTAGCTTCGACAATACGTCAATGGCCACAGCCTTTTCGGCGGTGCTCGGTGTTATTTCGATACAAAAATCTGTCTCGCTATTATGCCAGCTGAACATTTTTGCATCGATGCCAGCAATCTTCGACCAAAAGGAATCAAGCTCATCCTGATTCCGAAAATGGTAATAAATCTTCGTCATCACCTTAGTCGGTGTCGAGTCATAGCCGTCGCTATCTAAGTTGCAATAAATCGAATCTGTCGGCGCCGGTTTTTCCTTTTCCGCCCCCAAAACCTGCTCTATCACATCTCGGCTGAGCGTATCCGACCAAAGCAATTTTCGGTCTGAATTATATATCCTGGCCCCACGGTCTAGAATCAAATAATCAAAATACTCCCGCCAATCCGGCAACGCCCGATCAAGTGACCCCAGGCCTCGATTAGACGCCAAAACGAAGATATTGCCGTCGATGCTTCGCCACTCTTTAATCGCGGCGAGATTTTCCGCCGTTAGCGCCGCGTCGTCGCGAAAGAAAACCGTCTTATCAAAATCGGCACAAACAATCATACATTTATTTTATAACAGGCCTACTGTAAGGCTAAGATGATAAGTGCGCCCCTGCAAAGTACTTAATATCAATCGAAAACGGCCGACTACAGTTTAGTACTAAGTATAACATGGCTCGAATCGCCTCGCAGAGACCATAAAAAACAGGCGCTAGACCTGCCCTTTCTGTGGTACACCCGATAGGATATAAACAATGCGCCGTCGCTTCGCCGGGCATTGGCGAACCTTGGGCTCGAATCTGCATGAAATCAGCGAAAAAGCAGGGCGAAGACCCTGCTCTTTCGCTGGTACACCCGATAGGATTCGAACCTACGACCCTCTGTTCCGAAGACAGATGCTCTAATCCACTGAGCTACGG
>JAEEGL015532956.1_pt1 | contig 16835 bp, 12 predicted proteins | sample 9134231 | NCBI WGS metagenome assembly JAEEGL01 (sample SAMN16246548, study PRJNA631951) | gut metagenome | biome: gut microbiome; feature: rumen; material: fiber-attached | host: Bos | place: Iran: Karaj | collected 2018-10
AATATGACAGTCTTCTACAAGAGAAAAAACTCCGCCAAGATGACCTACAATTCCAGTCTGACCGCAGTCGTGAATATTACAGCGGCGAATTATATGTGAGCCAATTGTTGCCTTGCTCCAGCCTTCGCGTTGTGCCTGGCAGATACAGTCTCGTTCTGTTTGAGCGCCGTCCTTGTATTTCCACTTGAGCCACTTGTTGTCGTTTTCCGGCTGAAGATATTTACCAAGACTGATACCGCTGCACTTAGCTTCAAAAACTTCACAGTCTTCGATGATCCAGCCCTTTGACCAGTGAGGACCTATCATACCTTCCTGGTAGGCTGTAGGAGGTGCCCACTGAGTTGCTGCTTTAGAAACCTTAAAACCGCTCAAAGTAATATAACCGCGCCCTTCTTCCTTTGGATAAAAGCATGCCTTGCGAACAGTAATTTCTACATCTTCGTTATTTGGGTCCAAACCCTGAAAATTTGCATAAAAAACAGTCTCATCGGCAGCTTCATCCTGCTCGGCATACCATTTATATGTAGAAAACTCGTGGTCCCAAGAAGGAACACTAACCGCAGCAGCTTCAACTTCGTCAACTGACTTCACTTCATACATTGATTTTCCGTTCAAAAACACATCACCTGTATGAGCAGTCATAAATGCAATAAACCAGTCGCCGCTAACAAGCTCTTTATACGGATTATAACTACCAAAAATCTTATTTGGAACACTGGCAGTATAAACATTGCCTTTAAATTGTGTCCAGCCAGTCAGCGGTTCAGCTCCGGTAATATGAGCGCCAAGTGGTTCGGCAGACTTATAAATAATGCGCTTGTTTTCTGTTCCACCATTTGCAGGATTTACCCATTCACGATAAATTCCCGGTGCAACAATAACTTCATCACCTGCAACTGCAATTTCAGCTGCTTCGCCAATTGTTTTAAACGGCTTTGCCTGACTGCCATCTCCATGCTGCACAACGTTTGCGTCTACATAATATGTCATAGAATTTCCTTATGTGTCCCTCGAAGGGACTTTTTATAAAATATCTTCCTTAACTTCTGCCGGTGGCTGTTCGAGCACTTCCGGATTCTGCAGAATGCTTTGAAGCTTTTTACATGCAAGCGCAAACTGAGCACCATCTGCAATTCGTTCATCCATTACAAGACCAATAGGAATAACCTTATCAAACACAATTTCACCGTGTCGCTTAACAGGATCTTCTCGTGTATTACCCATGGCCATGAGCATTGAAGTAGTACCAAAGTTGTAAACATGATGGAAAATATAGTTAGTACCAATACTGGCAAGATTTGTAATAGTCATAGAACAATGGAAAGGGCTTGCATCAATAACAGCCTTAGGAAGTAATCCGTGCCAATCCATCCAGCGGATAAGATTTACACCAACGCGTGCAAGACCTGGAATAGAAAGGAGCGTTGCCATAAGCTTATCTGTAGAATTAGTTTTGCCGGCTCCTCTGTTGCGGTCAATGTATTCATCAAGAACTTCCTGAACCTGATAAATTGTCATGTCCGGCTTAAAGAACATTTTGTTCATTGTACCTTCTGTTTCACCCGGCTTAAGAACAACCATACCAACAGTTAATTCATTTCTTGCATACAGTGTTTTGTTAACGACAAATCTATTCAAAAACGGATATTCAGCTGTAGTTCTAATAAAAGCTGCAAGCACCACTGCAAGGTGACTGAATGTGTAGCCTTCGTCCTTCTTTCTTCGCATGTATTTTCTGATTGGATCCTGCTGAACAGTCAACTCAATCATGTTCATAGCATCACAGCGTTCGACCATGATGTGCGAAATAAGCTTATACATCGGGTCTATAGTTTTAATTTTTCGTCCGTCTTTGCGCATTGTTGCTCCTGTTATTATGATTATTGTACGCTGTACAGTAAATCCTCGTAGCTTGGGAATGGTTTGTATTCTTCGCCCAAAAGAACTTCAATTTTGTCTGCAGTTTCGCGAACAGACTGCATGGCAGGAAGAATTACCTTTGCATAAGAATGTGCACGCTGCATGAGATCTGCAATTTTATCTGTTTTTTCGTGCTTTTTATCCAAAGCATCTGCTCTATTTGAAAGTTCGTTTATGAGCGTATTAAGCTGGCCAATAAGCTTGAGACCTGCATCACAAAGGCTGAATACCCTCTGCATCTTAAATTCTGTATCCGCAAGAACATTCATGTATTTAAAAGCTGCAGGAATAATGTCTTTATGTACCATTTCGAGCATTGTGTTTACTTCGATATTTATAACCTGACAGTATTTTTCAAGCTTGATGTCGTAGTGGCTCTTCATTTCTTCAGGAGTATAAATGCCCATGCGTGTGAAGAGGCGAACATTTTTTTCATCTACATAGTGTTCAATTGCTTTTGGAGTTGTACGGTAGTTTTTAAGACCACGCTTTTCGGCTTCTTCAATCCATTCTTTTCCGTAGCCGTTTCCGTTGAACAGAATACGCCAGTGAGCCGTGATTTCGCGCTTGATAAGCTTCTGCAAATCGGCATCAAAATCCTTTGATTTTTCAAGCTCATCTGCAAAATCGCACAAAGAGTTTGCAAGGATTGCATTTAAGATTGTGTTTGGTCCACTAATAGAAAGGGCGCTTCCTACAGAACGGAACTCAAAGCGGTTTCCTGTAAATGCAAATGGAGAAGTTCTGTTGCGGTCTGTTGAATCTTTTGGAATTGGTGGAAGTACATCTACTCCAATTGTCATCTTGCCGCCTTTTTTACCGTCGTAGTTTTTGCCGCTCTTGATTGCTTCCAGAATTGCCTGAAGCTCATCACCAACAAAAATTGACATAATTGCAGGAGGCGCTTCGTTTGCACCAAGACGGTGGTCGTTTCCGGCACTTGCAACACTGTAACGCAGCAAATCCTGATTTTCATCTACAGCCTTGATAACTGCAGTTAAGAACAAAAGGAACTGTGCGTTGTCGCGTGGAGTTTTTCCCGGTGCAAAAAGGTTTTCGCCATCGTCAGTTGCAATAGACCAGTTATTGTGCTTTCCACTTCCGTTTACGCCATCAAAAGGCTTTTCGTGGAGCAGGCAGAGCAAACCGTGGCGGCGCGCAACCTTTTTCATAATCTCCATAGTCAGCTGGTTCTGGTCGGCTGCAAGATTCGAAGTAGTAAAAATAGGAGCCATTTCGTGCTGAGCCGGAGCAACTTCGTTATGTTCTGTTTTTGCATAAATGCCAAGCTTCCAGAGTTCAGCATTCAAATCTTCCATATATTCAATTACGCGAGGCTTGATTGCGGCAAAGTACTGGTCATCCATTTCCTGACCTTTAACAGGCTTAGCACCAAAAAGTGTACGTCCGCACATCTTAAGGTCCTTGCGCTTCTGATAGAGCTTTTCGTCAATTAAAAAATATTCCTGTTCAGGACCCATTGTTGTTGTAACATGCTTTGGTTTTTTGCCAAAAAGCTTGAGAATACGAAGACTCTGTTCATTAATTGCTTCCATTGAGCGAAGAAGCGGTGTTTTTTTATCGAGCGCTTCACCATTATAAGAACAGAATGCTGTAGGAATACAAAGTGTATGATCTTTTACAAAAGGATAAGATGTAGGGTCCCATACTGTATAACCGCGTGCTTCAAAAGTTGAACGTTTTCCACCATTTGGGAAGCTTGAAGCATCAGGTTCACCCTTAATCAATTCCTTTCCGCTAAAGCTCATAATGATTTTGCCTTCCGGAGCCGGAGTCAGGAAAGAATCGTGTTTTTCGGCAGTTACACCTGTGAGCGGCTGGAACCAGTGTGAATAGTGGGTTGCACCTTTAGAAATTGCCCAGTTTTTCATAGCCTCGGCAATCTGATTAGCGGCCTCAAGATCAAGCGGAGTTCCCTCTTCCATTGTAGTTTTAAGCGCACTGAAGGTTTTTGGCGGCAGCATTTCCTTCATAACTGTCTGATTAAATACTAAGCTTCCAAAAAGTTCAGGTACGTTCGTCATAAGAGGTCTCCTCCGGGGTCCCTGAGCTTGTCGAAGGGGCGCCGTTGCAACATATCCCCATTCTAGTGTTTAAATAGGATTTTTTCAATTATTGCCCTTGCAGCATTGTCTTATAGTACTCTTCAATCTGCGGTCTGCACAAAAGGAACAACTTACCAATAACAGGGTCAAAGTGCTTGCCTAAATCCTGGCGGATTAAATCAAACGCTTCATCAAAAGTCATGGCGCTCTTATAACATCGCTGAGAAACAAGGGCATCAAAAACATCCGAAAGTGCCATTATTCGTGCTTCAAGCGGAATTTCTTCGCCCCGCAAATGCTCCGGATATCCTTCTCCATTCCACTTTTCATGATGATAGTGGGCGACATTCACGGCAATTCGTTCAAAATCTTTATCTGAAGATTCTCTCAAAACTTCTTTTACAATAACGGCTCCCTTTTGGGCATGTGTCTTCATCTGCTCATATTCTTCAGGAGTAAATCGCCCTGGCTTTCGCAAAATGGAATCATCAACCGCAATTTTTCCAAGGTCATGCATAGGTGCAGCCTTTACAAGAAGATCACAGAAATCTTCAGAAATCACAGGGAGCGCATCCTTATGTTTAAGCAACTCCTTCGCAAAAATCCGGATACTGTCACTAGTACGCGAAATATGGCCGCCGGTAGAGTTATCGCGACTTTCAACCATGATAGCCATGCCCCGGATAATAGATTCCTGCATGCTTGTTACCTGGTAGGTTTTTTCACGAACCATGCGCGAGAGCTCTTTGTTAAAATCACTGATTGATTTTATATAGTTCTGCTGTTCTGTATCATCGCGAAGCTCAAGCAAAAATCCTGTCTGCTTCATTCGGGCTTTCATTGGATGGAATGTACAGATAATTGCTTTTTCATCGTTGAGAACCTTAAAGTCCTTGTTGCAGTTTTCGTCCCAGTTCCAGTTTGGGTCATCGTAATGAAGCTTAGTTGTGAGGTTTGCAAAGCTTTCCGGAATCATAGAATCTATACGGAGCTGTTTTAATTCAGGAAAAATATCAGTAGCAAAATCATCATAACCAAGCAGGCGTTTTTTATGGTCAAACGCAATATAACCGTAACCGCCGCGTTCCTTATAAACATTCATCAGGTTTCCGACTAAATCATAAGTATTTGCCTTGAATGCAAAAAACAAAAAGTAAGTCTGGAAGACGATGTATGTAAAAGGCATAAGATTAAGCTTGTGTCCCAGAGAAAGCGGAATTACATAAGCCAGAGTTCCCGAAATAATCATAACAAGCAGAGGAATAAGAACCCGTTTAGAAGCCTTTGCTTTCTGCAAAAGAGTCACAACAATAAGTGTAATTGCAGAAACGTTGATCAGCCCAAGATAGGCCAGGTACAAAAACATTCCGGGACCGTTTACACTTTTTATGATTGTTAGTCCGTTAAGCGAGTTAAGTTCAACACTTTTATAAAAGAAGTGATTTATTTTTGTTGTAGCAACCATTACGGTAACTGCAATTGAATATCCAAAAAGCAAAAAGCCCAGAATCATAGGCATTTTCTTTCCGCACATTTCTATAATTACATAGAACATAAAGAAGATTGCGCAGATACTTCCGAAATATGAAAATACGTTTCCTACAAGAGCCGCTTCAAGTGTCTTTGTAAAAACTAAAAGTGAATACCCAAAGTTTGAAATAAGAGTTGTAACGTACAAAAGAAGAAAATTTTTATTCAGATTGCGAGCCGATGTTTCGTAAAAAAGGATCAGTTCAAAAAGTGAAATAAGTGTAGCCACAAGATAAACGATTTTTAACACCATACATCAATTATACATCCAAAACTTCCCTTTCTCAAGGAACTTTTTTATGCTACAATTTGCAGGACCTATGAATGATATTGACGATATAAAGCTTTATGCAGCAAAAAATTCCATTCCAATCATGCGCGACGGCGGAGTAGAATTTATGTGCAGCTACATAAAGGAACACAATATAAAGCGCATTCTTGAAATTGGCACTGCAATAGGCTTTTCGGCAATTGAATTTGCGCGCCTTGCTCCAGACATCAAAGTAACAACAATAGAGCTCGACATAGACCGTCACATAAAAGCAAAACAAAACATTCACGACAACGGCTTAGATAATCAGATAAATGCAATTCACGGCGACGCCCTCAAGCTGGAACTGAACGACACCTTCGACATGATTTTTATAGACGCCGCCAAGGGTCAGTACATAAACTTTTTTGAAAAATATAAGTCTAACCTTGCACCGGACGGAGTTTTCATTTCTGACAACCTTTCTTTCCACGGCATGGTAGAAGACTTAACCTTAACCCATAACTACAGTACAATTAAACTTGTAAAAAAAATCAGAAAATACATTGTATTTTTAAAACAAAATAAAGATTTCGTAACTACATTCTATGAAGTTGGAGATGGAGTTTCTGTAAGTAAGCGAGGTAAAAATGAAACAATTTGAAGGTTTTATGCACGGAGTAAATTTAGGCGGATGGTTTTCACAGTGTGATTATTCACAGCACAGGTTTGATACCTTTGTTACAGAAAGTGATTTTAAAACAATAAGTGAATGGGGACTGGATCATGTTCGTCTTCCTATAGATTACAATCTTGTTGAAACTGCAGACGGACAACCTTTGGAAGAAGGTTATGCTCGCATTGCAAAAGCCTTTGACTGGTGTAAAAAATATAACCTTAATATAATTCTTGACCTTCATAAAACAGCAGGCTTCAGCTTTGACCCTGGCCACAAAGAATCAGGATTTTTTGAAAACGAAAAATATCAGGAACGCTTTTATAAGCTTTGGGAACAGCTTGCTTCTCGTTTTGCCTCTTACTTTGATGACAGCAAAAATGAACTGTGCTTTGAACTTTTAAACGAAGTAACTGATCAGGCTTACTGCAAAACATGGAATCAGATTGCAAAGAACTGTATAGAAAAAATCCGTGCAATTGCACCATCGATTAAAATTCTTGTTGGAAGCTATTGGAACAATTCCCTTGCTTCTGTAAAAGACCTTGATCCACCTTATGATGAAAACATTGTCTATAACTTCCACTGCTATGACCCGCTTCTCTTTACACATCAGGGTGCAGGATGGATTGAAAAGATGGACTCTTCTTTCCGCTTCAAGCTCAACTCCGATTACAAATCATATACAGAATTAACTGAAAAATACTGCGGCCAGAAAGGAACTGTTTTTGACGGCTTTGATCCAAACGCAATCCTTGATGAAAAATATTTTGAAACGATTTTTGCCGAAGCAATCAAAATTGCTAATGAACGAAACACATATCTTTATTGTGGAGAATACGGCGTAATTGACCGCACGAACATTCCTGATACAATTCAATGGTATCACTATATTGCTGATATCTTTAACAGGAATGGAATTGGACGCGCTGCCTGGAATTACAAAGAAATGGACTTTGGCCTTTCAGACGCGCGCCTTGATGACGTTAGACAGGAATTATTGAAGTATCTTTAAGTCATGCCGAACTTGTTTCGGCATCCGCAGACCCTGAAACAAGTTCAGGGTGACTGTTTGATTAAAGCTTACCACTCTCCGCAGCACCCGGAAGTCCAATATCTTTGCGGTAGAAACTATTTTCAAACTTAACGGCACTAACTCCAATGTATGCATGTTCCCACGCTTCTTTAAATGTGCTGCCATAAGCACTGCATGCAAGAACACGGCCTCCGCTTGTAAGAAGGTTGTCATGACTTGCATCGCCGCGACGACCAGTTACAGCACCTGCAATAAATACCTTTGCGCCACTTTGTTTTAGTAGAGTTTCATTAAAGGTAATTTCGCAGCCCTTCTTGTAAGCTTCAGGATAACCTCCGCTGACAACAACAGGAGCAACCTGATATCCAGGCTTCCATTTGAATTCAAAATCCTTGAGAGTTCCGTTAAGGATTGCCGTACACATAGCAGTAAAATCAAAATCCATGAGAGGAAGAACTGCCTGTGTTTCAGGGTCTCCAAGACGAACATTATATTCCAAAAGCTTTGGACCCTGCTTTGTAAGCATTACGCCAAAGAAAATAAATCCACGATAATCAAACTTTTCTTTAATAAGACCATTTAATGTTGGCTCAAGAATGTCAGTATTAAACTGCTCCATCATTTTTGGAGTAACATCATCGAGCGGACAAATGGCACCCATTCCACCAGTGTTTGGTCCCTTTGCACCATCAAGCAAACGCTTGTGATCGCGAGCAGGAAGGAATGGAACGATTGTAGCATTTCCAGCCAAAGCCGATTCCGGAGTAACCGAAACGGCAGCAAGAACAGAAATCTCTACACCTTCAAGATAATCTTCGATAACAAGCTTTTTGCCGGCATCGCCAACCTTGCCGTTACCCATCATATCTTCTACAGCCTTAAGGGCATCTTCCACTGTAGCCGCAACAACAACACCCTTACCTGCAGCAAGACCATCGGCCTTAACGACAATAGGTGCTCCGTGCTTTTTAATATATTCACAGGCTGCGTCCTTGTTAACGAAAGTTTCACTACCAGGACAAGCAACTCCGTATTTTTTCATGAAGTTTTTAGAAAGGTCTTTGCTGGCTTCGAGCTGTGCACCCGCTTTTTTTGCGCCAACACAAGGAATGTCTGCCTTCCAGAATTCATCTGCAATTCCTGCAGCAAGAGGATCTTCCGGACCAATTACAGCCATTCTACAATTCTCATGGCGTGCAATTGCAACATAAGGATTTTCTCCCTCTGCAATGTAATCACACTTAGAAGGATCAACATTCACGCACTTTGCTTCTTTAGCAGTACCACCGTTACCTGGCACTACAACAACTTTTTCTACTACTGAGCTCTGAGCAAGCTTCCAGCAAATGGTGTGCTCACGACCACCACTGCCAACAACAATTATATTCATGAGTTAATTTTATAGGAAAAAAAAGTTTTTGTGAATACATTAATCTGCCCTAGGCTTGTGACAGTTTGAGCAGCCGATTATGTGCACATGTTTTTTACCGACAGCTTTGTTGAAGAGGCGGGCTGTAAGGGCTTGGTCGGGGGCAATTGCTTTGTGACAGACAGGGCAGACGCGGCTCACTCCGGGTTCACATTTTGGATAGCAGTGAGGGCAGCCCTGAATTGTCATAAGCTGATCAGGCACCTTCATCGGGCGATACACTTTTGAAATAAGCTGTTCGCCTACAAAAAGCTCCGACTGACATACAGGACATTTTACGGGCTGCATGTTCGAAGACTTTTTTTTGCGAGACTCTTCAAGCTTGCGGCGTACATTCAACACAAGAATTGCCGCAAGCAGAAAAATTATTAATGCCGAAAAGGCGCCTAATACTAAAAAATCCATTTTTATTTTTCCGGTTCCAGATAAACTACTACATAATTTGAAGTATCAAGATACTTAAATGCAAGGTCTTTCATTGCTTTTGCTGTAGTAATGTCTGTTACCCATGCCGGATCACAGGCAGCTTCTACAGGCATATAAGTCAAAACCTCAACAGCGTTCAAGGCTTCAATCCACCAAGACGAATCCTTTAAGTTTGATTCAAAGCTTCGGCGGTAAGATTCGTTGAGTTTGTCTATATAAGAAGAATCTACAAGCTCTGTGCGCAATGTATTTATAGCAGCAATAACTTCGGCAGTAAGTTCCTTTTCGCGTGAAGGTTCACAACCAAAGCTGATCTGGAATTCAAAATAGCGTTCAGGGTAACCGTCAAGATTACTGTAAACATTTACACCGTATGTACCGCCCTTGTCTTCGCGGATTATTTCACGCAATCTGATATCTACAAGTGAGCGAAGCTGCTCCATAAGGGCAAGGTCCTTATATGTTTCGTCAACATTCTTTGAAGCAGGCAATTTTCCACCAAAACCAATGAATACCTGTCCCTTGTCTTCCTGACCTTTTTTTACAGCAGCTTCTGTAATTCCTGCAGGGAACGAATACTTTTCATAAACGGCTTCTTCCTTAGCCTTAGAATTACCCTTCAAGTTTCCAAGATAGTAACAGCAAAGCTCAAGCACAGCTTCTTCATCAAGATCACCGCAGAAAACAAAAGTAAAATCTGCAATGTTGTTGAAGCGTTCCTTGAACAATCGTTCTGCTTTTTCACGATTATATGCAGAAACAAGATCAGGACTGATTCCTGCAAAATGTCTTACAGAATCGCCATAAAGAAGCTTGCTTATTTTTTCTACCCAAGCATCAGTTGGCTGAATACCATACTGCTTAGCCTGTGTTTCAATCATGAGCGAGCTGTAGTTCCATCCAATATCAGAAAACTGCGGAGCATCAAAAATCTGATACAAAAGCTGAAGCATAGTTTCAAATTCTGCAGGACTTGCCTGACCTACAAATTTTTCATCGTGTTCATCAATAACACAATTAATGCTTATTGCTTTGTCAGACAGGAATTTCTGAAGCTGATTAATATCCATTCCGCCAACACCAGAATAAAGCATGTAGTATGGCGAGAATATTGCAGAAGCATAATCTGCATCGCTTACAAGAGAAGCACCTCCCTTGCTGAGTGCGCTCATATAAATTACAGATCTATCAAAGTCTGTTTTCTTAATGAGGATCTTTACGCCGTTTGAAAGCACATATTCTGTTGAGCCAAGCTCTTTAAGCTCTTTCTTTGAAGAAACCTTAGCCTTTGTTTTCGGACGATCCATCAAGCTTGCCTGTGCAGCGGCATCTTCATAAGCAGTCATTTCTGCAGCGCTTGTGTAGGTTTCCCAGAAGTCAATGATTTCTTCTTTTGGAGGCATTTCATCTGCATAAGCCTGCGGTAAATAAATCATGCTGAGCATTCCGCGTCCTTCAAACATTTCTTGAGCGCGAGCATTTACTTCATCAAGTGTAATTGAAGCAAGATGTTTTCGTGCAGCGGCAATAAAATCATCATCAGACATAAAGGCTTCGCCAGATACAAAATAATTAACAAGACCGCTAACTCTTGATTGAGAAGTTGTTGTTTCAACTCCGTCATACCACTGATTTTCTGTAGCAAGAATTGAATCTCTTACGCGTGTAAACTCTGATTCTGTTGCACCAAAAAGAAGAGCTCGATCTACTTCATCAAGAACGCGTGCAAAAGCATCCCACATCATTCCGTCTTTTGGAACAAAAACAAGTCCGTTAAAGGTTGCGCTGTGAGTTTCTGTATAATTGATTGCCTGAGCCATGAGCCATGGAGATTCAGGATTGGTTGTGATTTCTGAGAAGCGGCCGTTCATTATTTCATTTACCATTCTTGTAAGATAGTAGCGGTGCAAATCTGCTTCTGTAGTCATTGGCTTGTTATCTTCATCAAGCGCAACAATCTGAACCTGTGAATATGTCCATTCTGGATCAGGGAATATGAGAACATCCTTTTGTGTGCGAGCAGGAACATAACCTTTTTCCGGAATGTTCTTTGTTGTTGCTGCAGGAATTGTTCCCATTTTCTGTTTAATAAGCTTTTCTGTAGCAGCAGGATCAAGGTCTCCGGCAATTACAACTGCCATGTTCTGAGGCTGATACCATTTTTCATAAAACTCTACAACTTCATCGCGAGTGATATTTGCAATTACATCCATACTACCAATCGGTAGTCTGTCTACATAAGAAGAACCGGCAAGTTCAAATGGAAGAACAGCATCTGTCATACGGCCATTCAATCCAAGACGACCGCGCCATTCTTCAGTTACAACGCCGCGTTCTTTATCAAGCTCTTCCTGATCAAAGGTAACGGCACTTGCCCAATCATGGAAAATCAAAAGCGCAGTTTCCAAAAACTCAGGATTATCTGCAGGAATCTCAAGCTGGTATACAGTTTCTTCAAAAGAAGTATATGCATTTACTTCGGCACCAAAATCCATACCGATTGATTCTGCATAATTTATAAGGCTGTTTTTTTCAAAATGCTCAGTTCCGTTAAAACACATGTGTTCAATAAAGTGCGCAACACCCTTCTGACTTTCAGTTTCAGAAATTGAACCAACCCTTACAACAAGGCGCAAAGATATTCTGTTTTCCGGATAGGCATTTTCACGAATATAATAAGACATACCGTTATCAAGCTGACCGGCAAGAACTGCGGGATCCAGCTTAAAGGCATCATCAGTTTTATCTGCTTTTGTAGAAGAGCAGGAAACACAAACTGCAAGTACAAAGGCTACAGCAGTCACAAATAGAAGTCTGAACTTTTTCATTAAAAATCTCCCTTGAGGACCCTTCGACAAGCTCAGGGACCACATGTATATTAAAATATAAATCTCTTATTTGTACAATAAGCGAATTATATGATATAATTTACTCTATGGCACAGATAATTCCAATTGCAAGTGGAAAGGGTGGTGTTGGAAAAAGCCTCCTTTCTGCCAATTTAGCTATCGCACTGGGACAGCAGGGAAAAAGGGTCGTTCTCGTTGACCTTGACCTTGGCGCGTCTAACCTTCATCTGGTTATAGGTCAGCATCCAGGTGCAGCAAGTCTTGGTTCATGGTTTACGGAGAAAACTATGTTCAAAGATATAATTCTGCCAACTGATTATCAGAATGTAAGCTTTGTTGCAGGCGACAGTCAGATTCCAGATTTAACTTCGCTTAAGCACACTCAAAAAATCAAGCTTATCAGAAATCTTAAAAACATCGATACTGATTATCTGATTCTTGACCTTGGTGCCGGAACTCATCAATTCATTCTTGATATGTTCCTACTTTCACCACAGGGAATAGTTGTTTCTGCGCCAGCCGTTACTGCAACTCTTAACGGTTATCTGTTCCTTAAAAATGCAGTTTTCCGCCTGCTTTATACCACATTCAAGAAAAACACACCGGGCCGCGAGCTGCTCGATAACCTTAAAAAAGATTCTGCCTCTATGCAAAAGCTTTATATTCCACAGCTTGTACAGGCTCTTGCAAAAGCCGATCCGGATAATACGCAGCTTTTTATAAACAGAATGCAGCAGTTCCGTCCTCGACTTGTAATGAATATGATTGAAAATCCGGCAGATGCAAATAAAGCACAGAGAATTAAAACCTCCTGCAATCAGTACCTTGGCCTTGATATTGATTTTCTTGGTCTTATGTACCGTGATATGCTACAGGACAAGGCGCTTTCTTCTCAGTTGCCGCTTGTCGTTTATAAACCTCAGTCTGTACTTGGTCAGGCAATCTACCGAATTGCAGACAAAGTTATAGAAACTCCACCTCGCTATTTTGACGGTGATTTTGATCCTGAAAACTTCAATTCCGATACCTTCATTAATGCAGAAGAAGAAGCTAACAGCGACTACGACTTTAAGCTTTCGGGCATTGAAGATCTTGTAGGCGGCGGAGAACTTACAATTGGCGAACTTGCCGAAATGATTAAGACACAGCAGTTTGATTTGATTCAGTTGAAGAAAGAAAATCAACTGTTGAAATCAAAGCTGGTTAAAGCGGCACAACAAGGATTTAAGATTTAATGTTTTTATATATCAACTTTCCATCCTGGATTCATCCTCAGATTTTTCCGGGCGTAAAATTTTTAGGACTTCTTCGCTGGTACGGGCTTATGTATGTATTTGCCTTTGGTACCGCTTATCTTTTGCTCAAAACCGTTTCTAAAGAAGGAATGCTCGACGGCATAAAAACAGACGGTAAATCTTACAAAATCACAGAAGATGACCTTTTCAGTTTTTTGGGAACGGGCATTCTTTTTCTTCTTTTGGGAGCACGAATAGGCTCAACCTTAATTTATGACAGAACAGGCCTTTACCTTCACAAGCCATGGCTCATATTCTGGCCTTTTGACGGAAACGGAAACTACACAGGCTTTGCAGGCATGTCTTATCACGGCGGTTTCATAGGCGGCCTTTTTGGAATGATATTCTGGTGTAAACGCCACAAACAGCCAATAATGCGCTGGATTGATGCAATGGTATGCTGTATTCCTCTTGGCTACACCTTTGGTCGACTTGGTAATTTCTTAAACGGAGAGCTTTACGGACGCGTTACAACAATGCCTTGGGGAATGGTTTTCCCGGCTGCAGAACGATTTTCTTCTTCTTTGGAATGGGTTCAAAACATGGCAGCACAAATTGGAATGGATATTTCAAGCACAAGACTTGTAAACCTTCCCCGCCATCCAAGCCAGTTGTATGAAGCATTCTTTGAAGGAATCGTATTATGGACAATAATCTGGTTGTGCCGCAAGCATAAAAAGTTTGATGGATTATTAGGCGGAATCTATACAGCAGGTTATGGCTTCTTCCGCTTTTTCATAGAATACTTCCGCGAACCCGATGAAGAAATTGGATTCATAATCGGAGACACAACCGCAAACATCTACGAAAATTCTTCACTTGCAAACTTTTCTACAGGCCAGTTACTCTGCTTCCTGATGATTTTGGGCGGAATAATTTTAGCCGTAAGTTCGTATTTTGTAGCAAAGAAAAACGCAAATTCTGCCGATAATCAAAAAAGATAACTATATTCAGAGGTGTCTTTATGAAAAAAACAGGTATATCTCTTATTCTTTTTTCTATTATTGCTCTAACAGGATGTAAATTTAATATTTCAAATTCAAAATATCTTGATAGACCTGATGTTGTTGTTCGCGATAGTCATTTTGAAATTATCGCACCTTATATCAGCACAAACACAGAAAAAATCACAATTTATCGTAAGAACGTTCACGACAGAGAAGATTCTGCTGTAGAAAGAGTTGCAATCATTTTCCCAAAGGGAATTGAAGATACAACGGATCAGACCTTCCATTATGATGATTATCGCGTTCTGGCTGCAAACGAATATCGTTATTACCTTCGTTTTACAGACAAAAATGGACAGCGAAACAGAACTGAATGGTCAGATAAAAAGATTCTTACCTCTGGTGGTGCAAGTTCCGCAAGCAAGCTGCAGTATGATGTAAAAAGTCTTTCTTACACATACACACCGGAAACAATGGTTTTCACACTTCCAACAGGACAGGATTTTGCAAAACCTGATAATTCAGTTATTACTGATATTGACGATTATAAACCTGCTCTTGTTTTCCAGGCAGGCGAAAACATTCAGGTTTTTGAAGTTCCAGAAGAAGACACGACAACAGTTCACCTTAAGGCACTTCTTCCAGAAACTTACCTTTATACAGATGTAGTGCTTCTTGGAATTGTTGGACAAAAGATCGAATATAACAGCAAAAATGCAGAGCTTTATAAATGTATTTCCTGGACAAACATTACACCTATTAAAGTTGTAAACAGAGCCGGAAACGAACTTGAAACCTTTAAGCTTGAACCGGAATATGGCGAAGCAGGATTTGATTATTCAACGACAAGCGATAACGAAAACTAAAAGGAAATAAAAACCGGATGAATACACTTGTTGCTCTTTGCGCTGTAGGCGCTGAAAAAATTCTCGGAAACGAAATAAAACATCTCGGTTATAAACTGGAATCAAATGCTCCCGGTCGCGTAAGTTTTATTGGCGATGATGATGCATTATTCCGCGCAAATCTTTGTCTTCGCACTGCAGACAGAGTTTATCTGCAGCTTGCAAAATACAATGCATACAATTTTGATGAACTTTATGATGGTGCCTATAGTGTTCCTTGGCAGGACTACTTAAATAAAGACACTCGCGTAGTTGTAGATAAGGTTCGAACATACAAATCTAAGCTGAATTCAGAGCATTCTATTCAGGGAATGGTTCATAAAGCAATTTATTCTAAGTGCGGCGATGTGTGGCATATGAGCAGCATGCCAGAAACAGGTGAACAAAGCGATATTCGTGTTTACATTGACGAAAACACTGCTTTGATTTTACTTGATCTTTCGGGCCTGCCTCTCCACAAGCGCGGCTACCGTACAGACGGCGGTATTGCACCTTTGCGCGAAACTCTTGCCGCTACCCTGCTTCAGGAAATGATGTGGAGACGCAAAACTCCGCTGCATGATCCGTTCTGCGGTTCAGGTACAATTGCTATAGAAGCAACACTTTATGCATTCAATGTGGCACCGGGCTTTGGACGCCGCTTTGCAATTGAAAACCTTCCGTTTTATAATGAAAACCGAGCACAGAGCATTCGTGAACAAGAAGCACAACAGATTCGTACTGATGTTGAAGTGCGCATAACCGGTTCCGACATTGATGCTGCTGCCGTCGAACGCTCAAAGAAAAATGCAGAATATGCATGTGTGATGGCAGGACGAGCATTAAAGTCTATTGGGGTAAGTGCACATATTCCGCGCCCTGATTTTATTCAAAGCGACTTTGCAGATTTGGAAGCTCCTTACGAAAATGGACTTTTACTCTGCAACCCTCCTTATGGAGAACGACTTGGAGACGAAGAACAGGCCGCAGAGCTTTACCGTAACATGGGCAGTTTGTGGTCTGATTTTCCTGGCTGGAATTTGGGTATTATAACTTCCCACGAAAGCTTTATGGAAAACTTTGGCCATAAGACGGGAAGTATAAAAAATTTAAAAGCGGGTAATCTGGATACTAAACTGTATATATACAAAAGAACATAAGTCATCCTGAACTTGTTTCAGGATCTCAAAATAAGAAAACGTAGATGCCGAAACAAGTTCGGCATGACACTTGGAGAACAAAATGGCAATTGTAGTAGAACACGACAAACGTAGGCACGACATTCTTGAGCGCTCGCTCGATGTTTTTGCAACAGAAGGCTACGAAGATACAACCTTTCAGAAAATTGCAGACAGCTGCGGAATAACCCGTACTACCCTCTACATTTATTTTGACAACAAAAAGGACATCTTTATTGGCAGCCTTAAGCAGATTCTTATTGCCATGGAAATGGACCTTAATGCCATTATTGATGACACAAGCCTTTCTAACCACGATGCCCTGTACAAAATGGCCATGTGTATAATT
>JAEEGL016700031.1_pt1 | contig 16835 bp, 14 predicted proteins | sample 9134231 | NCBI WGS metagenome assembly JAEEGL01 (sample SAMN16246548, study PRJNA631951) | gut metagenome | biome: gut microbiome; feature: rumen; material: fiber-attached | host: Bos | place: Iran: Karaj | collected 2018-10
ATACCAAAGCAGACCCTGGAGTGAAAAGCATTCTGTAGCTGTACATACAGTTACCTGAAAAACACTGTTCAGTATTCCACCGAAAGGCAGATACAATATAAGCTGCAGGAGATTGACCGGTATGGGCACCAGCATAAGCGGATTGAAATAACGTCTCTCCTCCTTGCTTTTATTGCTGATCACAAGAATGAGTAAGGCCGCAAAACTGATATTCCATCCTAAATATGATAATGCATTGGATGTATTGGGGTCGGCCCCCATGATCATAAGATAAGCTGTCCAGAAGTAGCTGCTTAGCAGATCTCCGAGAAAGAAGATCGACGCATGAAGCCATATTTTTCTTCTGCTTTCTATATATCCGAAAAGGCAGAGCAAAAGCAGGACAAAGATCGTACCAAGCTGTATGATATTTTCAATATAATCCATTATCATTTCGATCCCCTCCGGTTCCGCGTTTCATAGGGGTTATTGTCCTGCTTCTCCGATAAAATTTACTCCTCCACAGTTATTATATCCGAAAGCACATAGTGAAATAAAGGATAAGATGTAAATTCGTTTTCTATGTACCCGTTCCGCAAGTCGCAGGTGTCGGATGGATCTTCAGGATTGACACCTTTATAATTACCCTTATATACAAAATCTTTATTACCGTTCTTAAACCGCTCTATTGCCTTGTCCATGGCTTCCTGCGTTCCGGACGCCGCTACCTGAAGGTTCAGATCGTTCATCTCTACCCAGCCGTTCTCAAATCCGGCGGACACATCTGTTCCGTGAATATTACCGGATACAACAGCTTCAATGCTTTTATTCGTCATTACGGCATCTACGGCTGCAAGCACATATGGATCCCAGCATATCCTTGAGGTTACCAGAGACGTTCCCGGAGCAACCTCGGACATGCTCTGATTATATCCTACATAATACACCTCACCTGTCTCGGATGCCTCCTCACATGCAATTGCAGGTCCGATAGTATCGGTATGCTGTGAAATGATCACACAGCCCTCTTCTATCAACTGCCTGGCAGCAGACTTTTCCTGAGCGTAGCTGCTCCAGGTTCCGGTGTAGCGGACACGCATCACAGCTTGGGAAACCACCGAACGTACCCCCATAAGAAAGGCAGTATAGCCGGATATTACCTCGGATGTCGGGAATGCTGCCACGAATCCAACAACAGCCTGATCCTCTGAAATACTTCCGTCGAGGATCATCTGTCTGATCTTCATTCCTGCAGCAATACCGCTGACATACCGGCCCTGATAGGCTTCTCCCTTAAATGTGTGATAATTGGGCGGCACCGTCTTTCCATACATATCCATATATGATGTCTGGCAAAACTGTGTATTGGGATATTCCGGAGCAAGTTTGACCACCAGCTCACTGTAACCGTTAAAGAAAATAATGTCACAGCCTTTTTCTGCCAGCTCTCTGAGCGGTTCTTCCATGGCATCATCCAAAACATTGCTGCAGGTTTCGATATCCACCTGATCCCCGTACTGCTTTTCCAGCTCATCCTTGGCAAGAGAGAAATTGTAAGTATACGGTGTACTCTCGTCATTATCATAGATAAAACCAACTGTCAGGTGATCCTTTTTCCCGGACAGATTTGTTATCCGGAAAATACAAAATGAAGCAGCCAGTATAACCAAACAGGTCAGCACAGTTATTATATATACGCGCTTCATGCCTTATCTCCTCCTTTATCACCGGTATCCGATCCCATCTGTGCCTCCTGGATCTTTCTGTCTTCCTCTACACGGCGCGCGAGCTCCTCCTGTGCCTCCTGATCTGCCTGCTGTATCTCTGCGCGCTTCTGGGCATAGAGCTCCTCCAGATTGATAACGCCTTTTTCTATCAGTCGCATAAACGCGTCAAGCACATTGGGGTCAAACTGTGTACCCCTTCCGCGTTTCATTTCAGTCATGACATAATCGGTATCCATATGATTGCGGTAAACACGGTTTGAAGTCATGGCATCAAATGCATCAGCAACACCGATGATCCTTCCGAAGAGCGGAATTTCCTCCCCCTTTAATCCTTCCGGATATCCTTTACCGTCGTAGCGCTCATGATGATATCTGGTTCCATCCGTAGCATGTTCTACAAGCGTAAAATCTTTCAGTATCTCGGCTCCCCTGTCAACATGAGATTTCATCTGCACATATTCCTCATCTGTCAGTCTGCCGACTTTATTCAATACACTGTCCGGGACACCAATTTTCCCGATATCATGCAGCTGGGCAGCTTTTTTCAGGCTGGATATCATCTTCTCTCTCTGCCACCATTTGAAACAATTCATTTCCCGGGCGATCAAAGCAGAGTATTCTGCAACTCTAAGGGAATGCTGATGTGTACGCACGTCCTTGGCATCGACTGCATTTGCGATTGCCATTACTGTCTCATTTGCCATATTCAGTTTTATCTGCTGCTGGTTAAGCTGCCTCTGGACCACCAGCCATGTAAACCATATCAGGATAGCGGAAAGCAGAATGAGCATATATAGCTGGAAGAAAGGCCGTTCATAAATCTCACCGATCTTGTCCAGCTCAAACTTTCGATCTTCAAGTACCCGCTCGCCTGCACTGTCAAAAATTGCCAGATGAAATGTATACTTACCGGCCGGAAGGTTGACGTATATTATGTTGTTAAGATTGTTCTGCGGGATAATTGTCCATTGTGAATCGTAGCCTTCAAGAAGGTATCCCACGTTAGGCTCCTGGATGGTATAGTTTAATATCTCCGGTCCCAGTTCGATACGGCTCACCCCCTGCCCTACCGTAATAGGACCCATTCGAGGGATTGGCTGCAGATTTCCGTCCAGTCTGACAGAAGCCAGCTGCATCCTGTAGGAACGGACATCGCTGTTATATTTCTCCACATCTATGATGTAGACACCGGTATCGCAGGGAAGATACAGCTTTCCGTTTCCGTCATAATAATTCCAGGAATTCGCAGTCAGAGAAGTTCCCAGACCGCGTCTTGCGTCCAGAAGCTCCCAGGCGATCTCTCCGCCTGATACAAGCTCGTCACGCTCTACTACATATATACCGGCACTGGACATAACAAAAAGAGTATCCTCATCTTTGACCCAGATATCGTAATTATTGAAATACGGAAAGTCATCCAGCACACGGATGGATCCATCAGGATCCATATAGCACAGACTGTTGCTGGTAACTATAAACACGCCTTCGGATTTTGGATCTTTTACGGTGCGAAGTATCACTCCGCTGCTCAGACCATCCTCGCGGGTAAGCATGCTGATCACTTCCCCGTCCTTTAGAACTGCAATGCCGTCACCATCAGTGCCCGCCAGTATCGTTCCGTCGCTTCTTTCTGTAAGGGTAAGGATCATGGAGTTGATAAGTCCGTCTTCGTTGCGGATTGTCCGGGTGATCTTATGATCACTGATATAGCTGATTCCGGTATCGCCGGCTGCGAGGATCGTTCCATCTGATAGCCCTGTGACAATTCTTGCGCGGTTTCCGAAGCTTCCGCTTTCGGCATTATATGCCCATTCACTTCCATCAGGAGAGTATTCCATCAGTCCGCTGCCATAGGTGCAGACCCACAGGTGATCGTCTCCGTCCACATACATACAGCGTATACGCTTGCCTCCAAGCTCGGTTGTCAGACGGTTTTTTATCTCCCTTCGGCAGCTGTTGTCCACCACATCCAGTCCTTTATCGGTACCTATGTAGTAGCAGTTCTGCCAGTAAACTATAGTATTTACGACCTTGCGCTCCATACCGATGGCGCCGTACACATCCTTAAAGGGTGACTTTGCAAGTCTCAGGAGGCCGAGCCTTGATGACGTAAACCACAGGTTTCCCTGGTAGTCATACAGCATATGGTCAATGGAGTTATTGAAATCGTTTGTATTCAGAAGATGGTAGCCGATACTGTCCACATACGATACACCGCTGTCGGTAGAAATAAAAAGGGTTCCGTCGCTCAGATAATTCAGATCATTAATGCTCGTGACATCCTTACATGTCATAACATCAATCTGTCTGAAATCATCACCTGAAATATCGTAGCTGTAAATATGATTGGTAGTAGATCCAACCATCAATGTCCCGTCCGGCGCAAAAGCACAGCATTTATACTCTTCCTTTCCGTCAGGAAGCTGGAGAGAAGCCTGTATCTCCCCGCCCTTTAGCAGAAAAAGACTCCCGTCCGAGGCTACTGTCGCAACATGGCTGTTATCATCCGCCGTTATGCTTTCGGTGTAGTTTATCTCATCAAGAGTATTGGCCGCCTTCAGACCATTGTTCATCATCAGTATCTGCATACTGCCGGTGGTGCCGACATAATAATAACCGTCGGAAGCGCGTATGATCGATCGCACGGAATTTGACGGCAGACCGCTTGATTCATCCAGCACATTCACTACTTCCTCTCGGATCACGATAGACAGGCCGTTGTCATTGGTACCGATCCAAAGACGTCCCTCTTCATCCACATACAGACAGTTAACGTTTTTCACGGATTCATAATTATCTATCCATCGGAATTCACGCCCATTATACCGATACAGTCCTGCATATGTTCCGATCCAGAGCACTCCGTCATTGGTCTGTGCGATATCATTTGCTTCTCCGCAGGGCAGGCCGTTGTTGCTGCTGTACACGCTCTGGACATAGTCGTTATAATCAGTAGTTTCTGCTCTTGCGACAGTGGACTGTATCAGGCTCAGCCCCACAGTCAGACAGATGATCACGGCAGTCTTTACCGTGCTGTCTCTCTTAATTGATTTTGCGATACGGCGGCGGTTTCGTATCAGTATGACCAGATATACAGCAGCTATAGTAAGTACCTTGTCGGCAAACTCGATCGCCAGCTGTCCCATAACATAGCAAAGAAATGCAGGCCATCCCTTACCTAAAAGATATGCTATGACTCCGTCTCCCCATTTATTTCCGGTATAGCCGTTTCCAAAGAGAATATTCACCGGTACGGAAACAACAAGCCCTGTTAACACAGCCAGAGAGGCAGCTATCATAAAGCCATAGAAACGGTCAAACCATTTTCTGCGGGCTGCAATACCGATTATGATACCCAGCGCGATGCTGGTAACTGAATAGGCTGCTGAAATACGATTGACAAAGCAGTACGAAAGATTTCCCGTCAGTCCCACTATCGCTCCACATACGGGACCGGCCATATAGGCGCACAATGCTGTGCCGAAAGAATCTGACCAGACCGGAAGCTCAAGCCAGACCGAAAACAGCTTCCCGCCCACATTCAGGCATACACATAACGTAACAAACAGAATTATCTGCCAGGTTTTCCACTTTTTCATACGTTATGATCTCCTTCCCTTTACGACCTTTTCACTCTGACTGATCCGGGATCACCGGAGTCGAATTCATATACTCAGCGCTGACCACATTTTCAAGCTTCGTCAGCTCCCTTATGACTTCCATCGGCTTGGTATCAATATAGGAATGTACTTCTGTTTCTAAAATCCAGTCCTCGTTTTCTTCACTTTTCAGTATTCTGTTTCCCGTAATAAAATAACCTTTTTCTGCCAGAAAACCTGTTATCTCCTGCACACTGCCCTCCGGATGGACTTTCATTCTGAGTCTCATATCTGTCCTCAGCAGATTTATGGCAGCTTTTCTCTGAAAGATTATCTGTATCAGCACGACAAGAATACCTGTGACAGCGCCGATCCCGTACATCCCCGCTCCAAAAGCCAGACCTACAGCAGATGTCGTCCATATTCCGGCAGCCGTAGCCATACCCTGGATTATATTATGTCTGACAAAGATAATGCCTGCACCTAAAAAGCCTACCCCGGAGACAACCTGAGCTGCAAGTCTTGCAGGATCGCCGGGATTTACATCGCCAAAGCCATATTTGGAAATTATCATTACGACCGCTGCCCCCATGGCCACTATTGCGTGTGTTCGAATTCCGGCTTCCTTCAGATGGCTGTGCCGCTCGAATCCTATAATACCGCCGACTGCCGCAGCACAGATGATCCTCAATATCCACTCATATTCAAGCATTTCCTTTTCCCTTCGTCCTCACTGACGGTGATCTTTATCTTAGATCCCATAATTATCCGGATATTATTTTCGCCTGTGAGCGTCTCTGCTCTCCTTCATCTGATACATTCTTTCATCCGCGAGAGCTATGTACTCATCCAGATCGGACATTCCCTCTTTTGGAGGCAGGAGTACCCAGCCGTAGCTGACTCCGATCTCATAAGGGTTATCATGAGAATCATTATATCTTTTCAATTCCCTGTCTATCTTGTCACCCATCGCATCGGGTTCATCACTTTCGCTGTCAATTGCTGCCATCATCAGGAATTCATCTCCCCCTGTCCGCACGATCCTGGTTCCTTGCGGAGCAGATTTAAGCAGTTCAGCGGATACGGCCGCTATCGCTTCATCTCCGGCTGCATGTCCAAAGGTATCATTAAGGTATTTCAGGCCATTCAGATCTGCAACGCACACAAAGAGATATTTCTCTTTTTCGACCGCATCCTTCAGTACTATATCTGTATAATACTTCATTCCCTTCCGGTTATAGCATCCTGTCTGCTGATCCGTCATGTTTTCCACAAACAAAGCATCATAACGATCCTTCAGTTCCATCACCTGTCTTCGTGTCTCTGCTTCCTTTTCAAGCTCCGCAGACTTTCTTTCATTTATATCATGGATTAAAAAAAGACAATCATTTCCGCCAGCCATGTCCTCTTCTGTAGAATTACAGATGATCACCTCCGACCAGTAATAGCCTTTGTCGGTATGACGGATCCGGGATTCTGTCGTTACATAGATATTTTCGGCCAGCCGTTCACGCATAACCTTGATATCTGTGAATTTCATAAGGTTTTCCCTGTCTTCCGGGTGGGAATTCATACAGAGGCTGTAGCGAAATCCCCCGAAGTCATATGAGTTCATACAGATATTATTTAGTTCAGGATTCAGATCGATCACACTGCAGGAGCAGTCTTCCATATTCACAGACAATATCATCTGATACAGGCTTCTGATCGCATTACCGGTTTTCTGTCTGTCTGACTTATCGAATTGCTCTGCTTTTTTCATTTTGTATAATAACCACTTTTTCCGCTTGACACCTTACATCCGTGTGATCTCAGACTATAATAGCACTTTTCCTTAAAAATGTATTTTTATTTCGACTTTTATCTTATCCTTAACATTTTCCGCAAAGATCTGCCCGTCGTTCGGACTTCCTGCCACAGTACCATAGTGCACAGGTATTGCCACTTCCGGCTGGATCGTATTCACAAGTTCTGCCGCTTTTTTTGCATCCATGGTATAGGTACCTCCTGCCGGAACCAGAGCGATGTCACACTTTACAGCCTGAGCCTCTTTGGTGGCATCTGTATCACCTGCAATATATATCCGTTTGCCGTCAATCGTTAAGATATATCCAACCCACCCGGCGCTCTTGGGATGAAATGGTTTCAGCAGATTATAGGAATGAACAGTTTCAAACTCCAAACCTCCCGCCTCTTTACGCTCTCCCGGCTTTACCGTAATAATGCTGACGAACATATCCGCCATACTTCTCACCTTGTTCTGCATCTTCTCCGGGATTACAAGCGTAGTATTGTCTCCTGCAACCTTTGCGATATCCTCCGGCGAAAAATGATCATAATGATCATGCGTGATAAAGATATATGCAGCATCATTAGTATTAGCGGAAATATGGAACGGATCCACATATATTACGCCGGCATCCGCCTTTATCTGTATACTGTTCTGCTCATTTACAAGGATATTATCTGTCATATGCAACCCCTCCTGTCACGCTTTTCTCTACCAGCCGATTATCTGTCTCATTTCTGCAAGAGCCTTCTTCGATCCCGGATCCGTCATGGGATAATCCAGCAGTTTATCCAGATACCCCTGTTCTTTCGCAAGCTCTCTGCTTCTGGGAAATACAAGCCCGAAAACCAGCGCTATATGTCCTATCAGATGATCAGCATAGGTCTTTATCACATCCCTGGTCACGGTAATATGCTGTCTTGCCTGAACCATCACTTCCTGTGATACACTTGAAGCAAGCAGCTCTTCTCTTGTAGTATTATATATCTCTTCCATGGGTGTTTCATAGTTTACGCGGAGAATATCTATCTTATCCGCATCCCGAAGTATATCACAAAACAGCTTATATCGGCTTTCAAGACCATCTGTTATCCTGAATCTGTTATGCTCCCGGATAGCCGTTTCTATCAGATCATCCAGATCTCTGTCATCAGAATAGATCTCTATAAGTCTGCTGTTTCCGAAAAGAATATCCGCACCTAGCTGCGCGTGATCAGCAGATTCCGCATCAATGAATGTGCCATATCTCTTTATCTGTTCAAACCGTCCGATATCATGAAGCATCCCGATAAGCCAGGCTGTATATCTCTCTTCACTTTTCAGGCCTATGGATCGCGCAATGTCTTCACTGATATCAGCGACACGATATGTGTGATTTATTTTCAATGCGATTTTAGGATCTTCAGCATCATATTTTTTTACATATTCGGCAAAGCTCTGCTTCACATCATTTTTATCTTTCATTTTTGAGCTCCTTTGCCATTTTCAGCGTCTCCCGTTGTTGTCTTTCGGCGTATTATATTGCCCGCAATATTTAATGTCAAGATTACTCAAGGATACAATAAGACCCCGGAAAAATATCCGGGGTCGGTGTATAAACTCTGGGATGATTTACTTCTTGTTTACAAGATCCTTAAGAGCTTTTCCTGCCTTAAACTTGGGAGCCTTGGATGCTGCGATCTTAATAGCTTCGCCCGTCTGGGGGTTCTTTCCTGTCCTTGCTGCTCTCTTTGATACCTCGAAGGTACCGAAACCTACAAGCTGGATCTTATCTCCCTTCTTGAGCTGTGCGCCGACTGTATCGATGAACGCCTTCAGAGCTGCCTCTGCGTCCTTCTTTGAAAGATCAGCCTTCTTTGCCATTGCTTCTACTAATTCTGTCTTGTTCATATCATTTCCTCTCTTATTTCCCGCCCGGTAAAGGGCAATTTATTACAACGGGCGGTAATATAACATAAATCCCGTGATTTGTAAATCCGCTGTTATCAGATATGGTTTTTTCCTCAGTAAAATGAACTTAACCGGGCAGGATCATACTTGGATACAGGATTATGCAGCACAGGATCTGAGCCGTCAGGATGATGGGTATACCGACGAAGAACAAAGGTTTCTTTGTTTTATGACGGAAAATATACATTCCGGCCAAACCTCCTAAAGAGCCCCCTATGATACAGAGTCCTATAAGTGTAGCTTCTTTGATACGCCATCTGTGATTTGCAGCTTTCCACTTATCAATGCCAAAGCAGGAGAACGCTATCACCGATACAGTCAATATATATATTGTGATCACACTCGTGCTGTTCATCCGTCCGTATTAACTTACCTTTGTCTGACTCATAACATATATAATATCCTTTACATTTGTATCGGACTCCATATCCCTGTCATCATAAACATATAAATAAAGGATGATCCCTTCAGACTTCACAGGCTGGAAAACCATTTCAACCCTGTATGGCGATGACAATATTACACTGTCATTATATTTTCCTCTGTAATAGCTGTATTTTTCACCTGATCCGTTTCCTGTAGTCCGGGTTTCCATTGTAAACCAGTTTATGTCCGAATCCTCACCAAGAATATTTGAGATCATTGCTTTTTCAACCGCCATCGTGTCGTTTATATCTTCTTTGTGTTCGAGCAGATCCTTACTGAAATAGCATACAAACACATTATCTGCGCGCAGATTTGATCTGCCCTTCACATCCAGGACGTATTGATAGCCATCTATCACGCCCAGATCATTATCCTTAATGCTTTGTTCGGACCCTGCCCAGGAAGCCGGTATACGATAAGTAACCTTTCCTCCATCCAGAGATCTTTTCTGTGAACGGCTACCGTCGATCATATATCCGTCAATAAAAGACCATCCGTCTGATATTATTTTATTACCGTCATCGTCCGGGACCACAGAATCTATATCAAGCGTTAAGGCTTTATTGACCAGACCGAAACTAAGTTTTCCGTATACCCTGACCCTGTCCCCCGTTTTTAACGACGATATGGTGGATACAGCTCTTTTGTCCGATGTCTTGCAGGTAATGATCCTGCCCGCATCGGGATGTTCGAAACCTGACAGGCCGATTTCCTTATTATTATCTCTTTTTGAGTTTATTTCACCGTACAGCACTACTTCTTTTCCGTTATATGTCTTCTTTGCTTTTTCAAAGCTCAAAGCAGTATCATTAATTAACGTTTCCGCCTTAATACTTTGATATACCGGATGTTCTTTTACATCCAGCTCGACAGAAGTTTTCAAAGGACCGAATCCTGTGAGAAGAGAGCCCACTGATAACAACGCGGCCAAAAGAAAAACAACGCATATTCTCTTTACGATCGTTCTATGATTCTTCATAATCCGGCTCTATTCCTAAATCAATCAGCATCCTGTCCACATCTTTATATATTTCCGCATCTGCAAAATCATCTATGAGCTTACAGCTTTTTACTTTGTTCTTATTACGTATAATAAATGACTTCATCTCTGTCATTGTTATTTCTTTGTCATCCAGAGTGATGACCTGTCCTCTGACAGCTATCGTTATATTAAGGCTGTCATCCATCGGAACTCTGTTTACCGAAACCGTCGGACTATTGTTATCCGAGACCGTATTCTCTTTGCCACTGTCATCTCTTCCTTCAGGTCCTATGGGCTCTGTCTTTATCGCAGCACTCAGGTCTATCAGTTTTTTATCACCATAAAACAGACGGATCTCCTTCCTTCCAAAGCCTGTCACAGAAGGGATCAGAACAAAAAGTGTTATTATCATTATCAAACGCTTATTTTTACTCATCCTTTTCTTTCCATTTCAGGTCTTTTTCATTCAGGGATTCCTGGATCGCATTAAAGGTATGCGATGACGCATATGCATCTACCAGAAGGATAGTCTGGCTTCTGTCAATCCCGTCAAGGATCTCATTCAATTCATCGATACCTTTTACTTTTCTGTTGTTGATTTCCATATTATTTCCGCAGACCCGGATGTATTGCCCGTATCCTACATCATCCGCCCAATATGTCCCGTTGGAATCTATTCCGTCAGCGTGGATGGTTTCATCACTTCCGGTGCCTCTTGGAACATAGTTTAAGAAAAGGGCTATGCCGACAGACAGAGCCCCTAAAAATAAAAGCACAATACAAACATCCCGGATCGCACGTGTCTGTGATTCCAGCAGTGCTCTGCCTTTTTCGGATGTTTCGTAGAATAAATAATCGTCCTTTCTCTTAAAGACGACCATCCAGGCTGTTTTTATCGGCTGAACCGCCAGCATTACAAGGCCTGTCAAACCGATAAATATAAAGATCACTCCAATGACTATTAATCCGGTTATCAGCATAGTACCAGCTCTTTTCTATTCCTTCTTAAAATAGACATTGTTATTAGAATTCTGGAGCTTTTCTACAGTTTCCCTTATTCTGTTTTCGTCTCTGTAAAGGATCCTTTCATCCCCCTGATTCAGTGAGAAAACAATGGGGGCTTCCCGGCCGGGATCTATATAGCCTTTGAGGCATTCTTCAAATTCACTGTATTCCTGCTCTACATCGCTTCCGTTCAGAGTAATGATATGATCTGCTTCATTAGGATCACGCGATATCCTGATCTCTCTGTTCTCAGGATTCTCTTTGTCATATGTCGATATGACAGTTACAAAAGTATAATAATCATCGATCATTTCATTCCTGAGATCATATTCCTTCTTCGCCTCTTTGTACTCATCCTGTAACCTCTGAGCCTCCCCGGCCGAGGTCTTCTTTAATAGGATCGTCTGGGAAACAAAGATAAGCAGAATGATAAATATTACATCCAGCAACGGAGTAAGATCCAAAAGAATATTATTATTATGCAAATGCTCACGTCTCATAGCGGAGATACCTACTCTTCGGAAATATTATTCAGTTTTATGGCATTATCGAGTTTCTTGTTATAATCCGAAAGCATAATATCCGTATCATATATAGTTTTCGCCGGTAACAGCGTAGCAACAGTTTTAAGCACTATTGCAGACACCAGTCCGTAAAATGTTGTGGACAGAGCCGTCCCAAGACCGTCAACTAAATTTTCGATTGCAGCTTCATCTCCCTGCTGCACTACCAGCATAAGGCCTGCAACAGTTCCTAATATACCGAAAAGAGGAAACAGCGGTATCAGTTGGGTATATATCTCATACTTCGAACACGTCTGGTTAAAATTCTTTTCATAATCTCTTATGGTATCCGGTGTAACGGCTTCACCCTCTTCCGTCTCATCACTGATCTCATGCGTCTTTTTATTTATGGTCGTTCTCAGATTTCTTTTGCTGTTCAGGGCATCCTCAATATGACTTTGATGTACTGACAGTTTAACCCACAGCATGATCAGTCTTATCAAAACAAAAACAGCAAGTATTATAATAAATACACTTCCGTAACTACTTATAAATCCGAGAACATCTCTCATGATATTCCTGCCTTTCCGGTGTCAAATTTATCCCGCGGAACGCGGAGTCCTTTCGCGCATTTCCGAATTTGCACGAAAGAGGTCAATCATCTCAAATATACAATACATTTTATCAACAATGCAAGAAAATCAGGGAAGCAAGACTGCTCCCCTGATCCAAAAAATAATCTTCCTGTAAGTACAATGGATTATCAGATTATTATGTATTATTCTATATTACTTCTTGTTTACAAGATCCTTAAGAGCCTTACCAGCCTTGAACTTGGGTGCCTTTGATGCTGCGATCTTTATTGCCTCACCTGTCTGAGGGTTCTTTCCTGTCCTTGCAGCTCTCTTTGCTACTTCGAATGTACCGAAACCTACGAGCTGGATCTTATCACCCTTCTTAAGCTGTGCGCCGACTGTGTCGGTGAATGCCTTAAGAGCTGCCTCTGCGTCCTTCTTTGAAAGATCTGCTTTCTTTGCGATTGCCTCTACTAATTCTGTCTTATTCATCTTTATTCCTCTCCTGTATCTCACCCCAAAAAGGGGGTATTTACTGCAACAGCCGGTAATATAACACAAATCATGTGATTTGTAAATCCAAGATCACCTGTCTACAGTATTACTTTACGATAGCTTGGATTTTGGCAAGCTTTCTCTCCAGACTCTTGATCTCAGCCTTGAGCTCTTTGATCTGCTCCTTCTGCTTATCGATCGTGCTTGCTTTTGCAGCAGTTGTTTTAGCTGTTGATTTAGCGGAAGCAGCTTTTTTTACTGTTGCCGCCTTCTTCACGGGCGCTTTCTTTGCTGTCGTTTTCTTAGCAGCTGCGGTTTTCTTCGCAGGTGCTTTTTTAGCTGCTGCTTTCTTGGCAGGTGCAGTCTTCTTTGCACTCGTTGTCTTTGCTGCTGCTTTTGCAGCTGTTGTTTTCTTAGTAGCCATTTTCATTTCTCCTCATATAAATCTTATCAGTTTTCAGTTCACTGAATGCATTTGATATTATGCCACAACATATTTGTTTCGTGCAATACTCAACCTGGGAGGAGGTTTCTTATCCCACAGTCTGAACTATATGACTTCCATTTGTGTCTTCTTCTACACGTAGTTTAGATGGGATCTGATCCTGAAGTATCTGAACATGAGATATAATGCCCACGAGTCCGTTTGCCTTCTGAATGCTGTTTAGAACGTTCATGGCATCGCCGATCGAATCATCATCCAGGGATCCAAATCCCTCGTCTATGAACAGCGCTTCAATCTTTATTCCACTCTTCTGTGCTACTGTAGACAGTCCGATCGACAATGCAAGGGATGCAAGAAATTTCTCCCCGCCGGACAGAGTGCTTACAAACCGGCCGTCATGCTCCTCACTGTTCTTATCAAACACCTTCAGTTCAAGGCCTCGCTTATTAGTGCCCTGCGCCTTATCGTCCGAACGAAACAAACGATATCTTCCACCATGAACCATTTCCAGCATCTTATTCGCTGCCGTGATCACAGAAGAAAACATGATTCCGAGCACATATCGCTGAAGTCCTGTTCCCGAATCGCCGCGAAGTTTCTTGGCAAAAATAAAGTCTTCCTCCGCTTCACGGATTCTTTCTTCAATTCCATTTCCTTCTTCCCTGAGATATTTTAATTTCCCGTCAAGTCTTTCGATTTCCTTTGATATTATTCCCCTTTTTTCTCTGTATTCACCCTGTGCATTATTGGCGTTATCAAGGATTTCCTGGCACTTTATTTCGTCAGGCTCCATTTTACCCTTAAGCTCTGCACTGAGTGCCTTCAGATCATCTCTTGCCGTCTTAACACCGGCATCATATTCTGCAATTTGCGAGGACAACTCCTCCATCTCTTCTTTTTCAAGCATCAGTTCTTCGGCTTCTTCACGGGACTCAAATTTATTATCCGTCAAGCCCTTTTCAAGGGCCTTCTCCGCAATTCTATACGCATTATCAGCTTCCCTGGTCTCTTTCTCCGCCGAGCCTATCTGGGTTTTGGATTCTATATATGCAGCCTTAGCCTTTTTTTCAGCCTCGATCAGCTTATGTTTTTTATCCTCGTATTCATCAACAGACTTCTTTAGTTTTGCTATTTCTTCTTCAAGCTTTTGGGTCGTAGGTATGCCTTCCACAAGATTCTTCTTCCTGCTGTCTAACCTTTCAGCAAACGCAATTACCTCTGCATTAGCCTTCTCAACCACAGCGTGCTTTGCTTCGGCCAGTTTTTTTGCCTTCTCCTGCCCAGAGATCTTTTCCTGTAGTTCCTGGTATTTCCGCTCTGCCGCTTTCTTCTTTGAATCTACTTTTGCCTTGGTAACGCTGTTTTCCGCTGCCTTTGCCTTGTTCGGATGTTCAGTGCTTCCACAGACAGGACAGGGTTGTCCTTTCTTCAGCTGACCTGCCAGTTCACCGGTTATTCCGGCGAGATAAGCATTCAACAGTTCCTCATGCTCTGACTGTAATGTCGCATACTCATCTCCCAGACTGACGATCACTTCGGCAAAAGAATCACTGGCATCTTTGGCCTTTTTTTCCGCATCTAAAGCATCAGAAGCAGCTTTTTCCCTCTCTTTCAAGTCCCTTTCTGCTTCCTCAAGGCCATCATAATCCCTGCGTTTACCTTCATAAAGCATCCTTCTGGATTTTAAGCCTTCTATTTCTTTTTCTTTCTCCAAATGAAGCATTACCTTTTCTGAAGCCTCATCTGAATCCTTCTTCCTATCTTCCGCTGTTTTTCTTGCGATCTCTTCCTCCTTTTTTCTCCTTTGAAGAGATTCGGCCGATGTTTCCTCCACTTCTATAAATGACCTTACTATATCGGCACGCCTGGCATCATTCAAAGCCTTTTCCCATTCATCCCTTTCATTTTTTTGAGCTTCAAGTCTTTTAACTTTTTCCTCTGCCTTGTGAAGATCGCCAAAACGCCTGGCTATGGCAAGTATTGCCTGCTGTTCTTTTATTATCTTATCGTAGTCTGCCTTTTTATACTCCTCCTCAAGCGTCTCAGCCTGATCCTGTTTATGGCTTACAGCAAGCTCAAGCTGAGATATGGAATCACAGCCTTCCTCAGCGAGACTGTTACGTATTTTTTCCTTAACGCTCTTTAATTCATTCTTATGCCTTTCAGCTTTGTCATATAACCGTTCTGCTATTGCCTGCCACTTGTCCTCACCGAAAATGCTGGTCAGTATCTTCTCCTTATCATCAGAATTCGAAGTCAGCAATCGCTCAAACTGTCCCTGCGGCAGTACGATAACCTGGCGGAACTGCTCGTATTCCAATCCTATTATTTCTACCGCCTTATCATGAACTGCCTTATCTTTCGCATTCTCCATAAGAGGATGCCATATCCCGTCTGATCCCTTATGGGAGACATTATAAGCTGCCGAAAGATTCTTTCTCTTCCGCTCCAATCTGCGTTCAAAAAGATAAAATTCTCCATGATTTTCAAACTCGAACTTTACGAAGGTGTCGGTATCAAAATCAGCATTTGTGCAACGCATAGATTCAAAATCATCTCTTCCATGCCCGCTGCTCTTACCAAACAAAGCAAACGTCATGGCGTCAAGGATCATTGTTTTACCTACCCCGGTCGTGCCGCAGATGAGGAAAAGACCTTTTGTGGAAATAGCTTCAAAATCTACCTTCTCATGCCCTGCGTATGGACCAAATGCCTGAAACTCAACTTTAACGGGTCTCATCCTTCAACTACTCCCTTATCATATTCTTTCAGCGCATCCTTAAACAGCGAGATCAGGTGTTCACTGGGTGCCTCATCCAGTATATCCTTGCAATACTGTGTAAATACTTTCTCGGGATCGGTATCGGCATTTTCAAACTCTTCGATCGTCATTGTAATTTTGGCATCATCCCGATCAATGCCTTTACCGGTCACCTCGAGAAGATTTTTATACTGCTCTCTGAAAGCTGCCATGGAATCCATCCCCACGTAACTGTCTGTTACTTCCAGCCTGACATATCCTTCCTTAATATCATCATCAAGATCAGCATCCATCAGTTCCCTGAATGTTCCCGTAAGGGTAGTTCTCTTATGAAGCTGGGGCACCGGAACTATCTTCTGTTCCCAGGAGCAGGTATCAATTATCGTAACGCTCTTCTCCTGTTTTTCTTCCTTTCCAAAGGAATACGCCATTGGAGATCCACTATAACGGATATTCTTACTAATCTGCTGGGGCCCATGCAAATGCCCCAATGCTACATAATCAAAACCCTCAAAGACATAAGAGCCGATCATAGTTGCTTTACCAACCTCGGCCGCTCTGTCACTGACGGAAGTTTCCGCATTTACAATAAAAGCATG
>JAEEGL016297793.1_pt1 | contig 16834 bp, 10 predicted proteins | sample 9134231 | NCBI WGS metagenome assembly JAEEGL01 (sample SAMN16246548, study PRJNA631951) | gut metagenome | biome: gut microbiome; feature: rumen; material: fiber-attached | host: Bos | place: Iran: Karaj | collected 2018-10
GAAATCCAATTGGTCGTGTGGATGGTCTTTATAAAAAAGATATTCCGCATCGTTGTTCTCGTTGAGGAATGCCAATGAGATGGGAGATTGTGAGTCGGGAAAACGACTGACGCCAGATGCGTCAACGCCATTTTCCTTGAGGAAGTCGATGATTTGTTTACCCACTCGGTCGTTTCCTGCCTCAGAGATAAACGAGGTGTTTACGCCACAACGTCCCAATGAGATGATGGCATTAAAAGTAGACCCTCCAGGATATGCTCCGATGGGTTGGTCGTTTTTAAATATGATGTCGAGAACGGTCTCTCCTATTCCTATTACCTTGCGCATATATAAAAGTATTATGGTTCAGTTTGCAAATTTCTATATTTTTGGGCAAATAACAAAATGTAAGGAGATGTTTTTTGCGAAATCATTTTGCTATTTGCATAAAAATTCGGATATTTGCAAATTATTTAAATAACGATATACCGATGATAGAAATTAGCAACAAAGTTTATTATGTTGGCGTTAACGACCGCAACAAAAATCTTTTTGAAGGATTGTGGCCTTTGCCAAATGGTGTTTCATATAATTCGTACTTGATAGACGACGATTTGGTGTGTTTGATTGATACCGTTGAGGTGGATTTCTTTACGCAATGTCTGGAAAACATTCATGAAGTGATAGGTGACCGTCCTATCGACTACATTGTCATCAATCACATGGAACCCGACCATAGTGGTTCTTTGGCTTTGATGAAAAAGTATTATCCCAATGCGAAGATTGTGGGCAACAAGAAAACCTTCGGCATGATGCAGGGATTCTATGGCATTGGCGACAATCAATTGGAAGTGAAGAATGGTGACTCATTGGAATTGGGACACCATACGTTGAATTTCGTGTTGACGCCTATGGTGCATTGGCCAGAGACGATGGTGACGCTCGACTCCGTAAACAATATCTTGTTTTCTGGCGACGCATTCGGTTGCTTTGGCGCATTGAATGGTGGCGTGATTGATAGCGAAATCAATTGCGATACGTTCTGGTTGGAGATGGTTCGCTATTATTCCAATATCGTTGGCAAGTATGGTGTTCCCGTACAGAATGCCTTGAAGAAACTGGCTGGCGTGAAGATTGACTACATCTGTGCCACTCATGGACCCGTTTGGCATGATTATATCGACAAGGTGGTGGGTATGTACGACCAGATGAGTAAGTACGAAACCGAACCTGGCTTGGTGATTTGCTATGGTACGATGTATGGCAACACGGAACGAATGGCTGAAGTTATCGCAAGAGCGGCAAGTCAGGAGGGATTGAAGAATATAGTAATATATAATGTGTCGAAGACGCATCATTCCTATATCATCCGCGACATCTTCCGTTATAATGGCCTTATCGTGGGCGCTCCCACTTATAATACGGGATTGTATCATGAGATGGATGTGTTGCTCTCCGAGATTGCTGGCAAAGACATCAAGAACCACCTCTTGGGTTGGTTTGGTAGTTATGGCTGGGCAAGCAAGGCGGTAGAGAAAATCAAGGAGTGGAACGACACACGCTTACACTTCGAAGCCGTTGGTGAACCTGTGGAGATGAAGCAGGCCTTGAGTGCAGAGAGCAAAGCCGCTTGTGAGGCTCTCGGTCGTGCTATGGCAAAGAGAATATTGAATCAATAATCCTTAAGAACTTTAAGGACTTTAAGGGCCTTAAAAACGTTAAGGTCCTTAGAGTCTTTAAAGAATAATTAGCTTGACTTAATATGGCTTTCCGTCTGAAGATTAGCTTATTGCCGCGTATTATCATTGCAATCATTCTCGGCATCGTGTTCGGCAATGTGTTTTCATTGCCGTGGGTGCGCGTATTCACTACGTTCAATGCCGTATTCAGCCAGTTTCTTGGCTTTATGATTCCCCTTATCATCGTGGGATTGGTAACGCCAGCTATCGCCGACATCGGTAAGTCGGCAGGTAAGTTATTGCTTATCACCGTTGCCATTGCCTATCTCGATACGGTCATTTCGGGAATCCTTTCCTACGGTACGGGAAGTTGGCTGTTTCCTGCCATGGTGGAAAACACGGCTAATATTACCAAGGTAGAGGAGGCGGTTACCATTGCACCTTTTTTCACCATACAAATACCGCCTATCATCGAGGTAATGAGCGGATTGGTGTTTTCGTTCATGATGGGATTGACCATTGCATACGGCGAATTGCATAAGTTGAAGGGTATCTTCGAAGACTTCAAGACCGCCATTGTCATGGCTATTCATCATGCTATTATCCCCTTGTTGCCGTTGTATATCTTTGGCATCTTCCTGCAAATGACATATACGGGACAGGCTTATCATATCATGTTGGTATTCATTCAGATAATCATCGTGATATTTGCCCTTCACATCTTGGTGTTGTTGTACCAATTTTGCATTGCGGGGGGAATCGTCAGGAAAAATCCGTTGTGCCTATTGTGGAACATGATTCCCGCCTATCTCACGGCATTGGGCACTTCGTCTTCGGCTGCTACCATTCCCGTAACGCTTCGACAGACCATCAAGAATGGTGTTTCTGAAGATATTGCTGGCTTTACCGTTCCTCTCTGCGCTACCATTCACATGTCGGGTTCTGCCATGAAGATTACCGCTTGCGCATTGACGATATGCTTGATGAAAGGTCTTCCCTACGATTTTGTTACCTTCCTCAACTTCGTCTTGATGTTGGGCATCGTGATGGTTGCCGCCCCAGGCGTACCAGGTGGTGCTATCATGGCTGCATTGGCTCCTTTGGCTACCATCCTCGGCTTTGGACCAGAAGAACAAGCATTAATGATTGCCCTTTATATTTCCATGGATTCTTTCGGCACTGCTTGCAACGTAACAGGTGATGGCGCCATTGCTCTCGTTGTAGATCAGTTTACGAAAAGGAAATTTGCGACTCGTAAATGATATGTTTGCGCATCCTAAACAATATATTTGCGTGATGCAAAGAATAGCTTTGTTGATGGTTTAGAACAAACATCAATAAATTAAGCCTTTGTTTTCCAACATCATAAAAACAAACACCAGAATAATTGTCAACTATTCTGGTGCTTGTTATCTTAATGATTCGATGAACGAATATGTTTATTCATCGATGTAAACTTTGCGGGAAGTGCCATCAGAAAGTTTCTCGATGCACATTCCACGAGGTGTATTGAGCCGTCGTCCTTGCAGGTCGTAATAAGCCTTGACGGTTGTATCTTCCGTTTGCGTCAGTTCTTCAATAGCTGTACTTGCTTGGTCAATCGTTAAGATATAAGTGTTCACGCTACGTGCAGGCATTCTAACGATTACTTCCTTTGTTGGTTCGTCGATGGTGATGGCTGCCTCCTGACAGAGATTGGAGGTCTCATTGCCTGTAGACAATATATGTTTGCCGCTCTTCACCTTATAAGGCAACTTCAATTTCAAGTCAACGCTATTCTTCGTTGTGTCAATAGCCATGACGATGATAGAGTCACCTTTGATATATGCCGAATACTCTGCGGCCGCTCCTTCACCAGAAGTCTTGTCGCGTGAGGTGGCTAAGCGAGTAGAACCCGTTACATTTTTGGAGAAATGCGACATGACGAAAGCACGAGGCAATAACTTATTTTTGGTGTTACCTGGATTATATTTAGCTTCGCCTGTACCCACAAAAGCCCAATGAGCGCGCATGTACCAATAGATATAGCCTGTACAACCAGCCAACATACACTCGTTGAGTTCCTCGGCAAAGATAAGATTTTCGTGCCAGTTGGGTAAATGGTCGATGTTGTCAGTCACAGAATGCTCCGTCATCCACACTTCCTTGCCATATTTGGCTGCCAACACGGCGGAACTCTTCAGGTTTCCCAATGGTGGATGACCGTAGAGGTGACCCGCGATGATGTCGATTTGTTCACGTGCTACGGGGTCATTCAATAGTGTATTGGAATAGTTGGGGTCGAATCCTAAAGGCTCGGCACTGATGAGGCGTACACCAGGATAGGTTTCGCGGTCGAGCATGTGAGCATAGTTCTTCACCAGATTGAGTTGTTGTTGTGGCGTGTAGAGACAACCAGAATAGTTTACCCACCAATCGGGCTCATTTTGGATAGAAACGGCATCAACATTCACGCCATTCTTCTTCATATACGCCAAGAAAGTGTTCAGCCATGGGAAGAATTTGTCATAGCAATCTTCACGCAAAGCACCACGTTGTTTGCCTTGGTCGTCGGCATTGCCGCCCTGTGCCGTACCGTTGGTTTTGTAATCGCCAGGAGGAGACCAAGGTGTTCCGAATACGATACCGCCACGTTGCTTGACGATTTTTGCCGAAGGCAGAGAACCCTTCCAATCGTAAGGTGTATCATAGTTGCCCCACTCAGGAACGATGACGTCGCCCACGAAATTTGGTGAAATTTCCATGCGCATGATGTTCAGTCCGATTTGCGACGTAGGACCATAGAGCAGTCGAACGGGATTAGTGTCGGTTCCAAACGGACACATGGCACCATCGCAACAAGCAGCGCCGAATCCCGTCACCTTCTGACAACGAGTGTTGCTAATCGTTAACTCGATGGAAGCTGCGTGGATAGCTGAAGTGGTTGCTAAAGCTATCAGAAACGTAAAAATCTTTTTCATTGTAGAAAGTAAATGTGTAATTCGGTTGCGAAAGTACTAAAAAAATGAATAACTACCAAGCATCAGGCAATGAAATTAAAATATTCTCAATTCATGACATGAAAGTTGTGTAAAATTTATTATCTTTGCAAAAAGAAACAACAATTAAAGCAGAAATGCCATGATGAACGAATTAATAGACCGCCTGCACGTAGAGCAATGCTACCTTGTAGTATTGCACGACGGGCATATTCGCACGTTCAAGGGTAGGGGGGTGCGAAGATTGTACAATTTAATGAGTGATGAACCTGAATTGTTCCTGAAGGCAAAGATTGCAGACAAGGCCGTAGGACATTCGGCGGCAGAGTTGATGGTAAACGGAGGCGTAAGCGAAGTGTATGCTGACTACATGAGCGAGCAAGCTTACGAAACCTTGAAGAATGCTGGAATCAGGGTGTCGTATGGCAAGAAGGTTGACCACGAGCGTTTCCTTGAAATCTGGGTGATGCTGGGTGAGATTAACGAGTAGTTTGCCTTAAGCTTCTTTAAGTCTGATACCCATACGAGCTTCTACGACATTTACCACATAGTCGCCCAGTCTCTCGCACTCGTTAACCAAGTCCATGTAGATGGTTCCCACGGCGTAGGTATAAACATGGTTGTTAACGTCGCTGATGTTTTGCGACTTTAGTTGATTGCGATAGTTGTTGATTTCGTTCTCGATATTAAAGATACGATTCTTGTCGTAAGATTCCTTGCGACCGCCCATGAGCACGTTCATTTCCTCCAAGGCATTTTCCGTTAGTTGCATCATTTGGTGCAAGTGAGCATATTGAGCTTCCGTAAAATGGTCTTTCTTGTTGGAAACCTTTCTTAAAATGGTGCGAGCCATGTTGAAGCAAGCATCTCCGATACTTTCTATTTCACTGATTTCGCGCAACATGGCACGAATTTTCGCCTTTGTTTCATCGGAAAGGTGAGCGTCAGACACATTATTTAAATAATGGGCAATCTCTATTTCCATGTTGTCAGAGATTTTTTCGTATTTCTCAATGCGCTCATATAATTTCTTGAAGTTGTTTTCGTCTTTCTCTACCAACAATTCGCACACCATATTAAACATGAGTTTGATGCGTTCGGCAAAGGAATGGATTTCCTTTTGTGCTTCCAATACCGAAAGTTCTGGTGTCTTCATGATACCCGAGGTGATGAAGTGCAGGCGAAAATCTTCTTCCTCTTCTTGTTTCTTGGGATTGATAGCCCAACAAACGAATCGTTCGATTTGCGGTACAAACCAAATGAGCAAGAGGGTATTCGTTATGTTAAACATGGAGTGGAACGCGGCTAATACGATGGAAGCTTTTTGTAAGTTATCCGCATACATGGGATGGGAAATGTCAATGGCGCGATCAAATCCCACTAATCCACAAACCAAGTTGATAAATGGTCGCAACAAGATAAGTGCCCACGTAACGCCTAATACGTTGATGGCAAGGTGCGCGAAGGCAGCTCGTCTGGCAGATGTGTTAGCTGTAGATGCAACGATATTGGCCGTGATGGTAGTACCGATATTCTCGCCCAAAACGAGCATGATACCTTGGTCGATGTGCAAGATGCCCGTGGAACACAAAATCATCGTAATGGCCATGATTGCCGCCGATGATTGCACGCAAAGCGTAAGCACCGTTCCCATGATGAGGAAGAAGAAAGAATTCCAGAAATTGGGTTCGTTGAAATTGGCGAAGAAGGCGCTAATGGCTTCCGCCGTTTCAGGAACTCTAACCAAGTTGAATCCCGTTTCCTTCAATGTTCCTAATCCCAAGAATAAGAAAGCAGCACCGAAAAGGAAATCCCCGATGATGCGCTTGCTCTTCATGTATATGAGTATGATTCCGAGAAAGAAAGCGGGATAGACGAAGTTGGAGGTGTTGAAGGAGAATGCCAATGACATAATCCATGCCGTGACGGTGGTTCCGATGTGCGCACCCATGATAACGGAGATGGCTTGCATGAGTGTGAGCAAACCTGCCGAAACGAATGAGACGGTCATGACGGTGGTAGCTGTAGACGATTGTACGGCTGCCGTTACAAACATACCACTGAGTACTCCCGTGAATCGGTTGGTGGTTTTGGCTCCTAACACATGACGAAGTTGAGACCCTACCATTTTTTGTAAAGCATCACTCATGGATTTCATGCCAAACATGAGTAGTGAGAGTGAGCCAAGGAGTTTGAAAATCACCAAAATCGACATATTTTATTAATTTATTAACAATGTGACAAATTGTTTCAAAAAAAATACGTACCTTTACACGTTGTTTTCAAGAATCAGTTTTAGACTTATGAAACAGACGATACAAATACGTTGCAAAAATAATAAAAAAACTCAAGAAGTTGCAATCGGAAGCACACTTTCTGACGTTTATAGTCAATTTAATTTGAATATGTCGTACGGACCTATTTGTGCTAAGGTGAACAATGTGGTCGAAGGCTTGAACTTTCGCTTGTATCATAACAAGTTGGTTGAATTCTTGGATTTACGTACCTCAGCGGGCTCTCGTACTTATACGCGAACATTGTTCTTTGTTTTGTGCAAGGCCGTTCACGACTTATATCCTACTGGTTCGGTGGTGATAGACATTCCCGTTTCTAATGGTTACTATTGTAACTTGAAGATAGGACGAGACGTGAATTTGGAGGATGTAGACAACTTGCGCAATAGGATACAGCAACTCATCGATGCTGCCATTCCCATTCGTCGCCATCATGTGCCAACGGAAGAAGCTATCAAGTTGTTTCAGGACTTGGGCACTCATTCAAAGGTGAAACTGCTTGAAACGATGGGTTCGCTCTATACGACGTATTACGACTTAGACGGATATGTGGATTATTTCTATGGGGCATTGCTGACCAACACCAGTCAGTTGCATCTCTTCGGATTGGAAAAGTATTATGATGGATTGTTGCTTCGCATTCCTTCAATGGATAATCCTTCTCAATTGGGAGAGATGGTTCGCCAAGATAAGATGTTTGAGGTATTCAAGGAGCATCATCGTTGGCAACATATTGTTCGTGTTGGTACGGTGGGTGAACTTAATAATGCCGTACAGAAAGGTTATGCGAGCATGATGATTAACGTATCTGAGGCATTGCAAGAAAAAAAGTTAGCTTACTTAGCCGATGAGATTGCCAATCGAAAGGGCGTGAAGATGGTGCTGATTGCAGGACCTTCATCTAGTGGTAAGACCACTACTTGCAAACGATTGTCAATCCAGTTGATGACCAATGGTATTCGTCCCGTACAAATATCGTTAGACGATTACTTCGTAGACCGTGAACTTACACCAAAGGACGAGAAGGGCGAATATGATTACGAAAGTTTGTATGCGCTCAATATCCCCTTGCTCAATCAACAGCTTACCGCACTCTTCAAGGGAGAGGAAGTGGAGTTGCCGCGATATAATTTCCAGACGGGTAAGAGCGAGATGAGCGGAAAGAAATTGCAATTGAGAGAAAACGACTTATTGGTGATGGAGGGCATTCATGCCTTGAATCCAGAACTAACGGCGCAAATCCCCGATGAACAGAAGTTTCGCGTGTATGCGTCGGCACTGACGACCATCTTGCTTGATACACATAATTATATTCCCACGACAGACAATCGCTTGCTTCGTCGCATCATTCGCGACGTGAAATATCGTGGTTGTTCGGCTGCCGACACCATTCGTCGTTGGCCATCTGTTCGTGCAGGTGAAAACAAATGGATATTCCCATACCAAGAAAATGCTGATGCCATGTTCAATACGGCCATGATTTACGAATTGGGAGCCATTAAGACACAGGCAGAAGCAGCATTGGAACAAGTGCCAGAGAATTGCGATGAATATGCAGAGGCTTACCGCTTGCGTATGTTCCTCAAGTATTTCGTCTCCATTCCGTACGACATGTTGCCACCTATCTCGTTGTTGCGAGAATTCTTGGGTGGTAGTTCCTTCTCTTATTGATACGAAAAAGAAATATAAGTTTTAATACATTTGCTATGGCAGAACAATTAGAAGTAAAAGAATTAGACCAAGTAGTAGTACGTTTCTCGGGTGACTCGGGCGACGGAATGCAATTAGCTGGTAGTATTTTCTCTACCGTTTCGGCAAGCGTAGGAAATGGTATTTCCACGTTTCCCGATTATCCTGCTGACATTCGAGCTCCGCAAGGTTCGTTGACAGGAGTCTCAGGTTTTCAAGTACATATTGGCGAAGGACGCGTGTATACGCCTGGCGACCTTTGCGACGTACTTGTTGCGATGAATGCGGCAGCATTAAAGACACAGTATCGCTATGCGAAACCACAAGCAACCATCATTATCGATACGGATAGCTTTGGTCCTAACGACTTGAAAAAGGCTGAGTTCCAAACTGATGACTATCTGGCAGAGATGAATATCGACCCAGATAGGGTAGTGGCTTGCCCCATTACGAAGATGGTGAAGAATTGTTTGGCAGATAGTGGGTTGGATAATAAGGCCGTACTGAAGTGTCGCAATATGTTTGCGTTAGGACTTGTATGTTGGCTCTTCAATCGTGACTTGAATTTGGTGGCCAACTTCCTTCGTGAAAAGTTTGCCAAGAAACCTGCTATTGCCGAGAATAATATTAAGGTGGTGCAAGCTGGATATGATTATGGACATAATGTTCACGCTTCTGTTCCCGCCACTTATCGTATCGAGTCGAAAGATAAGGTGCCTGGACGTTATATGGACATCACAGGTAACAAGGCAACAGCTTACGGATTGATAGCAGCAGCTGAGAAAGCGGGATTGAAATTGTATCTCGGTTCTTATCCTATTACTCCCGCCACAGACATCTTGCACGAATTGTCGAAGCATAAATCATGTGGAGTGATTACGGTTCAATGCGAGGACGAGATTTCTGGTTGTGCCAGTGCCGTAGGAGCAGCTTTTGCTGGTGCGTTGGCAGCTACTTCTACTTCAGGTCCTGGTATTTGCTTGAAGTCTGAAGCCATCAACCTTGCTGTTATCGATGAGTTGCCATTGGTGGTTATTGATGTTCAGCGTGGCGGTCCTTCAACAGGACTTCCCACAAAGAGTGAGCAGACCGACCTCTTGCAAGCTCTCTATGGTAGAAATGGAGAAAGTCCGATGCCTGTCATTGCCGCTACGAGTCCTACAAATTGTTTCGAGGCCGTTTATATGGCAGCAAAAATCGCACTCGAACACTTGACCCCAGTGATTCTCTTGACCGATGCCTTTGTTGCTAATGGTTCGGCTGCATGGAAACTTCCAAAGATGGAAGAGTTGCCAGAGATTCATCCGCACTATGTAACGGAAGAACAGAAATACAAGTACACTCCATACGTACGTGATGAGAAATCAGGCGTTCGCTATTGGGCAATTCCAGGACAAGAGGGATATACTCATATTCTCGGTGGACTTGAAAAAGACGGTAAGACGGGTGCTATTTCCACGAATCCTGAAAACCACCATGACATGGTCATTCAGCGTTACGCCAAAATTGCTAATATCCCCGTTCCAGACCTTGAAGTAGAAGGTGATGTGGATGATGCCGAATTGCTGATTGTTGGTTTCGGTAGCACTTATGGTCATTTGTATTCTGCCATGGAAGAATTGCAGAAGAAGGGTCATAAGGTAGCTTTGGCTCAGTTCCAATATATCAATCCATTACCCAAGAACACCGCTAAGGTGCTGAAACGCTATAAGAAAGTAGTGGTAGCCGAGCAAAATCTCGGTCAGTTCCGTGCTTACTTGCGCATTCGTGTTAATGGATTCGTACCTGAGAAGTTCAACCAAGTGAAGGGACAACCTTTCGTGGTAAGTGAGTTGGTAACAGCATTTGAGAAAATCATTAATGACAATAAATAAGATGAACGAATATACAGCACAAGATTTCAAGAAAGGTCAACCTCGTTGGTGCCCTGGTTGTGGCGACCATTTTTTCCTGGCTTCCTTACATAGGGCAATGGCAGAGTTGGGTGTTCCTCCTTACGAGACAGCAGTCATCAGTGGTATCGGTTGTTCGAGTCGTTTGCCCTATTACGTGAATGCTTATGCCATGCAGACTATTCACGGACGTGCGGCAGCTATCTCTACGGGCGTGAAGGTGACAAATCCCAACCTTACCGTATGGCAAATCAGCGGTGATGGTGATGGTCTTGCCATTGGTGGAAATCATTTCATTCATGCCATGCGTAGGAATGTTGACCTCAATATGATATTGCTCAACAACCGTATCTATGGTTTGACGAAAGGACAATATAGTCCTACCAGTCCAAGAGGATTCGTTTCCAAGTCAAGTCCATACGGAACCGTGGAAGATCCATTCCGTCCAGCAGAGTTATGCTTTGGTGCACGTGGACACTTCTTCGCTCGTTCCGTAGCTAATGATGGTGAAGAGACGGTGAATATTCTCAAGGCTGCTTATGAACACAAAGGTGCTTCAGTTTGTGAGATTCTTCAGAATTGCGTTATCTTCAACAATGGTGCATACGATCCTATCTACACCAAGGAAGGCAGAAAGAAAAATGCCATCTATGTGCGTCATGGAGAACCGCTCGTGTTCGGTGAGAACAACGAATATGGCTTGAAGCAAGAAGGCTTTGGCATCAAAGTAGTAAAGATTGGTGAAGACGGCATTACGATGGACGATATTCTCGTACACGATGCACATTGTGAAGACAACACCCTTCAACTGAAGCTCGCCATGATGGGTGATGGTGATGGATTCCCCGTGGCACTCGGTGTGATTCGTGATGTTCCCGCTCCCACTTACGATGAAGCAGTAAATGAACAGATTGAAGAATTAAAAGCAAAGAAAAATTATCATTCTTTCGAGGAATTGTTGGAAACAAACGATACTTGGGAGGTAAAATAAAAATAAAGGAAAATGTTTAATAATTATAGAGGTTTTCACCTCGTTGAAGCACACCACAATAGTCGACTTGCTCAATGGTTTCATCCAAATACGGTCATTAAGAAAAGTGTGCAGGCGGTGATTGTTGTCATTCTCACATTGATATTGTGGAACATTCCCGCCGATTGGTTTGGCATTGCCAACCTTACGATAGTTCAACAGCGAGTAATCGCTATCTTCGCATTTGCCACGTTGATGTGGGTTATGGAGATTGTGCCGTCGTGGGCAACATCGGTTTCCATCATCGTTTTGATGTTGTTGTTTACGTCAGATAGTGGTATAGCGCCGATGGTGCAAGAGGAAGAAGTAGGAAAGTTACTTTCTTACAAGTCTATCATGGCAACCTTCGCCGACCCCGTTATCATGTTGTTTATTGGTGGCTTTATCTTGGCGATTGCCGCAACGAAGACAGGACTTGACGCTCAGTTGGCAAAAGCTCTCTTGAAACCGTTTGGCACAAGGAGTGAGATGGTATTATTGGGTTTCCTGCTCATCACGGGCTTGTTCTCCATGTTCGTTTCCAACACCGCTACGGCAGCTATGATGCTTACGTTCCTCACTCCAGTGTTCAGACAATTGCCTCCCGAAGGTAAGGGACGTATCTCTATGGCGCTTGCCATTCCTATCGCAGCCAACTTAGGTGGTATGGGAACGCCAATCGGTACGCCTCCAAACACGATTGCATTGAAATATCTCAATGACCCAGAGGGATTGAACCTCGGTTTGGGATTCGGTCAGTGGATGGTATTCATGTTCCCTCTCGTTATCGTATTGCTTATTATCAGTTGGAGAATCTTGTTGTGGATGTTCCCATTCACGCAGAAGACCGTAGAACTGAAGATAGAGGGAGAGATGAAGAAAAACGCACAGACTTATATTGTTATCGTGACTTTCTTCGTGACCGTTTTGCTTTGGTTGTTGGATACGGTGACGGGTATTAACTCTTATACCGTGGCTCTGATTCCGTTTATGATATTTGCCTTGACGGGCATTATCGACAGACGCGACTTGGAGCAAATCAACTGGAGTGTCATCTGGATGGTTGCCGGTGGCTTTGCCTTGGGTTATGGATTGAATGCGTCGGGATTGGCAGAGAATGCCGTCGAGAGTATTCCATTCGGTGAATTCTCACCCTTGCTTATCTTGTTGCTGGGCGGCCTTATCTGTTATGGATTGTCTAACTTTATCTCCAACTCCGCAACGGCTGCTTTGTTGATGCCGATTTTGGCTTTTGTCTGTGCAGCTATGGGTGATAAATTGGCTCCTATCGGAGGTACACCTACCGTATTGATTGGTGTGGCTATCGCCGCATCAAGTGCCATGGTACTTCCTATTTCTACGCCTCCAAACGCTCTTGCATTCGCTACCAATTTGGTGGAACAAAAGCACATGGCAAAGATAGGTTTGATAGTGGGTTTCATTAGCATGGTATTGGGATTCTGCTTGATGTATTTCTTAGGAACAATCCATTTCCTTTAATCTTTGCATTCCATGAAAAACATTCTTTGATATGAATAAATATAGGAAAGAGATTTTAATGCTCTTGCTTACCGTACTTGGTGTATCTTCTGCTTGGTCAGAGGGTACACCAAGTTGGCCTTTAGTAAGTAGGGAAGCAAAGGCAGGAACACGTTGGTGGTGGATGGGCTCTGCCGTTGACGATAATAATTTATCTTGGAATTTGTCGGAATTTGCCAAGGTCGGTATGGGAACGGTAGAAATTGCTCCCATTTATGGTGTTCAAGGCAATAGTGGAAATTCATTGAAGTTCTTGGATGCACCGTGGATGAATGCCTTGCAAACAACACAACGTTTGGCTGAGTCGCATGATATGGATGTAGATATGACGCTGGGTACTGGTTGGCCTTTTGGCGGTCCCAATGTCACTATCGACCAAGCGGCTGGAAAGTTGGGATATGTTCAGCAAAATGTAGTGGGAGATGGTGTTACCGAACAAACCATCAACATCAATTATGACGTGCCGTTTGCCAAATTAAATAAGGTAATGGCTTATCCCGTTGATGGTAATGGTGGCATAGTGACAGAACTTACCCCATTGGTTTCAGGAAAGACCGTTAAATGGAATGCCCCCGAAGGCAAGTGGTTGATACTTGCCATCTACAACGACCATACCTTGCAGATGGTGAAACGTGCCGCCCCAGGTGGTGAAGGATATGTGCTCGACCATTTCGATGCTGATGCCGTAAAGGCTTATCTGCAACAATTCGAGGATGCTTTCAATACCACTGGCGTTCCTTATCCACATTGTTTCTTCAACGATTCATACGAAGTGTATAATGCCGATTGGACACCACGGATGTTCGAGGAATTTGAGAAATACAGGGGATATAAGTTGGAGGAACACATGCACGAGTTGTTGGGATTGGCAACGGATGAAAATTGTCAGGTATTGGCAGACTATCGTGCCACCATCAACGACATGCTTATCAACAACTTCACCAAGCAATGGACAGACTGGGCGCATCGTCATGGTACGTTGACGCGTAATCAAGCACATGGTTCTCCCGCCAATCTGATTGACGTATATGCCACGGTGGATATTCCCGAAATAGAGGGCTTTGGCTTGTCGGAATTTGGCATCAAAGGTTTAAGAACAGACAAAGGCTTTACACGCTCCAATTATTCTGACGATGCTACGTTGAAGTATGCTTCATCGGCAGCCCATATCACGGGGAAAAAGTTGACAAGTAGTGAGACGTTTACATGGCTTACGGAACATTTCCGTACGTCTCTTTCACAGATGAAGCCCGACTTAGACTTGATGTTCCTGTCGGGTGTCAATCACGTGTTATTCCATGGTTCCACCTATTCTCCTAAAGATGCCGCGTGGCCAGGGTGGAAATTCTATGCTGCCGTTGACATGAGTCCTACCAATAGCATTTGGAAAGATGCTCCCGAATTGATGAATTACATCGAGAGATGTCAGGGCTTTTTACAAATGGGAAATCCCGACAATGACTTTTTAATCTATGCTCCATTCGTCAACGCATGGCATAAGGACAAACGAAAAGGCGCTCTCTTTGCTGATAAGTTGCTCACGTTTCCCATAGACAACTTGTCTTCGAAGATGCCCGAGGTGAAAAACGCCGCCCAACAAGTGATGAATGCTGGATATGATTGCGACTTCATTAGCGATAAGTTCATTCTTTCTTCACATGTGGAAAATGGAATGATTGTCACCGAAGGTGGCGCGAAATATCGTGGATTGATAGTACCGTTATCAACAAATATGATTATTCCTACCGATGTGAAGAACCGATTGGATGAGATGGTGGCTGAAGGGGCCAAGGTGGTTTATCAAACCGATGCAGAGACACTCGATGGCATGGGAGTTGCCATAGAACCTATCAGAACGGAATTGGGATTGCGAACCATCAGGAGGAGCAATGATACGGGGTATCATTATTTTATATCCAACTTAACCAATCAGCATGTGGCAGATTATGTTTCTCTTTCCGTTCCTTTCAATAGTTTGGTGATGTTCGACCCCATGACAGGTGCCATCTTTACTCCTGCCATGAATGATGAAGGTAAGGTGTATGTTGACTTGAAATCAGGACAATCCATCATTCTCCAAACTTATACCACCGAACAAGTTGTTTGCGACTCGGTATATGTGATAAAAGATGAATTGGAAAAGGTAACGTTAGATGGCTCATGGTCGTTGAGTTTTACCGATGATAGCACACCCGCCATCTCAGAAACGTATGACATCGGTAAGTTGAAGACATGGGAAAATCTTGATGAAAAAACCGCTCAGTTAATGGGTACGGGTGTTTATACCACTCAGTTTACCGTGAGTCACATTCAGAAAGAAGCTGCCACGGGTGGATTTAAGTTGAATTTAGGTGATGTTCGTGAGAGTGCGCGCGTTTATCTCAACGACACGTATATCGGTTGTGCATGGTGTGCCCCGTTTATCTTAGATTGCGGTCAGATAGTTAGGGAAGGGGAGAATACGCTTCGCATAGAAGTAACCAACCTACCCGCCAACCGCATTCGCCAAATGGATATTGACCAAGTGAAATGGCGTATTTTCGAGGATGTGAATATCTTGGATATTCTCAATGGAAATATTGGCGTGAGTGGTGTTACTTCATTTGCCAATTGGGATAAGATGCCGTCGGGACTCAATTCTTCGGTTTCCCTCATCCCTCTTGCCGTCAAGGATTCTCGGTTGGAAACAACAATCACTTCCATGTACCAAGACGAGCAGAACGATACACTTTTCTATCCCGTTTATACCTTGAATATGCCAGATGGAACAACTATTTCCAAGGTTGAGGCTCAAGATGCGAGCGGCAAGGCATTCACCGATTTCTCCATTCAACCGAATAGTGATGGTTCTTCTTCAGTCATCGTCAAGGGTATTGCAGAGGGAGGTGTAAGATTGACCGCCAATGATGTTTATTCGACGTTCCTACCTGTTACAGGACCATATCACATCAAGAAATCCTATTGTTTTGCCAGTCCAGATTTCCCCGTCGATGAATGGACACGTACCGTAGTGCTTGTTTCCATCAAGGGATTTAAGGATAAGTATCAGATGTATAGTTCGTCGAAAACCGAGGTGGAAGGATTCGATGGATTGTCATTCTCGCATACGGGAACACAATCATATTACGTCTATACGGGATGTGGTATGTACACCTTACGTGATGATGAGGTAACCGTGAACGAGACGAGTGATTTTGACATTGGTGAGTGGTCTTATGTTGTTGGAACACAAGAAAGTATTGATTATTCAGCGGCAGATAGCGTAACCGTCTATAAGGTCGGTGATTTGTATTTCCCGATGCTCAGTCGCGACCACTTCACACTTTATCGCTCATTGAATGTGTACGAACCACTTGTTGCGCTCAATCCATCATCAATTAAGCACATATCAACCTCTCAGTTCTCTCGCGATTATTACACATTGCAAGGCATTCGCATACGTGAACCCAAAAACAAAGGCATATATATTGCCAATGGCAAAAAGGTAATTATCCAATGATGGTTCTGAGATTTAGGGGCCTCTGTAAAGAAGCAAGAAGCAAGAAAGTAAGAAGCAAGAGATTAGCTATAGTCATTGGCCATTGAAGATTGTGCATTAACCGCAATTGCTAATTAGCGGCCTGAAAGGCCTGAAAGCTCTCAGCCCAGGGCGTTGCCCTACCCTTTATACACATCTTTTAAGTTTAATTATAAGTCTCTGATTATCAACATGTTAGTATACATTATTTAACACAAAACATTTGGCTAATTCATTAAAAATCAGTATCTTTGTATA
>JAEEGL011506205.1_pt1 | contig 16833 bp, 10 predicted proteins | sample 9134231 | NCBI WGS metagenome assembly JAEEGL01 (sample SAMN16246548, study PRJNA631951) | gut metagenome | biome: gut microbiome; feature: rumen; material: fiber-attached | host: Bos | place: Iran: Karaj | collected 2018-10
AGGCCGTTTTTCCCGATCGTCTGCCCGTAGCAGATAAAATGCATGCAGATCACGCTGAGAGGCATGCAGAAAGGAATGATCCTCAGCGCCCACACGGTCATCATATAGACCGGATCCGACGCGTCCTTATAATAGATTCTGGTCAGTGGAACCGCGAAGACGATCAGAAATGCCGCGACACCGCACATCAGCGGCAGAAACCGTCTGAACATCACCCGCATGGCGTCTTTGAGCGATTCCCTGTCTTCCTCCCCGACGCTGACGCTCATCATCATACGGCTGACGGCCATCATCCCCGCGGGGATCGACCAGAACATTCTCATCAGGTTGTCCGAGGCAGCAAACGCGGCAATTCCCGCGCTTCCGACAAAAGTCAGGATCAAAGCGTTGACGATAAAGCCGCGGACCGTCTGATAGGCATTCGTCGCCGCTCCGGGGAACCCGATGCGCAGAATGCCTGCGGATTCTTTCCAATCCAAACCTTCCAGAGAGACTTTGAAATGCGATTTCTTTGAAAGGAAATACGACGCTTCCACCCCGCAGTAAGCCCACATTCCGAGCGAGGACGCGAGCGCGAGCCCGAATTCCCCCATCCTGAACACGCAGATGAACAGATAGGTCATCACGATGTTCGAGACAGCGTAAGCAACACTGGCGACGATGCCTCTGCGGGTTTTATTCTCCAGAGAAAGAAACGCGAACAGCAGATTCCCGATCATAGATGGAAACACGCCGACGGACTGTCCCAGAAGATACTTGTTGAAGAGCGGCCTCAGTTCCGCGTCCCGCGTCAGAAAACCGGTCAGGTCGAAAAGACCAAATATGACAAACAGCACCGTGAACAAGACCGCGACCATCGAGGAAAGCAAAAGACTCAGCGCGAAAACATTCTGAGATCTCTCCTTCCTGTTCTCTCCGATGTATTTACCGCACATGACCACGGCGCCGCCTACCAGCATCGTGCTGATCGCGCCGACCAGCAAACCGACCGGTCCGTATATTCCGACGGCGCTAACGGCTTTGACGCTGACAAAGTTACTGGCAAAATAACTGGAAACAAAACCATTGACGGCTCCGACAACCGACATCAGGATCTGGACCGGCAGAAGCCGGAACATCGTTCTGCTGAGCAGTTTGATATTTGAACTCGTTTGATTCATTGATACTCCCCCGGCAGGGCTTTTACCATGGAACATGGATTCCGTTGAAACCGATGAAGAAACGCATCTCCGGGATTCCAGACAGGGCGTCAAACCTTTTTGACTGAAACGACGTCATCGTCAAGAATCACCGCGACCATCAGGAAGCCTTTACTCATCTTATCTGCGATCCGCACCTGTTCCGTGGAAAACATGGTTTCAGAACCGTGTCTCTGGATCACCTTGAACTCATAGGGGACCGTAACATACAGCGCGGAAGCGATCCGTGTTCCGTTGGACCCGTTTTTCTTGAAGTCGAACGTCCTGACGCCTTTTCCGTTTCTCCCCTGGAGTTCGTAGTCGAACAGCAGAGTCCGTTTTCCGTATCCCCGGTCCGTAATGACCAGCAGTTCGCCTTCCTCGTCCACCTGTTCCGAAAAGATCACGGGATCGCCCGGAGCCGCTTTGATGCCGTGAACGCCTCCGCTGACGCGGCCGGTCGTCGGAACCGATTCCGTATCGAAACGGATGCTCATGCCTGACGCCGTCAGCATCAGGATGCTCCCCTTCCCGTTGTCTCTGCAGACGGAGATTACGGTATCGTCCTTTTTCAGGTTCATTCCCGTCGTCTTCTTCACCTTCAGCTGGTACTCGTCCGCGGGACTCCGTTTCACAAATCCCTGCGCTGTGCTGAACAGATAGCTTCCCTCGTTCGAATCGTCAAATACCGCTACGATGGATTCGTGGTTGTCGAACTGGACGATGGAGGCAAGATTCGCGGATTTCGCGGATCCCTTTGTCTCCGGGATCTCCGCGACCGGCAGCGAAATGACCGCGCCGAGATTCGTAAACATCCGGACGCGCTTGGACGTATCCGTATGAAGGATCGCGATCGGCTCCTCCTCCACCTGCCCGATATTGAACTGTTTTTCCGCAGTCCTGCGGATCCGCATCCCTTCGCAGACCGCAACGACAACGTCTTCCGCGACAAGCTTGACTTCTTCTTCCCTGGTGATCACGTTCAGCTCGTCGTCGATCAGTACCGTGCGTCTCGGATCGTCGATCTGCTTTTTGATAGCAAGAAGCTCCTTTTTGATCAGGGCCGTCAGTTTCCTGTCGGAGGAAAGAATCGCTTTCAGTTCCCCGATCAGGGCAAGAATATCCGCGTATTCCTTCTCGATCAGCCGGAGTTCCAGATTGGTCAGTTTCTGCAGTCTGAGATCGAGGATCGCCTGCGCCTGGATTTCCGACAGGAGGAATTCCCGCATCAGCGCTTCCTTGGCTTCTTTCGGGGACTTGGAAGCACGAATCAGTGCGATCACGCGGTCGAGATTGTTGACGGCCACCATAAGTCCCGCCAGAATGTGTTCTCTCCGCTCCGCGGCTTCCAGTTCGTATCTGGTTCTTCTTGTCACGACGTCCCGCTGATGCGCGACATAATGCTCAATGATCTGCTTCAGGCCGAGCTGCTGGGGCTTTCCGTCCGCAATCGCGACCATATTGACGCCGAACGTCGACTGCAGATCCGTGTATTTGTATAGATACTGCAGGATCAGATTCGCGTCGTAGTCCTTCTTGATCTCGATGACGGCGCGGATGCCCGTCCGGTCGCTCTCGTCCCGGATATCGGCGATTCCCGCAAAAAGCGCTTTCTTCTCCTGTGTGACGTCCAGGATCTTCTGAAGCGCGTACGCCTTGTTGATCTGGAAGGGGAACTCATCGATCACGATGAGCGTTTTCCCGTTCTTCTGGTCTTCCATATGCGTTCTGGCGCGCATGACCAGCTTTCCGCGCCCCGTTTCATACGCTTCCCTGATCTCCGGAGAGCGGATCAGATAGGCACCGGTCGGGAAATCGGGAGCAGGGATGATCTTCATCAGATCGTCCAGCGAAATATCCGGATCCTCCATGACCGCGACCACCGCGTCGATCGCCTCTCCGGGATTGTGCGGCGGAATGTTCGTAGCGAGTCCGATCGCGATTCCCATCGCGCCGTTGACCAGAAGATTCGGAAACCTTCCTGGCAGAACGTCGGGCTCTTTTGTGGAGTCGTCGAAGTTGAGGGAAAAATGCACGGTATCCTTGTCGATATCACGCAGCTGCTGGAGAGCAGCGTCCGTCATTCTCGCTTCCGTGTATCGCATGGCGGCGGCGGAATCCCCGTCCATCGAACCGAAATTCCCGTGACCGTCGACCAGCGGCACGCGCATGTTGAACGGCTGGGCAAGATGCACCATGGCGTCGTAAACGGAGGAATCGCCGTGCGGATGATATTTACCGAGGCAATCGCCCACGATACGCGCGCTCTTCCTGTGCGGCTTGTCGGGCGTCAGCCCGAGTTCGCTCATGGTATACAGGATCCTGCGCTGCACCGGTTTCAGACCGTCTTCGACGCGCGGGAGCGCGCGCTCCAGGATGATATGCTCCGCGTAAGGCATGATCGACTCATGCATCACATCGTCCATGCTCTTGATCAGTATCTTCTCTTCAAAAGGCTGCTGTTGTTTTGCCATATGCCTTTATCCTCACTTTTTCCCCGCCATCTGTTCGTATACGGACGGCGCCTTGTTAAAGTCGGCGTTTTCAAAAATGTATTCCTTGCGGGGCTGGACCTTGTCCCCCATAAGGACCGTTACCTTGTGCTCCACGTCGGCGGCGTCCTCGATCAGGACGCGGACCAGCGCACGGTTCTGGGGATTCAGCGTCGTCTCCCAAAGTTGCTCCGGGTTCATCTCGCCGAGTCCTTTATACCGCTGGATCGAATAGCCTTTCCCGATATCGGCGGTCGCTTTCTTCAGTTCGGCGTCGTCATAGCAGTAAATGTGCTTGTCGCCTTTCGACACGCGGTACAACGGCGAAAGCCCGATATATACATGTCCGTCGTTGATCAGTTCCTTCATGTAACGGTAGAAGAACGTCAGAAGGATCGCGCGGATATGTGCACCGTCCTGATCCGCGTCCGACAGAATGATCACCTTGTTGTATTTCAGGGAACCGAGATCGAAGTCCTCCCCGATCCCCGTGCCGAGCGCGGTTATGATCGAACGGAACTCGTCGTTCTGAAGCACCTGATCCAGCCGCTTCTTCTCCACGTTCAGCGGTTTTCCGCGCAGAGGGAGGATCGCCTGGAATTTCCTGTCCCTTCCCTGTTTAGCGCTGCCGCCCGCGCTGTCGCCCTCCACAATGAAGAGCTCGTTGATCGCCGCGTTCCTTCCGGTGCAGCTGGACAGCTTGCCGACGAGCGGCGCGTTTTCCAGTTTGTTCTTTTCACGCGCGGTCGCCTTCGCTTTTCTTGCGGCTTCCCGCACCTTCGCGGCTTTTACGGCCTTTTCGGCGATCTGATTCGCGATGTCGGCGTTCTTCAGGTTCTCGAGGAACGGCGTCAGCTTCTCGGTTACCACCGCTTCGACCGCCGTTCTTGCTTCGGTGTTCCCAAGTTTCGTTTTCGTCTGTCCCTCGAACTGGATGGATTTCATCTTCAGCGTGAGCACGGCGGTCATGCCTTCGCGGAAGTCCTCGCCCGAAAGGGGCGCGTCCTTATCCTTCAGGATTCCCTGGCGCCGGCAGTAGTCGTTCATGACCTTCGTGAAGGCCGCCTTAAAGCCGGTCTCATGCGTACCGCCTTCCGTCGTGGGGATATTGTTCACGTAGGAAAAGATATTGTCGTTGTATCCGTCGTTGTGCTGGAACGCGAATTCCACCAGAATGCCTCCGCTGGAACCGCTGAAATGGACGGGCGGCTCGTATGCGGGCGTCTTGTCCTGATTCAGATAGGAAATGAAATCCGAGAGTCCTCCGTCATATTTGAATTCGACCGATCTCCGGTCTCCGTGCTCCCGCTCGTCCGTCAGCAGAATGCGTACGCCCCTGTTCAGATAAGCGAGCTCGCGGAGCCTTCTCATGACGGTATCGTAATTCATGGAGACCGTCTCGAAAACCCTGTCGTCCGGCATGAACGAAACGACCGTCCCCTGCTTTCTTGTACGCCCGATCTCCGTCAGCGGATACTTGGGCTTTCCGGAAGCGATATGCCCTTTTCTGTCCGCTTCTGAGGAAAACTCCATCTTATAGGCGCGGTTGTCGCAGTATACCTCCACGGAAAGCCATCTGGAAAGCGCGTTCACGACGGAGGCGCCGACTCCGTGGAGTCCGCCTGAATACTCGTAGGAAGTGTTCTCAAATTTACCGCCGGCGTGCAGCTGCGTAAAAACCACCTCGACGCCGGATACTTTCATCTTCTCGTGTATGCCGACAGGGATACCTCTGCCGTTGTCCGTTACCGTAACGGAGTTGTCGCGGTGAATGGTAACGGTCACCTCGCTCGCGTACCCGTTGGCCGCCTCGTCGATCGCATTGTCCACGATCTCCCACAGAAGATGATGCAGACCGCGCTGCCCGGTAGAGCCGATATACATGCCGGGACGCATTCTGACCGCGTCCAGACCTTCCATTACCTTGATATCTTCAACAGAATAAACCTTCGAATCTTTCGCCATATGTGTGCCGTACCCTCAGTCCGTTTCTCCGAATAAACAATATATATAAGACATAATCCCAGTTATTATACCATATTTTGTGTTGGAGTCCTTTCCGGGAGGCGGAATTTAATAAATATTAATAAATAAAAAAAATCAATAATAGTGGTGACAAATGGGGGAAAGTGGTGTAAACTGATGCTGTATCACTATCACTGCACATCGGCTGCAGTGTTCCACGGAAGGGGGCGGCATCCATGTTGATCGGCACGTATTCGCATGCGCTGGACAACAAGGGCCGCGTTTTTATTCCTTCCAAATGGCGCGAATCGGTCGGCGATCTGCTGATCGTTATGCACTGGATCCTGCCGGGTCAAGACCAGTGCTGTCTGTTCGCCATGTCTCTTAACGAGTGGGATCAGTTCTCCGCCCGCCTTTCCCAGCTGCCTATGACCGATATGGACGCGCAGGAAGTCAAAAGACGCCTTTACGCGAACGCTGCCGCATGCGAGATCGACAGGCAGGGACGTATTCTGCTCCCACAGCAGCTCCGCGACCTCGCGGGGATCCAGTCGGACGCGACCCTCATCGGCGTCGGCAACAGGATCGAGCTGTGGAATCCATCCGCGCTTGAAAGCCACTACGCGCAGACGTCCGACCATTACGGAGCTGCGCTCGCGCATCTATCAGAGATAGGTATATGACATTCCATCACATTCCCGTCATGCTGAATGAAGTCCTCCATTATCTGCAGCCCGAACGCGGCGGCATCTTTGTGGACGGTACGCTCGGCGGCGGCGGGCACTCCGAGGCGATTCTGAAGCGTCTCCCCTCCGGTTCCCATCTCTACGGGATCGACCGGGATCCCGAGGCGCTCGAGGCGGCTACTTCCCGTCTTTCAGGCTTTTCCGACCGGTTCACCCCGGTCCACGGCAACTTTTTCGACATGTCGGCGCTTCTCCGCCAGTTTGACATCGATCACGCGGACGGTATAATATTAGATTTTGGAGTATCCTCTCATCAGCTGGATACCCCCGACAGGGGGTTCTCCTACCGGGAGGACGCGCCGCTTGACATGCGCATGGATCAGACCGCTCCGTTCAGCGCGCGGGATCTTGTCAACAGCTATTCCTACGAGCAGCTCTGCAGGATTCTGTGGGATTACGGCGAGGAGCGGTACGCCACAAGGATAGCGGACCGGATCGTACGCGAACGCGCCTCAAAACCGATCGAAACAACGGTTCAGCTGATGAACATCGTATGCGCCGCAATGCCCAAGAAAAGCCGTGCGGAGCAGCAGCATCCCGCCAGAAGAACGTTCCAGGCGATCCGCATCGAAGTGAACGGAGAGCTGGACGGGCTTGCCGACGCCGTCGAACAGGCGCACGATCTTCTGAATCCGAAAGGGCGCCTCGTCATCATCACGTTCCACTCCCTCGAGGACAGGATCGTGAAACTGGCTTTCCGGAAATTCGAGCATCCGTGCACATGTCCCCCGAAAGCGCCGGTATGCGTCTGCGGGAAGAAGCCCACGGCAATCATACTGACCAGAAAGCCGGTCACGCCCGGCGAAGAAGAACTGAAACTCAACCCGCGCGCCTCCAGTTCAAAACTGCGCGCCATAGAAAAAATATGATCCGAAAGGCAGAAAGGAGGTCCCGGCATGGAAGCACGTTTTCGGAAAGACAGCGAAAAAAGACGCGTAAAGAACGCCGGCACGCTCCTTTATGCCCCAGGCAAGGAAACCGTAGAAACGCAGGCGATTGATCCCGATACGGGCGAACCTGTGGCGTCTGACGCGGCAGGAGCCAAAGCCGTGCCGAAGCGCATCGTTGCGCAGAAAGATACTTCCGTTCTGGGATGGATAGGCATCATTTTCAGTGCTTTTCTCGTTGCCGGAATGCTTTTATTCATCCTGTCCGGATACGAACGTATTTCACGCGCGTACAGCGATATCAATACGCTGAATTCACAGATCGAGGAGATCAAGCTGCACATTTCTGAGCTGAATGTCTCGATCGAGTGCGCCGTTACGATCGAGGAAGCGGAACAGGCGGCTTTGGCGGCAGGCATGACTTATCCGTCCCAGTCACAGATTCTAGTTCCCGGTCAGGCAATCCCTTCGGGCGGTTTCAGAAACAGCAGCTCGGTTCCAACCGGCAGTGAAAACGGCTCCGAACCTTCGGAAACACCCGGTGAGGGTGATTCCGAATCCGAGCCGGACGCTGCGGGCTGACCTGTTGAGAGAATGAAGCTGGACTGAAAGGGGATCCCTTACAACTTGGCCGATTCATCCGGACGGAAAATCAAGCAGAAGCTGGTCATACTGTTCATCATCATGGGCATCATTTTCCTTGCCCTGGTTTTTCGTCTGTTTCAGGTCCAGATCCTGCAGGGGGATGAATTCGCAGAGCGCGCTTCAAGGCAGCAGACGAGAAACGATACGCTGCAGGCGCAGCGCGGAAAAATCGTCGATTCCTCGGATCTGGTCCTTGCCCAGAGCGGCACCTCCTACCGCGTTCTGATCAATCCGCGGGTCATTTCCGAATCGGAGCGCGTCCGTATCGCCATCGAGGTCTCCGACGTCCTCGGACTCGATTATGATTACGTATACGAGCGGGTCTGCCGAACGGAAAAGCAGCAGATCGTTCTGAAAAGGCAGGTAGAAGGCGAGACCGTCGATCAGCTGAGAGCGCTCCAGCTCGGAGCGGGCATCAGCTTTTCCACCGATAACAAGCGCTATTACCCGATGGGAAAACTGTTCTCGCAGCTGGTCGGATTCACGGGAACGGACGGCGAGGGACAGACAGGCCTGGAAGCTTCCTATGACAGTTATCTGGCAGGAAAGAACGGAAAACTCGTATCGGAAGTCGACCGAAACAAGAACGAGCTGGCATACGGGGAATCCGAGTATATCGCCCCGACAAACGGATACGACATGAAGCTCACGGTGGATTCCGTCGCGCAGTCCTATCTGGAATCGTCGGTATCGGACGCCTACACGATCAACAACGCGAAGCAGGCGACCGCCATGATCATGAATCCGAAAACCGGAGAATTTCTGGCCACCACCTCCTACCCCACGTTCGATCTGAACGCCCCTCCTCGAAGCGATGTCGCCGCTCTTCTGGAAATGTCCAGAAACCGGTGCGTGACGGAAACGTATGAACCGGGCTCCATGTTCAAGCTGTTCGTGCTCGCCGCGGGCCTCGACTGCGGCGTCATCAAGCCGGACCAGACATTCACCTGTTCCGGTTACGAACAGTACGGTCTGAAAAAAAGCTACTGCAGAAACCAGGAGCGTCACGGACGGCAGACGATTTCGGAAGCGCTCGCCAACGACTGCGACTGTGCGTTTATGCAGATGGCCGAACAGATCGGCGTCAACACGCTGTACGATTATATTTATAAATTCGGTTTCGGCTCCGAGACCGACAGCGGTATTCCCGGAGAGGATTCCGGCGAAATCCTCCACAGAAAATACATCCGAGCTACCGAGCTTGCGGAACTCGCATGCGGACGGACGCTGACGGTGACCCCGATTCAGATGCTCCGCGCGGTCTGCGCTCTCGTCAACGGCGGTACGCTTTATAAGCCCTATGTGCTTGCGTCCATCACGGATGCGGAAGGAAATGTCATTGAGAAAAAAGAACCTGAAGCTCTGACCAAGGTCATTTCCGCGGATACTTCCAGACAGATGTGCGAATTCATGAAATCCTTCATCGAATCCGAATCGGGATCCACCGCTTCCGTCGCCAACTATACCACGGGGGGTATGCCCGGGCTTTCCCACAAATACGATGAGAACGGCAACGTCTCCGACACGCTGTTCATTTCCTCGTTTGTTCAGTTCGCGCCGTCCTACAACCCGGACCTCGTGCTTTTTGTCATGATCGACGAACCGCAGGTCCCTGTCTCCTACGCGCCGTACCTGTGTTCTCCGATCTCTTCCGGGGTTTTCCGGAATCTGCTGAGGTATTACACGATCCTTCCGGACAACGGCAACACGGATATCCGGGAAGTACCGAACGTGGTGGGTTCATCCGTTACCGACGCGATCGCCGCACTGAACAAGGAGCACATCCGGAGCGTATCGATTCAGGCCGAGGCGGACGCGATCGTGATACGCCAGATTCCCGCACCGGGAACGCCGGTCGCGCGGGGAAGCCGTGTGATCCTCTATACTTCCATGACGACATTCAATTCCGAAGGTATTTTCGTCGAAGAAGTGGAAGTTCCCAACCTTGCCAACCTGCGCCGTCCGGAAGCTCTGGACCGGCTGATGGAAGCAGGCCTGATCCTGGACTATGACGAAACAAACTGCACCGGTCTGATCATCGGCCAGTCGATCGAGCCCGGCACAAAAGTTCCGGTCGGCACTACGATCACTGTTACATTCAACGGCTATTACGCCGCGGCAAAAGTCGCTTCGCCCGTTCCCGCTTCCCCGACACCGATGCCGGAAGAAACGCCCGAACCGGACGATGAGACAGGTGTCACAACCATTAACTAACTTAGAAATCGAGGTGGCGTTATGCTTTTATCTGAACTCGCTATGGCAACAGGTCTCCGCTATACCGGAGAAGACACGGATATCGTATCGATCGAATACGACTCCCGCAAAGTCAAACCCGGGAGCATGTTCTGCTGTATCGTCGGTCTTCTTCTTGACGGGCATGAGTTTGCGGAAAAAGCCGTGCAGGCAGGCGCTTCGGCGCTTCTGACGGAACGGCAGCTTCCGTTTGACGTTCCGCAGATCATTGTCGGGAACGCCCGCAAGTCCATGGCGGAGATGGCGGCCGCCTTCTACGGTTATCCGCAGCGCGAGATGTGCATGATCGGGGTGACCGGCACGAACGGCAAGACCACCACGACGTATATGGTGAAATCCATCGCCGAGCAGGCAGGAAAAAAGGTCGGCATCATCGGCACGATCCGCAATATGATCGGGAACGAGAGCCTCCCGACGGACCGCACCACGCCGGAATCCGTCGATCTGTTCCGTCTCCTCCGCCAAATGGCGGACGCCAGAGTCGATATCGTCGTCATGGAGGTTTCCTCCCACGCGCTCGAGCAGTTCCGCGTGCACGGGATCAAGTACGACGCGGCGCTCTTCACGAATCTGACGCAGGACCATCTCGACTATCACAAGACGTTTGACAATTATCTGGCAGCGAAAAAGATCCTTTTCCAGAACGCCAAGAAGACGGTCGTGAACATCGACGATCAGTATGCCGGCCGCATGATGGAAGGCATCACCGTTCCTTCCCTGTCCTTCGGCATCCGTGACAAAGCCGACATCTCCGCGACCAACATCGACATTACCACCAGCGGGGTCCGTTTCGATCTTCATACGCCTTCCGGCGACTGCAGAATGAATCTTCCGATTCCCGGTCTGTTCTCCGTCTTCAACGCGATGGGCTCCGTGGGTCTTGCGCTTTCCGTCGGGCTCCCCCTCTCCTGCATCAAGGACGGTCTTGAGTCCATGACAAGCGTTTCCGGACGAATCGAGGCCGTAACGCCGAAGGATCATCCGTTTTCCGTCTTCGTTGATTACGCCCATACACCGGACGCGCTTGAAAACGTGCTGAAAACGATCCATGAGTTCGCGAAGAACAATATCATCTGCGTGTTCGGCTGCGGCGGCAACAGAGACCGCGCCAAGCGCCCGATCATGGGTGAGATCGCCGGCCGGCTTTCCGACTATGTCATCGTGACTTCCGACAACCCCCGCAACGAGAATCCGATGGACATCATTGCTTCCATTGAGGAGGGGGTCAAGCGTTCCGGCACGAAATACACTTGCATTGAAAACAGGCGTGAAGCAATCTCGGAAGCTATTGCAATGGCGGAGCCGAATGATGTTATACTGATAGCTGGCAAAGGCCATGAAAACTATCAGGAGATCAATGGTACCAAGTATCATTTTGATGACAAAGAAATCGTAGAGGAGATCCTTAAAAAATAAGGCCGTATGACAACCTATATTCTTACCGCCATCGTCGCATTTGCGATTGTCATGATTACATGCCCGATCCTTCTCCCGGTGCTGCACCGTCTGAAATTCGGACAGACCGAACGTGAAGACGGTCCCGCCTCCCATCTGAAGAAGCAGGGCACGCCCACGATGGGCGGCATCACGTTCATCGGAGCGATCATCATCGCCTCCCTTGCGTTCGGGCTTCCCGGAGCCGCCATGCTGCTTCCGGCGATCCTCTGCGCATTCGGATTCGGAATGCTCGGCTTCCTGGACGATTTCATCAAGATCAAGCTGTCCCGGAATCTCGGTCTGCGCGCCTATCAGAAGATCATTTTTCAGGTCGCGCTGTCCCTGATCTTCGCCGTATGGGCCTATCTTTCCCCGAACATCGGGTCTTCCCTGTACCTTCCTTTCACGAGCAAGACCATCGATCTCGGAATCTGGTACATTCCCTTTGTCATGTTCGTCATCATCGCGGAGGTCAATTCCGTGAACCTGACGGACGGGCTGGACGGTCTGTCCTCCTCCGTGACGCTGATCTTCACCGTTGCGATGAGCCTGATCTTTTCCGTCCTGTCACGGCAGGCGAACGCGCTCGGGTTTTCCGCTTACGCAACCAATCTGAACAGCATGACCATCTTCTGTCTTGCCGTCGTCGGTTCTCTCGCGGGATTCCTGTGGTTCAACAGCTATCCCGCCAGGATCTTCATGGGCGATACGGGCTCCATGGCGCTCGGCGGTATCGTCGCGATACTCGGTATCTGCTCGAAGTCCATCGTCTTCCTTCCCCTTATGGGAATCTGCTATGTCGCTTCGGCCGTATCTGTCATTCTGCAGGTCGGCTCCTATAAACTCCGGCACGGCAAGCGCATCTTCAAAATGGCTCCGCTCCACCATCATTTCGAGCTGCTGGGCTATCACGAAAGCAAGATCGTCACCATGTATTCCATCGTGACCGCTCTGTTCTGCGCGATCTGCGTGCTTGGCTTCTACTGCCGCTGATGCGGCTGATCCACGGGAGGATGATTCCTCCTTTTTTTATGAAAGGACCTGAAATGCTTAATAAGACTGCTTTGATCGTCGGAATGGCTAAAAGCGGAATCGGCGCTGCCAAGCTTCTGTGCAGGCACGGCTGGCATGTCGTCATCAACGATATGAAATCCGAGATTCCGGGACTTGAGGACGCATTGAAAGGATATGCGTGCGACTGGCATCTCGGCGAGGATCCCCTGCCCCTGATCGAAGGGGCGGATCTGATCATACCGAGCCCTATCATCCCGATGACTGTACCGTTCCTTTCCGAAGCAAGAAAGCGCGGCATTGAGATCGAGTCCGAAATCGAACTCGGTTACCGTTATGCCAAGGCGGATTTCGTCTGCATTACGGGAACAAACGGCAAAACGACCTCGACCGCTCTGACGGGAGAGATCTTCAAGGCTGCGGGGTTCCGCACCTTTGTGCTTGGAAATATCGGCATCGCCATCACGGAACACGCGGAAGAAACACAGTCCGGAGACATCATCGTCGCCGAAACAGCCGCGCTGCAGCTTGAGGGATGCACGGAGTTCCATGCGCGCGCTGCCGCCTGTTGCAACATCACCGAGGACCATCTGGATCACTTCGGAGATATGGAACATTACATCGCCGCCAAAAAGAAAGTGTTTGACAACCAGACCGCGGACGATTTTGCCGTGTTGAACTACGACGATCCAATCGTCCGGGACATGCAGGACTGCACCCCGGCGGAATGCCTCTTCTTCTCCAGAAAGGAACCGGTACCGAACGGCATGTTCCTTTCGGGAGAAGACGTCATCTACAGGAGGAACGGCATAGATACGTTTGTCATTAAAGCGGACGATATCCGGATCCCAGGCGGACATAACCTTGAAAACGCCATGCTGTCCTCGCTGCTTGCGCTGTCCATGGGGATCGCTCCGGAGACGGTCGCGCAGGTTTTGAAAACATTCCCCGGCGTAGAGCACCGGATCGAGTTTGTCCGCGAACTGGACGGCGTCCGCTACGTCAACGACAGCAAGGGCACCAACCCCGCTTCCACCATCCGCGCAATAGAGGCGATGAAAACGCCGACCGTCATGCTGCTTGGCGGCTTTGACAAACATTCCGATTTTCACGAGATGTTCGATGTCTTCAAACAGTCCGGCAAGATCCGTGCAATGGTCGTCATCGGCCAGACGCAGCAAAAGATCCTGGATACCGCTATCGACGCCGGCATGGCACATCTGTGCCACAAGGCGGAGACCTTCCGCGAAGCGGTCGGCATGGCAAGAGCCCTCGCGCAGCCCGGTGACACCGTGCTCCTCTCTCCCGCCTGCGCCAGTTGGGGCATGTTCGAAAATTACGAGCAGCGCGGAGAAATCTTCAAGCAGATCGTCAACGCCTATTAAAAGGACTGATTTCAACAGAATCGTAACAATATTCAAAACTCTGGACAGCCGCCGGCTGTCCAACTTGTTTTTATAGATACGGCATAGTATAATTTTTTATTAATGTGGATGTGTATGCCGATTGAAAGGAGGAGTGTATCATGGCAACGAAAGCAAAGCGCCAGCATCTGGATTTCGCGATCCTGCTGACCGTTACGCTCCTGTGCGCTTTCGGCCTTGTCATGGTTTTCTCCGCCAGTTACTACTACGCGATGAACACGTCCTCCACCAACTATGACGGGTATTTTTACATCCGCAAGCAGGCCGTTTACCTGGCGATCGGATATCCCGTCATGATCGCCCTTTCCTTTTTCGATTACAGGCGTCTCGAACCTTTAAAGGTCATCGGTTTCCTTATCTCCGTCGTTCTTCTCGTCGCGGTTCTGATATTCGGCAGGGAGATCAACGGAGGCAAGCGCTGGCTGATCATTGCCGGACAGAGTATCCAGCCATCCGAGATCGCGAAATTCGGTATGATGCTGTACATGTGCTCCTTCATGAGCAAGAAGCATGAAGTCATGCATACGTTCAAGTACGGCATGCTTCCCATGCTTCTGATCATCGGCGTGATCTGCGGTCTGGTCATGCTCCAGCCCAACATGTCCATGGCTGTTATCATCGGCGTCATGGGATACGCGCTGCTGTTCGTCGGCGGCTGCGACGGAAAACAGATGCTCGTTCTGCTCGTGGCAGGAATCGGAATGTTTATTCTGCTCGCTGTCATAGAGCCCTACCGTTTCGCGCGCCTGACCTCCTTCCGGAATCCCTGGGCGGATCCGCTCGGCACTGGCTACCAGCTGATCCAGTCCTTCTATGCCATCGGAAGCGGCGGCCTTCTGGGGCGCGGTCTGAACAACAGCAGGCAGAAGCTCCTGTTCATGACATACGGCGAGTCCGACTTCATCTTCTCCATCGTATGCGAAGAACTCGGGTTTGTCGGGGGATTCCTCATCCTCCTCGCGTACGGATTCATCATCTACCGCGGCATCCGAATCGCGCTCCGCTGCCGCGACCGTTTCGGCAGCCTTCTTGCCGCCGGCATCACGATCGTTTTCGCGATTCAGATCTTCGTTAATATCGGCGTTGTGACCGGCACGTTCCCGACAACCGGTCAGGCGCTTCCGTTCATCAGCGCGGGCGGTTCCTCCATGGTCATTTTCCTCGCGGCCATGGGCGTGCTGCTCAATATCTCCAGATCGACGTCCGGCTCCATGCGGCCGATCCTCCGCGCTGCGTTCCGCAGGCGCAAAGCGCCCGCCAAGAAAGAATCTGCCCCCGCGGCAGCTGCTGAATAAAAATGTCGAAGAAGAAGAATAAAAAGAAACAGAAGAACACGCTGAAGCAGAGCATCCTGTCTGCTTTCTTTTATTCTCCCGAAGAGCTCGAAGAGGAGAGTCTGGACCTGATCGACGGAGATGATCAGGACTTCAACGATTCCGACAGCGTTCATGATTCTTTCCTTCCGGATGAGAACGGAGATTACGCGGAAGAATCAGAGGAAGAGCCGATTCAGCTCTTTGACGACGACTCCGTTCTGGAGTTTTCGGATGAGCAGGACATGGAAAACGCCGAGAAGCTGGTTTGGGACAACGGCGAAAAGGTCGTTCCGGACTTCTCCGAGCTCCGGCTTGAGCAGAATTCTCCTAAGCAATCCGCTGTTCCCGAAAATGAAGTTAATCAGCCTGTCCCTCCGGAACTTCCAGAGGAGATCCAGCTTTTTGACAATGAAGAATCGGGCGGTTCCGCGCCGAAATCCAGCGGGAGGACCAGAATCTTTCGCCCTTCCGGAAAAGCCACTGCTGCCGTGCGTGTCAACGTAAATGAGACGGAAACGATACGCGCCATGGAGAAAGCGCAGAAGGAGAATCAGGAAAGAGAAGAAAAAAAGCAGCGGGAGATCAACGAAAAGAAAGCCGCCCGAAAGCACAAGTTCAAGGAGTATATCAAGCGGTCCGCCCTCAATTTCGCTTTCATCGCCATTATTGTGGTCGCGGTCGCGTTCGCCGTTTATTATACCTTCCTTCTGAGCGACATCGCCGTCATCGGAAACGATCAGTACAGCGCCGACTATGTTATCCGGGCTTCGGGTCTTGAACTAGGCAAGCACATGTTCTTTGTGGACCTTGACGCCGCGAAAGCGCGGATCGAAGAGGATCCTTATCTCCAGGTCAACGACATCACATACATCTTCCCCTCCCATGTCCGTATCGATATCACGGAACGAAAAGAGGCAGCCGGCATCATCGGTCTTGACTACAACGTCATCATCGACGAAAACGGCTACGTTCTTTCCATGAGCGGCGGAACGGATATCAGCGATCTGCTCCAGATCACGGGTATCAGTATGACGGGATTCCAGCTCGGTCAGCGTGTCGGCGACTCCAGCGACTTCGCAACTTCCACCATGATAACACTCATAGAAAAGATCCGGGAATACGAGCTTACCTATACGATCTCAACGCTGGATATGACGACCCCTCTTGCGATCGCCATGTATACTCCCAGCGGATTTAAGATCTTCATCGGCCAGCCGACGGATCTGGACGCAAAGTTTACTTCCCTGAAGTCATTGCTCCCGCGTCTGCAGTCCAGCGGCATCCAGACCGGAACGCTCTATCTTTCCGCGAAGAACGGAATCGTGTATTCTCCCCCGAACGCGACAGCCACCAATACGATCAGCGGCTCCTTCAATTCGGAAGGCAATCCCGACTCGGAACAGACCTCGGGCGAAAACGCTCCGCTGACCGAACCGGTTCAGCCGACGCCTTATCAGACTCCCGTTCCCGCCACACCGA
>JAEEGL013059374.1_pt1 | contig 16833 bp, 21 predicted proteins | sample 9134231 | NCBI WGS metagenome assembly JAEEGL01 (sample SAMN16246548, study PRJNA631951) | gut metagenome | biome: gut microbiome; feature: rumen; material: fiber-attached | host: Bos | place: Iran: Karaj | collected 2018-10
ATAGTTTCTTCAAATACCCTTTTATTCTTTCCATTATTTTAGCTCCTTATTTTATAATTTTTCTTTAGCCTGGCGCATCGATAATGTTGCTTCATTAATCGCATCATCGATTGTTTTAACATCATCAGTTATCATACTATAACCAAGCGTTGCCCCAAAACCATGTGGTAATTCTTTTAAATCCTTACTTACCTTACGTGTATATTCAATAACTTGTTTCTCATTAAAACCAACCATATATATCAAGAACTCATTACCATCCGTTCTTACTATATCAGTATTTTCCTGCTGATTATTAATTAAAATAGCCGCTGCTTTCTTAATAACCTCATCGCCTTCAGCATGACCATAATTATCATTGATATACTTGATATTATTTAAGTCAATTATGACAATTGATTGTGGATAAATAACATTCTCATCCCACGCTTTTATATTATAATTTAAATAATTTCTATTCTTTAAAGAAGTCATTACATCAATAAATTTTATCTTATCTTCTTTAGCAATATCTTTCCTTTTGCCTTTATTCTTTAAAATAATAATAGAAATAATTAATATAACAAATGTAATTCCTAAAACAATAAATAAATATTTTAACATATTATTAAGGCCACTATTAGCATTTACAATATAATTAGTATTATAGTCATATTTAATAGTCTTATAATTAACACTTGAAACGTAATAATTAAATAATTTATAAAATGTTTCATTTTTATTAACATCTCTAATGATAAAACTATATTCATCTTTTAATGTATCTTGATAAACAATTTTATAATTTTTAAATTTATTATCTTTATAGTATTCATAAGTATCTCTATCAATCATAACGATACTATCACTTCTAATAGAACGTAGTAACATATCAGTATTATCAAAAGATTTAGGTGTGATACCATTTTGTGATAAATAATCATACAAATATGTATTACTTACCGTATAAATATCATTTCCTTTTAAACTTCTAATTGAGTTAACTAATAGTGGTTCTTGACTAATAATGACATATTCTTCTTTAAATGGACTATTCGTTTTTAAAACATCAACATTTACTCCTGTTGTATTAAAGTTACCAAATATTAAATCCACTTCGCCACGCGATAAAGCCTGTTTAAGTTCCAAAACATTTTGATAACCGACAATCTTGAAATCGACATTAGCCAAATCTTCAAAGCCACTTAAATAGTTTGAAAGTGTTCCAACAAACTCTTTATTAACGGTATTTTCAAATGGCATATTAATAACATATCCATAAGTGTATGATGAAGCATTATAGTTCATTTTTTCGGCTTCATTAATACTTTTATATTTAAAGAAAGTATTTAAAAAATATTTCTTATAATCATCTTGTTCATAATCTTTGTTATAAATAATATTAAATTTATTCATAATACTTTTTAAAGTTTTATCATTATTAACAGTAAGAATATATTTTTTATATAATTCACTAATATGGTATACAATCGATAAATCATTCTTTAAAATATCATCTAAATATAAATTCTCAGGGATAGCCATATATTCAATTTCATTGCCATTTAAAAGATTATACATATCGTCAAATGTTTTACTACTAGTAATTGTTATATCTTTTCCATCGTTTAGATAATATCTAATATTAGTAATATCATCATCTAAAACGCCTAATTTACTATCTTTTAAATCAGATATATCATTAATAGTATTACTTTCTTTTCCTACAATAACGTAATAATCTTTAAATATTTCAATGTCATTATCGGTTAATTGATAATTAAAATCAGCAATTCTAAAGGCAATATCTCTTAAACTACTATCACTATCAGTAAGATATGATACTTTGTTAAATTCAATATTATAGGCATTAGTAAATTGTTCTAAGTAAGAAAAACTAATTCCTTCACCATCTTGTCCATAAATAGGAACGTCATTATAGATGCTTATGTCAATTACCTTATTGGCATGGCTGCTAATCCATTTTTTTTCAAGAATCGAAAAACTTGAACTATCTTTAGTAAAATTAAGGATAAATATAACTAATGATATTGTAAAAATAATGGCAATTATCGATAAAATTACTATTTTATTTAATTTATTGTTTTTTTTCATAACTACTCCTAATTTCTAGTCCAACTAATACTATCTTTTTCTGGATGTTTATTTCCAGCAATCGTATATGCCTTATCATTACCTTCATCATCCAACATTTCTTTTTGGGTTAAAAAGAATTCAAAGTCATAGCATTCTATTTCTTCTTCACTATAATATTCGAGTGTTTTATTAGCTATTTCTTTTGCTCTATCCTTACTAGTACTCTCAGCAAACGTAATTGTCGTATAGACAATTTTTCCTTGAGTACGTATTGTAATATCTTCAACTTCATCTAGTTCTTTAGTTTCATCAATTATTTTCTTGGTTGTATCTTTAGAAATAATAACAATATTTTTAAGTCTATCACCATATTCACCTTTTCCTGTAGAAAAGATCATTCTAGAAAATATAGCAAATAAAATAACTAGTAATATTAATGTTAAACCTCCAATTATTGCTAACCCCTTATGTCTTCTTATTAAATTCATTTTTACGCCTCCAATATAATATGATTATACAATAAAAAACGATATTTGCCAAGTCATATATTTAATAATATGAAATTTACATATCAATAATACAATCAAAGACTCTTATATAGTATAAGAGTCTTCTAAAGAAAATTCAACATTTTCGTTAATCCAATTTTTTCTAGGTTCAACGGCATCACCCATAAGAATGCTTACTCTTTTTTCTGCTAATGCTCCGTCGATAATATTTACTTTTACTAAGCTACGATATCGTGGATCCATTGTGGTATCACATAATTGATCTGCATTCATTTCACCAAGTCCTTTATATCTTTGAATCTTGTAATTACTTTTCCCAGCAGTCATTTTACGAAGTTCTTCATTCGTCCAAAGATAATGATCTTTTCCACCAATATTTAATTTATATAATGGAGGCATTGCAATAAATAATCTTCCATCTTCAATTAATGGTTTCATATATCGATAAAAGAATGTTAACAACAAACATTGAATATGAGCTCCATCATCATCGGCATCGGTCATAATAATTACTTTACCATAATTACATTCTTTAATATTAAAATCATTCCCAATACCAGCACCAATCGTATGAATTAAGGTATTAATTTCTTCATTTTTAAATATATCTTCAAGTTTTGCCTTTTCAGTATTAATTACCTTTCCACGAAGTGGTAAAATAGCTTGAGTCTTTCTATCTCTTCCCTGTTTAGCTGAACCACCAGCTGAATCACCCTCAACAATAAATAATTCACATTTATCGCGATCTCGGCTTTGTGCTGGAGTTAATTTGCCAGATAATATTCTTTCTATTTTTTTATTATCTTTGCCCTTTCTAGTTTCTTCTCTGGCTTTTCTTGCTGCTTCTCTAGCCTCCTTGCCCTTTAAAGCCTTACTAATAATTTTACTAGCAATGGCATTGTTTTCTTCCAGGAAGAATTTTAATTTTTCAGATACGATGGCTTCAACTATTGTTCTGGCAGCTGGAGTCCCTAATTTTGATTTAGTCTGTCCTTCAAATTGTAATAATGATTCAGGAATTTGAACAGCAATAATAGCCGTAAGTCCTTCTCTAACATCCGATCCTTCAAAAGCTTTATCTTTTCCTTTAACAAAGCCATTTTCTTTGGCATAATCATTAAGTACTTTGGTAATAGCTGTTTTAAATCCTACTTCATGAGACCCACCATCAGGCGTCTTAACATTGTTTACGAAAGATACAATATTCTCACTATAACTATCAGTATATTGCATACCAATTGAAACATTTATCTTGTCTTTAGTAGCATCAAAGCATAATACTTTATGTAATGGTTCTTTACCTTCATTTAAGTATTCACAAAAAGCTGATAAACCATTCTCATAGCAGTATTTTTCTGATCTGTTTTCAAATTCATCTACTATTTCAATAGTAAGGCCATTGATTAAAAAGGCACATTCTTGCATTCTTTCACAAATAGTTGAATAATTAAAAGCAGTTGTCTCAAATATTGTTTTATCCGGTTTAAATCTAACTAAAGTACCAGTTCTAGTGGCAGTTCCAATCTTCTTTAAAGGTATCTCGACATGACCACCATTTGAAAACTTTATATAATGTTCTTCTTTATCTCTCTTAATGGTTACTTCCATCCATTCTGATAAGGCATTAACAACTGATGCCCCGACACCATGAAGTCCTCCAGACACTTTGTATCCACCATCAGAAAATTTACCACCAGCATGTAATACAGTATATATAACCTCTGGGGTACTCATACCAGATGAGTGTTTACCGGTTGGGACACCACGTCCATGGTCAAGAACGCTGACTGATCCATCAGTATGCATTGTTATTTTAATATAATCTCCATAGCCATTCAACGCTTCATCGACACAGTTATCGACGATTTCCCAAACTAAGTGATGCAAACCTCTCTTATCAGTACTTCCGATATACATACCAGGTCTTTTTCTTACTGCTTCAAGTCCCTCTAATATCTTTATACTACTCTCATCATACTTCTCCATATAATCACCTAGAATAATTCTAACACACATTTTTTTATTTTTCAAACCTACTTGACATAAAAAGTAAAGCAAAAGTATTATCCTTTTACTTATTATCTTATCTTCTTTTTTACTTTTTCATAATTTATTTCATATTCAGCACTTTCATACATATAATATTCAAAATCAAATGGTTCAATTAAAACATACCCAGATTTATAATAATCTATACAATCTAAATTAAATAAAACTAGTGAGTTTACGGCAAATTGCATAATTAATTTTAAAGCATTATTATCATTTGTATCTTTAAGTAATTTTAAAGTATCAACATAAATACCATCATATTTATGCACTAACATTTCATATGAAAATCTTTTATTATCTAATGGATAATTATTCTTTAAATAAGAATAATCAGTATTATTTTCTAACATAAATATATTAGTATTCTCTTTAAGAGTGACTAAAGAACATGGTTGTTTCCAAATGTTTGCTTCTCTATTTTTGTATTTTAACACAATTTTACATTGAAATCAAAAAAACTAACCATATTGATTAGCTTTTATTCTATTTAATCTGTTAACTGATACTTTAACACTCTGATATTCGGCATTAATAGTTCCTAATACTTCAAAATTAGTTATTATTTTCGCATAGTAAGAATAAATCAGCAACACCGTTCCAATTTCCATATTATTAATACTTACTAAATATATAGCATAAATAATTATACAATATCTACATAATTCAATAAATCCTAGTACCAAGAATATCATCGCATTAACAAATAAATTAAATTTAGCATTGCTTTCTAAATATTTAATAGTACTTTTAATAAAACTATTATCTTTAACTTTTTCTTTTCTTTTTAAAATATCATATATATTATGAATATTAATCGTTTTATAATCTAAATTATCTTTTCTATTTTTATTTTCTATTTCAATCTTTGATCCAAAATAAATAATAATAATTATCATAAATATTGATACGATCAAAGTAATTAAAAAGATATAAAAATTTACTTTTAAAAAATACATATAGATAACAATAAATTCCAATACCTGAATTAATCTGGTTACGGCATTGCCAATAAAAGTTCCAATGATATCAATATCATTATTGATGATATTCGTATATTCTCCTAGTGATATATTATCAACACTGGCTTCTGTTACATAGCTCGTATATTCTAAATATAATTTATTATAATAACTATACCACGCTTTTTGATTAAAATAACTCCATAGATAGTATAATAATGATAATACTAAGATTATAATTACTAACTTAAAAGCTTTATTAAATTCTAGATCAGTTGCATGATTAATTACTTTAGCCCAGTAAACAGGAATAACTAAAAGTAAACCTTGAATCATTACTGATGTCAAAATTTTTCTATAAAGTTCTTTTTTAGTTCTTTTAAGTATTGTAACTATATCCATATTATCACCTATTATTCTAAGTCGATATAGTCACCATTTTCTATTCCAAATTCATTCGCATCACTTTTATCAATATGCATCTCAAGTTCATAACTATCTTTCATTTTAATATGCACATTATCAATTTCCTTACCATTAAAGATAACACTAACTATATCTCTATTATTATGGTTTGGAAGATTATTTTTATTACCATGAATATGTCTTGTTGCCAAAATGCAGCAATTTTCTTTATATATTTTCCCATTTGGACCAGAAATCCACACAGCTTCACTATTTTCTAAATCACCGGAATCTCTCATTGGCGGATTAATTTCAAGAAGTGAGGCATCATCTCTTGATACTTCTACTTGGGTATAATCTCTGAGTGGTCCCATAACTCTTACATGGGGAAATTCATATTTATCAGTACTAACGATAACGGTTTCTTCGCATGCATATTCTCCTTTTTGCGTTAAATCATTTCTTTTATGAAATTCATAATCTTTTCCAAATAGAATATCGGCATCTTTTTTACATAGATGGATATGTCTATTTGATACTCCTACTTTTATTTTCATTTTTTTCCTCCCTAGCACATTTTTAATTTTTTTTAATATAATATATTGAAAATCAATAATTTTTTTGTTATAATGAATAAGCAATGGACCTATAGCCAAGTGGCTAAGGCGTGGGACTGCAACTCCCTGATCGTTGGTTCGAATCCGACTAGGTCCTCCATAAGAATTATACTCTTGAATGTTCAAGAGTTTTTCTTTTACTTATTATTAATAATAAGTGTATGACTACTTACTCCTCGGTAATACCCCTCACTGTCAAAATCATCATCACCATTATATGTAAATACCATTAATGTAATTGGTGATGTTATTTTAGAAGTCTCCCCACTAGCATATAGTTTAATTGATGAATAAATGGTATTATCAGTAACATCTTTTTCTTCAACATGACTATACCAAACGCCATCTGGTTGATGGATATCATCATACAAATAATTATAAATATAATAAAGGTCATACATTGAAGATGGATTTAAAATAACTGATTCCATCTTTTTTTCTTCGGTATTAAAACTAATATAAAAACCAATCTTATAGTTATCAATGTTATCATACATTTTATAATACTTATTAAAATTATTTTTGGTATTACTACTTCCAACATCTTCAATATCCGTAAAATATACATCAAACGAAGCTATATCTTCCCCATCAATTATTTTAGTATTATATTCATTAATTAACTTACCATTCATATATAATCCTACTTTAATGGGATTATCATCAATATATGTATCTTCTACCTGAGTTACTTCTTGTTTATTCTCTTCATTATTATCATTAACAATGTCATCTTTTTTGGTGCAACCTACAGTTAAAAATAAACATAAAATAATTAATATTAACTTCTTCATATTACCACCTAAAATAAGTATACACTAAAAAGATAAAAAAAAGAAGATTATAATTTAAAATCTTCATAATCATCATCATTCATATTCTTTAAATCATAAAACATTCTTTCTTTGTATTTCTTTATTTTAGCAATTACTAAAGTGGGTATTCTTTTTATCATTCGATTATATTCAGTAATGTTACCATTATAATATTTTCTAAGTGTAATTAATTCTTCATCGATAAGTTCAAGCTGTTTCATCGATTTATATAATTCATCACTATCTCTTAGTTCTTTATTATTTTCATATACACTTATAAGTTCGTTGTATGAATTAACTAATAACCTATCTAACTCAAAGTTAGATAATCTCTTAGCTTTAAGACTTGCTAATTCTTTAAATGCTTTATCTTCTAACTCTACTTTACTTTTAATTAAAGTAACACACTTATTTAAAATATCATACTTATCTCTTAAATTATTATCTATTCGATTTTCGGCTTCATTAACTCTAATAATCGTATCATTTATTTTATTATAAAAATGAATATATAAAATTCCTAATGCTACAATCAATATAATTATTACAAATAATATAATTAAAAACGTATTCATCTTACCACCTACAATAATTATAACAAATTATATTCATTTAAACAAGTAATTATTATAGATAATTAATTGCTTCTTCGAAAGTAATAAATCCTAAATATACTGGTAAGATAAAATACCATTCACCATTTGTTGGATTTGATACGATTAAATAATCATTACCCACTTTCTCAATTATTCCTTCAAATACTCTATCTTGTGATTCATTTGATCCTGGAATAGTTACATTAATTCTTGCTTTCTTACCAATATTTCTTTTTAAAACATCAATTATGCCACTATCATTTACTAAACTATTATTATCTAAATAGTCGCTCTTATAATAATTACCATTCATATAATTTACCTCCAATAAATTATATTAATAAAGAAATGAATTAATTCTTATCTTTATCTAAAATAATATTTTTAATCATTTCAGTCGTTTTTTCGGCTCCAAGCCTATCTACATTAATTATTAAATCATAATTATCAAATGAAGCCCATTTTCTATTTGTAAAATGATTATAATGTCTAGCTCGTTGTCTATTGATTTTATCTATTTCTTTTAAAGCATTATCTTTTGATAAGCTATAGTATTTTATAGCTCTATTAATCTTAGATTGCATATCAGAATATAAGAATATTCTAAATACACATATAATGTAATTATGTAAAGAAATGAAGTGGCAAATAATTGTAAAAAATATATGGAAATAGTATCACAGAAGAACTTAGAACTTTTTTTATTTTATAATCTTCTATTATTACCTTGAGATTTTTTTAAAAATCGTTTAAAATAGTATATGATACAAGATAGAATATTTTAGATGTTTTGTAGTTTAAGAAGGTGGTGTAAAAATGAATAATGAAAACAGATCAAACATTACACAAGAAGAACTTAATCGTAGTAATGAAATAATCAAAGCAATAAACGAATATTATTCAAAAAGAATTGTAGGCCAAACAAATTTAGAGAAAGCTTTACTTGTTGCTTTAATGGCAAATGGACATGTTTTACTAGAGTCAGTACCTGGATTAGCAAAAACTACTGCTGCTAAAGTTTTAACTGAAGCCGTAAATGGTGAATTTTCTAGAATTCAATGTACACCCGATTTATTGCCTAGTGATATAATCGGTACACAAATATTCAATTATTCAAATAATAGTTTTGAAACTAAAATAGGTCCTATAAACGCAAATTTCGTATTGCTTGATGAAATAAATCGTTCTAGCGCAAAGACACAAAGTGCAACATTAGAAGCAATGCAAGAAAGACAAATAACAATAGATGGTAAGCTTTATAAATTACCAAATATTTTTATTGTAATAGCTACTCAAAATCCTATTGAACAAGAAGGAACATATCTATTAGCTGAAGCACAATTAGATAGATTTTTGTTAAAAGAAAAAGTGGAATACCCTACAGCTAGTGAAGAAGTAGAAATTATGAATAGAATTGAAAACAAAGTCTTTAATAATGGTAGCGCGATATTAAGGTTAGAAGATTTAAGTTTCTTACAACAATTAACCGATAAGGTTTATATTGATGAATCAATAAAAAAATATATTTCGCAAATTATTTTAGCAACAAGATTCCCTCAAAATTATATTGACAAGAATTTAGCAGAATATATAAATCTTGGTGCTAGTACAAGAGGATCATTAGCATTTATGCAATGTGCAAAAGCTTTAGCATTAATAAATGGTAGAACACATGTAATACCTGAAGATATTAAAGATTTAAGATATGGAGTATTAAGACACAGAATTTCATTAAATTTCTCTGCTGTTGCTGACAATGTATCAGTAGAACAAATAATAGATTCAATATTTGGAGCTGTACCTACACCATGAAGTTAAATTATATAAATAAAATAAAAGCTAATATATCAATATATTCAAGTAAGAAAACAACCAATATACTGGACGGAACATATAAATCAGTTTATAAAGGAAAAAGTTTAAATTTTGAAAATTTAAGAGAATATGTAATTAATGACGATGTCAAAAATATTGATTGGAAATCATCTGCAAGAAGTGGTACTCTTTTAGTGAAACAATTTGTTGCCGAAAAAAAACATAATATAATGCTTATTATGGATACTGGGATTAAAATGGATGGAGATACTGATCTTCATGAAAGTAAAAAAGATGTTGCTTTATTTACTGCTGGTACAATTGGTTATTTAGCAATTAAAAATAATGATTATGTTGGAATGATTTACTCCAAACCAGACAAGATTGAATTTAAACCATTTAAATATAATTTATATAATCTAGAAGAATACTTATGTGAATATGAAAAGTATGCTAAAGAAAATGATATAGATATTAATGAATTATTGGAATACACTTATAAAAATATTTCAAAAAAAATGATTATTTTTATAATTACTGATATAAGTGGTATCGATAGAATTAAAGCTAATGTTTTAAAAAAGGTTAATCAAAGACACGATATATTAGTTATCAATATTAATGACAATTTTATGCTTGGTGATGATATATATGATGTTAGCCAAAAAGAATTTATTCCTGAATTTTTATTAAGCGACAAAAAGCTTAATGAACTTGAACACCAAATTAAAGATGAGTTAATAAAAAAGAATCGTAATAAGTTAAAGAAAAATAATGTTAGTTTTAAATCTTTAAGTTCAAAAGAAGAAATAAGTTATAAAATTATTGAATTATTGGAGGAACATAGATATGCAAGTACAAACTGAATTAAAACCAATGTTTTCCTACTCTTTTATACCAATACTAATTATTATTTTACTAATTATTTTAATTATTGCCATTTATAAATATATTAAGAAAAAAGAAATTCAAAAACAAGTTGTAATACCGAATCATAAAGATTTAATGGAAATAAAAAGAAGGTACTTATTAAAGATTCAAGAATTAGAGAATAATTTAAGTGAAAAGAAAATATCAAATAGAAAATCATATCAAGATTTAAGTAGTATTATTAGAAATTTTATTTTTGAGGCAACAAATATTAGGGTTCAAAATTATACACTAAAGGAAATAAAAATGATTAATATTCCAATATTGTATGACTTAGTTAGTGAATATTACGATCCTGAATTTTCAATCATCTCTAAAGGAAATATTATTTCTTCAATAAAAAAAACAAAGATGGTGATTGAAAGATGGAATTAAGATACCCAATATTAATCTTTGTTATTGTATTTGGGATTATTTGTTATTTTATCCTTGCAAAAAAAAGAGATAAAAAATATATTAAATGTTCAAAAATTGCTAATACTTATTATTTAAAGAATACAGATTACTTTAAAAGGAAAATAAAAGAATTTAATATAATTAGATATTATTTAATTGCAATGTTTACAATAGCAATTATAACCTCAACTATTCTTATTTCTAGACTAGCTAAAGTTGAAACTATTAATATTGATCAATATAATCGTGACATATTTTTATGTATGGATGCTTCAGCATCTGTAGATGAACTTAATATTGAATTAGTTGAAAATTTGAAAGAAACTGTTGATAAACTAAATGGAGAAAGATTTGGTATATCTATTTTTAATACATCATCTGTTGTTTTAGTACCACTAACTGATGATTATAATTATGTAAAAGATATTTTAGATCAAATAAAAAAATCAATTGAAGCAAATAATAGCACAAAATATGGTTCATATTCTGATAGTGATTACTTTTATGTTAGAAATTATATATATAGTGGTACACTTGAAGGTAATGAAACAAGAGGTAGCTCACTTATAGGAGATGGTTTAGCATCATGCGTATATAGTTTTTCAAATTCAGAAGAAGATAGAACTAGAATAATTATTTTTTCAACCGATAATGATTTAGCTGGAACTCCCCTAGTTACATTAGATAAGGCAGCAAAAATAAGTAAAAGTAAAGGTATAAAAGTATTTGGAATTGGAACTAAATTGATGAAAAGTGAAGATAGAATTGAATTCCAAACTGCTGTAGAAAAAACTGATGGTAAGTTCTATGAACACTCTAATTCAACAGTAAATAACATAGTCGATGATATAGAAGCAACTTCAAAATCATTATTACAAAATCAATTTGAAACAAAAGAAATTGACATACCTCAAATACCATTTATTATTTTAATTATATCAATTATGGGAATTATTATTGTTAGTAAGAAGGTGATGTCATGAAACCATTTCCAATCATCCCAATATGGATAATGCTTATTATATGTATAATGTTAATAATTTACATTATTAAAAATAATAATAAAAACATAAATCAAATATTAATTGTTGTATTGATTTTTTTAGTTAATTTAAGAATAATGATTCCTTCACACAATTCCCAAATACTAGCTAATAATCTTGATGTGTTATTTGTCGTTGATAATACAATTAGTATGAATGCTGAAGATTATGATGGAAACAATACAAGATTATTTGCAGTGAAGAAAGATTGCACTTATATCATAAAAAGGTTAGCTGGAGCAAGATTCTCACTTATAACTTTCAATAATACAGCAAAAATAATAACACCATATACAAAAGATTTTAATATTACGGCTGAAGCAATTGATATTATTGAACCAATTAACGAGTTATATGCAAAAGGTTCATCACTAAATACACCACTTGATACTATAATTGATTCACTAAAGTCATCCGAAGAAAAAGAAGATAGAATAAGAGTATTATTCTTCATAAGTGATGGTGAAATTACAGATGATTCATCATTAAAAAGTTATAATAATGTTGCAAAATATGTTCATAATGGTGCTGTTCTCGGATATGGTACTTCTAAAGGTGGATATATGAAAGCAAAAAACAGATGGGATGAAAATACTGAATATATTATGGATTATTCAGATTATAAATATGATAAAGCAGTATCAAAAATAGATGAAAAAAATTTAAAAAGCATAGCAAGTGATATTAAAATAGATTATATTAATATGGAAAAACAAAGCAATATCAACCATAAACTAAAGGAAATAGAAAATATGGTAGATAAAGGCATTGAATCTAGCAACAAGAGTACTTATAATGATACTTATTATTTTTTAATTATTCCTCTCCTAGTTTTAACAATGCTAGAATTTAATAAATTTAGGAGGAAGAATATATGAAAAAAATATTAAAATTAATATTTGTTATTTTAGGTATTATATTTGTAAAATTAGTTTTTACATTTACTATTAATGAAATAATTATTTGGAATTTCAATAATAATATTTATAATACACATCTAATAAAAATATTCTACCCTTTTAATTTTAATCAATCGTATATAGTTTTTTATAATAATGGTAATCTATTATACAAAAAAGGAAAATATACTGAAGCAATTGAAAAATATAAAAAATCTATTGATAAAAATCCTCCTCAAAGTAGAATATGTGATGTTAGAATCAATTTATCACTCTCTATGATTAAAGAAATAGATGATACATTTGATTACAAAGCAGCTTATGATCAATTAGAAGATGCTAAGAACAATCTATACAATAATAATTGTGCAAATGCAATAGACAATAGTGGTTATAGTCAAGATGCTGAAAAACTTGAAGAAGAAATAAAAAAATTACAAGATCAACTAAATAATTCAACTAACAATAATAAAAAGCAAGATAATCGAGAACAAGAGAATAATAAAGAAGAACAGGAAGATTACTCAGATATTGAAGAAGAATTAAAAGAAATAGAAAAACAATCTAATGCTAATAGACAATCTGACATGACAACATATGAAAATATAGGTGATTACTCATACTATTCAGGAAAAAGATGGTAAAAAAGAACACAATATTAAAGTGTTCTTTTATTTCTTCATATTAACCCTTTTAGGAAGAGATTTATGTTTTTGTTCTCGGTAATCTTCTGAGAATTTAATATTTAAAGATTGTTTAATATTATCATTACAAACACTTGCTATTTCTTTAAATGTTCTTCCTAGCCATCCAGAATTTGTCACAAATGGATAAACTGATTTGTTACTTAAATCATATTTTGTTAGAAAGGATCTTATAACAGGAGTAATCGAATACCACCAGACTGGAGAACCGATGATAATTTTATCATATTCATTTAAGTTAACATTGATATCTTGTATTTCTACTATTTTCTTATCATTTTCATTATTTTGATATTCATCGACAACCGTATCATAATCATCACTAAATGGTATAAGTGGTTTTAATTCTACGACATCATAGTTTATTTTATTTTTTATTATATTTGCTATTAGTTTGGTTTGGCCAGTATATTAATAATAAACTAGTAATGTTTTTTAATTTATTATACTCCTCGTCAGATACAGAATTACACCATTCATTTAATGTATTTTCACCTGGTACTTCTATTGCAATGTGACTAAACAAACTATCTTTTTTGGCTCCATGCCAATGCTTTACATTGGTTGGAATATTTATAACCATGCCTGGTTCAAGTGATATTGCTTATTTACCATATTCTTGATACCAACCAGATCCAGCAATACATATAAGTACTTGGCCACCACCTTTAGATGCATGATGGATATGCCAATTGTTTCTACATCCTGGTTCAAAAGTAACATTAGCCAAGAATAAATTATCTTTACCTTGTTCAGTTAATGGATTTAGATAACTATTGCCAATAAAATATTTACTATAAGCATTGTTTGGTTTACCAATAACTATAGCTTTATTACCATTAATTTTAATATCGATGTTTTCGTGCTTTATTCATAATATTTTAATTCACCATTTATGACCAAATTAATATAATCTTCTTTAGATTGATGTTTACCTGTCATATGAACTAAAACATAATCATCCGATAGTATCTCATCTAATTTATGATAATCTTTATTGATACTGGCACCACATAAACTAATATATAACTTCTTTATTATTTCAATGTCAGTCATTCTAAATCCATTCTGCTATTCTACCCTTAGATTCTTTAGCTGAAGAGCCACGAATAGCTAAAGAATCATCTAAAACATTAGCTCCTTGACATATTCTTTTAACATCAGTGACAACTGAACCCAATCCAGAACCTTCATGAGTTGTTATTACTCTTACTGTTTTACCATTAAAATCTAAATCTTTAATCGCAGTCTCTAATTCTGGAGCATATGTTCCCCAATAAATAGGACTCATTATATATATTACTTCATAATTGGATATATCATCTAATTTATTTTAATTGGCGCATTCCCAATTCTCTCCTTAGCTTCTTTAATACATGTCATATAATCTTTGGCATATGGAACTAATGGTTCAGCTTTAAACATATCAGCTCCGGTTAAATCTCTTACATATTCAGCAACAATTTCAGTATTACCTTTCTCGATATATCCCACTGAATAATTTTCATCTGCTCTACTAAAATAAATAATTAAACTTTTCTTATCTTTCATTTTTTAGGTCCTTTCATTATTATTTTATCTCAAACTCAGTCCAAATATAAAATTTGTCATTCTCATTTACAGGAGTATCTGATTCAAAGAAAACATCTTTAACCAATCTATATATTCCTTTTGGTAGTTCACCATAGATATGGGTCCAATCTTGATTCATTTCAAGAATCCCCTCTTTATTAACATAATATGCCATGGCATTAAAACCATAATTTTCACCTGTAGTTTTAACACTACTCCAAGTATTATTATTATATTTTTCAATATAGAAGTTACTACCATAAACAATTCTATTAGGATTATTATCGTTAATAATAACTATAGCACTAGTATTAGTAAGTGTTCCTTCTTTAATATACATATTAACGATGTCACTTAAATCTCTATCTTTAATTATTTCACAAGTTCCACCATTCTTTTTAACATAATCATTAATGACATCGAATATTTGAAGAGCATTTTTATACCTTGTTAGATCTAAAATATTATTAAAGTATCCATCACTGATATCACTTATGGGAGAACCCGTTAATTCGTTGTATTTAATCGTATATCCATGTTCTTCACCATAAATAGTACAATAAATACTCTCCTCAATAATTCTTGATTCAACAACGTTATTATTAGGTCTATGAATTATTTTTAAAAATATAAAGCCAATAATTATAACAATTAGTAATATTAATGATATCTTACTAAAGGCAAGAATTATACTAGCTAGTTTTTCAGCATTAGAATTTGTTTTATTATCTATATACTTTATATCATTATTTACTAATTCATCTAAACTGACATTAAATATCTTAGCTAATAAACTAGCTTGTTTAAGGTCAGGACTAGTTTCATTAAGTTCCCATTTGCTAATTGTTTGTCTTGCTACCCCAACTTTCTCGGCTAACTCCTCTTGTGATAAATTATTTTTCTTTCTTAATTCTAATATCTTTTTACCTATATCCATAATTACTCCTCTCATAGTAATTCTATAATAATAAAACAATAAAAACTATCAATTAAGAGTGGAATTATCGCACATTTTATTAACATTTGTATTATTTATAAATACTTACACTTATACTTGAATCATCTAATTCAGGTATATTATCAATATGGCCTATTTTAGTATAACTGTATGAAGTATCAAATGACTCATAAAAGATTACTAAACAATTATTACCATATAACATTACATCACCTTTGTTAATTGTTTTAGGATTATGTGAATCCACACTAAATGATTCATCTAAATAAGCATAAAATTCATTACCATTTAATTCATTCATGGTAATAGTTAAAGGTAAAATATCTAGTAATTCTTTAACGGTATTATTATCTTCTAAATTAATATCATATTCATTATCATTTATTGTAATTTTTACCATTTCTATATTCTCCTCATTCATTGTTTTTTCATTTTCAATGTTATTAAATGTACTATTCTTAGTACAACTAGTTAATAATATAATTAG
>JAEEGL014156053.1_pt1 | contig 16833 bp, 12 predicted proteins | sample 9134231 | NCBI WGS metagenome assembly JAEEGL01 (sample SAMN16246548, study PRJNA631951) | gut metagenome | biome: gut microbiome; feature: rumen; material: fiber-attached | host: Bos | place: Iran: Karaj | collected 2018-10
GACCATTCTTGCTGGCATGGATTGTGAGATTGGTATACAATCTGGTTCAGCGAAAGCGAGGAAGCAATAAACGATTCCGCTTAAGCAGAGGTTGGGCGCAACTGCCGTTTTACTTGTGGACTGTCTCACTAGTAATTCTTATGGCGCAAGTGACTTATTCTCTTGTGTATAGCGATTATGATATTTGGGTTGTCTTTGCACAGGCAACTGGTGCGCTCATTGCATGTTTGATGCAATTTTACGTAGGAAAATATATAGGTGCTCGCTATCCGAGTGCTCCGCATGGCGATGACTATATTGACGATGCATCGATTGTTGAAGAGCAGAAGGAGACGATCTCCAAGGGAGATATGTATCGCTATCGCACTCGTATATCCGCAGGTCAGGCATTAGGGCAAAAGAATACTACATTAGGAGTCTGGATGGCTCAGACCTATCTGAATCCGATCTCAGCACTTGGCGCAGCGGCTTATATAGTCTGGCAGAATCTATTCAATTCATGGCAATTAGCACGTGCAGCGAAAGAAAAGAGGCGTTGAGCGAGAAAAGGCGTCATGATGTGGCTAATGAGCGACAGAGTTCAAATGTTCGTTTGGTGCTTACAAAGGAATAGATATCGTGCTCACATTCAATAGAAAAAGCGGCATTATTGCCGCTTTTTTATTCTCTGTGAACTCCACAGTTATTCTTTTTTGCCAAAGAGATAATGATCGAAGATGATTGAACGTGCAGAAATCGTAGCAGGATAAGCAATTGTAGCAAGACGTATATTCTCTTTACGTTTCTCCTTATAGTCATGTCTCATCTTGTGATAGTCGTGCCGTGCATTGATAATAGCTTTGGCATTTTTTGTTTTTCCCGTTACAAGCGATTGAAACATGGCAGTATAATCGAGTGCAAAACGCATCATCATCACCCATGGAAGACGGTTGCCAGGCAAGTTTTTGTAAAGCATGAGAAGGTTGTTACGGAAATTGAGATAGGTTTTGCGAGGGTTTTCATAGTCGAGAGCACCACCACCTACGTGATAAACCACCGACTGTGGGATGCATACCAGACGCCATCCGCGGCAATTGAGACGCCAACAGAGGTCGATCTCCTCCATGTGTGCAAAGAATCCGGCATCCAATCCACCACACTCTTTATATATATGCGTACGCACGCACATGCACGCGCCCGATGTCCAGAATACATCAGCAATACTATCGTGCTGACCACGATCTTCTTCTACGTTTGAGAGGAAACGACCACGGCAATAAGGATACCCAAAACGATCGATATACCCACCGGCAGCGCCTGCATGCTCAAACAACTCTGGATTCTTGAACGAGCGAATTTTAGGTTGAACAGCAGCCACATCAGGATGCTGATCAAGATAGTCGAGCAGGGGAGGAAGCCAACCTTCCGTGACCTCCACATCGCTGTTGAGCAAAACGGTATATTCGGCTTGAGTCTGAGCCAGAGCAAGATTGTAACCCTCTGCAAATCCGTAGTTCTGATCGAAACGGATAATACGCACAAAAGGAAACTGACGGAGCACCTCAAGAGATGAGTCAGTGCTGCCATTGTCAGCTACAACCACCTCACATTCAGATGTAATGCTGTATTTGCATACTGAGGGGAGAAACTGCTGAAGCATCTTCTCACCATTCCAATTCAATATTATAACAGAGCAACGCACTTTATCTATTTACTATTTAAATGTTTGATTACAAATCGCATACCAAACGCAAACAAAAGGGATTTCACTTCTTCAAACGCCAACGATTGTGCGACCAAAGCCACAATTCTGGTTGTTGTCGGATATTTGCTTCCAGCATTCGAGCATATTGTTCGGTAATTTCACCATCTGTTGTCTCTGCAGGTTTGTCTGTAATGAGATGAAATTCAGTAACATAACAACCGCGACTCTTCTTTGTAATATTGAAAAAGAAAACAGGATAGTTGAATTTCTTTGCAAGCACCTCAGTTCCAGTCAGGAAAGGAGTGGTTTGATTAAGAAACAATGTGGAATAATGCTCGCCATGGACAGATGGTTTCTGGTCGGCAATCATACCATATGCTTGAGGTGCTTCATGTCTGCGGTTCACCACCATCGTCCTCAGTATCAGATTTTTATCACAATAGTTGCCTCCTCTGCGATGTCGAATAGAAAGCATCAATCGGTTGGCAGAATCGTTCTTCTGTTTTCGATAGATGTGCGTCGATTCAATCCCATATTGCTCCAGACAATGACTCACTTCTGCCATCCATTCCCAATTGCCGATGTGTCCGAGCATCATCAGAATTCCTCCGTATTGCTTGGCATAACTTGCCGCATAGTCAGCATTAAGAAACTGAATACGTGTCTTCATCTCCTCATCTGAAACACGATATCCATATATTATTTCAACTATGATATCGGCAAGATTGTGATAATACTTCTTTTCCAACTGCTTGATTTCCTTCGAGTTCTTCTCAGGAAAAGAGTTTGTAAGGTTCAATCTCACAATCCGCCTGCGATAGCGGATAATGTAGTATGCGAGAGGATAAATCAGATAATCCGCTATCCAATAAAGAACGGATAGCGGAAGGAAAGAAAACAAACTGACTATTGCTCGCATAAGGGTTTTAATTTGGGCGAAAAACTCCATATTAGCTTATAAACATTCATGCCTACAAGCTATTATTAGTCTTTTGTATATATGGCTTACGCCTTGTGTTTCAGCAAGTTACTCTTCTTCGTAGATGCCTATTTTAACGCCATATTCAAACTCACCTTCCAGAATGAGCTGAATCTGCTCGTCAGAGATGTGCATTTTGTCTTTCTTTACAGCTTTTTGTACAAAGTCGAACATCTTTTCTTCATCGATGGAGGCTTCCTCTGCGGTGTCTTCATCAATTAGACCTTCTTTCTCGTAGTAATCATAGATTACATCAAGCACATACTGTACGTCATCCTCGGTAAGATCTTTCTTGTCTTCTTCTGGAATGAAATCAAGAATAAACCGGATGGCATCTTCTTCATCGAATACGAGTTCTTCGTTTTCTGTGTTCATAATGGTAATGGTTATTGGGTTACGAATTACAGCGCAAAGATAATGAAAATTTTGCAATAATGCAAAATTATATAGGAAGACAGTTGAGTTTTAGAGAGATAAACAAAGAGTAGGAGAGAAAAAATTGTTGTGTGAGATTTTGATATTTGATTGAATCTCGGATAAAGTATCGAAAAATTCAATTTTCAGAAAAATGAGAGATTTTGGGTGAACACGATAAATAATCTTGAAGAAAGTAAGTGTATTTCTATTTCATAAAAAAAGTTGTAAACGCAAATGGTCAAAAAGAGTGGGGGAGTGAGTCAACGAAAATTTACATTTCAACCGTGAATTTTACAAATGTGGCAAGTGGAATATTCACAGATCAACAGAGATCTAAGTCATTAATATTAACTACGTGAAACGGAACGAAAAAGATTGAAAACATCAGGTAATATGCAAATATTATATGTGTTATAGTTATACTTAAAACATTATATATCAATAGTTATGTAATTTTTCTAAAGTTAAGATTCCAATTGCCTGTGTTATATTCAAAGAAATAGGTTGTCAATGAATAATCTCGATCTTATTGATAAGTTATTAGCTTAATAATGTGGAAGATGCGCCTATTTATTAAATCAGTAGTATAGATTGTTACTTACTGATAATCAGACTATGTTTATAAGTTGTTTACAATTGTGAATAACTTATAATTCACGAATAAAAAATATCATTGTGAATTATCTACTTAGAATTTTACATTTGCAGATGTGAAAAAGTTTTCATATCTTTGCATCACTAAATTACTTAAAATTTCATACTTATGTTAACTACAAGTGAACGCCTTCAGAAAATAATGGATGAAGAACAGATGACTGCCAAACAATTCTCGGAAGAGGTTGGTATTCAGCCAGGTACGATTTCCAATATCTTAAAAGGAAGAAACAATCCCTCATTAGAAGTTCTTAAAAAAGTGCTTTTGAGGTTTCGTGAACTTTCTTCAGATTGGCTTTTTATGGGAATTGGTACGATGTATCGTCAAAAATTCGATTCTCAGCAGCCCACTTTATTCGATATTCGTCCGGAAACTGACTCATTATCAGTTGATTTGCCTGTATTTGATAGTGAAAATCCTGATGAAGAAATACCATTGAAGCAGCGTAAAGTAGGTCAAGGAGTACCTGGTATACCTCAATCTAGGAGAATTAAGAAGGTTGTTATTTTTTATGATGACGGAACATATGAGGAGAAATAAATCCCGTATTCTCATCTCCTTCTGTAACTATTCCATACTTGTTATTTCTCTTTTTTATTTTAGCGGAAAGAATATTTGCGCTATTATGATGATTATATAACTGGTATTGGTAAATAAACTGTTCTCGGTTTTTGAAAATTCCTGAATTTTTTGTATCTTTGCACAAAAATCTACTTTTATGGCAGACGACAAGAAAATCATCTTTTCGATGATAGGTGTGGGCAAGAGCTTCTCACCACAAAAACGCGTTTTGAACAATATTTATCTTAGTTTCTTCTATGGGGCTAAGATTGGTATTATAGGTTTGAATGGTGCAGGTAAGAGTACATTGTTGAAGATAATTGCAGGTGTTGAAAAGGATTTTCAGGGCCAAGTGGTGTTTTCACCAGGATATTCAGTGGGTTACCTTGAACAAGATCCGAAACTAGACCCTGAGAAAACTGTGAAAGAAGTAGTGCAGGAAGGTGTGCAGCAGGTGGTTGATATGTTGCGTGAATACGATGAGATCAATGCTGCATTTGCTGAACCTGATGCTGATTTTGATGCTCTTATTGCCCGTCAAGGAGAACTTCAGGAGGCTTTGGATCATGCCGATGCCTGGAATTTGGACAACAAACTGGAAAGAGCAATGGATGCTTTGCGTTGTCCGGAAGAAGATGCTCTCATCAAGAACCTTTCCGGAGGTGAACGAAGACGTGTAGCATTATGTCGACTTCTTTTGCAAAAGCCTGATATACTGTTACTTGACGAACCTACCAACCACCTTGATGCCGAGTCGGTAGAATGGTTGGAGCAACATTTGCAACAGTATGAGGGTACGGTGATTGCAGTTACTCACGACCGATATTTCCTTGATCATGTGGCAGGATGGATATTGGAACTTGACCGTGGAGAGGGTATTCCATGGAAAGGTAATTACTCGTCATGGCTCGAGCAGAAAACTACCCGCATGGCAATGGAGGAAAAGCAGGCATCCAAGCGCAGGAAGACTCTGGAGAGAGAGTTGGAGTGGGTTCGTATGGCTCCAAAAGCCCGTCAGGCAAAGGGTAAGGCTCGTCTCGCTGCTTACGACCGAATGCTCAATGAAGAGCAGAAAGAAAGAGAGGAAAAACTGGAGATCTTTATACCCAATGGTCCCCGCCTTGGCAACAAAGTGATTAATGCAGAAGGTGTAAGCAAGGCTTTCGGAGACAAATTGCTGTTCGAGGACTTGAACTTCATGCTTCCTCCAAACGGAATTGTTGGAGTAATTGGACCCAACGGAGCAGGTAAAACCACTCTTTTTCGTCTTATCATGGGAATGGAGAAGGCAGATAAAGGAAAGTTTGAGGTGGGAGAGACTGTGAAGATTGGTTATGTTGACCAGGTGCATAGCAACATTGATCCGGAAAAGACTGTATATCAGACCATTTCCGGTGGTACGGAGTTTATTCGTGTAGGTGGAAGGGAAGTGAATGCGAGAGCATATCTCAGCCGTTTCAACTTCACCGGTGCTGATCAGGAAAAGAAATGCGGAGTATTGTCGGGTGGTGAGAGAAACCGTCTGCATCTTGCTCTGACTCTCAAGTCGGAAGCCAATGTTCTGCTGCTTGACGAACCTACCAACGATATAGATGTCAATACGTTACGCGCACTTGAGGAAGGTTTGGAGAACTTTGCAGGTTGTGCAGTGGTGATCAGTCACGACCGTTGGTTCTTGGACAGAATATGCACGCATATAATTGCATTCGAGGGTGACTCGAAGGTGTTTGTGTTCGAAGGAAGTTATTCGGAATACGAGCAGAACAAGCGTATGCGACTTGGCGAGGATGCAATGCAACCGAAGAGAATACATTATAAGAAACTGATGTAAGAACTACTCTTACTCTTACAAGGGAGAGAAGTATTTCTCAGGTCTATATGTCATTTTGTCAACATATAACCTGTTTTTATGTACAAAATGTAAGCTGGAGGATTACTCAAATAATGCTCAATCTATGCCCAATGTTAGCCTACTTTGCCATTCTGACATTTTGTCACATTATATAAGGTTTTGCTTACACTTTGTTAATCTGTTTCAGGCTGGCAAGTCGTTTCTAGTTTCTGTCCTTTGGCTTGATTTTCTTGTCCTTCTTTGGTTTTGAGTCGGGATTTGTTTTCCGATTGAAGGGTTGCACTTTATAACCAGCCTCTTTTAGTTGGGCAAGCAAACCCTCGTCTCCACCAAGATATAGCGCATTCAGACAGATGAAGGCATGACCTTCATGCAGATATGGTTTAAGTCGCTTTACCCAGGTGATGTTGCGCTGCCAATATACTTTGCAGTCGGAATAGGAAAGGGTGGATGTATTGTCAGGCATCGAAGCTTCATATACGAGTTCGTTGAGTTGACCGTTTCTATAGAATCCGAGTATTGATTTCTCCAACCGAATCTCACGCTCTGGATATTCCACAATCTTAAGCAGTTCTTTCATCTGCCAGTGAAGTGGTTCTCTGTCGAATGCCATATAGATGGCTTCTCCTGTGTTATCGAGAGAGTAGATTGGTCTGTCCTGTTGTGCAGCTACACTTTGGAAGAAGTTCTCCATAGAGCGATCTTCGTCATAGTTAAGCCATCGTCTTAGCAGTTCATTGCGGTATAATTCTGTGAGGTAGGAAGGCTTCATGCGTCCTAGTTTGTCTAGACCAAGTTTCATTGTTAAGCGCAAAGCCTCATCTATCCGGGTGTATTCATCTTCCGAATACCAGTCTTCTATTCTTACTGAATCCGGGAGAAGGGCTGCAGTACGTAATGCAGCAATGGCTTCGTAGTCGTTAATCGCCATTTCGGTAATCACTTTGTCACATCTGCCATACACTTTAAACAGATTGGGAACCGAGTCGAGAAACTGAATATCGGCAAGGCGGTTTGTGGCAAAGATATATGATTTGGCACGCGATGAATTGCCGGAGATCTCATAGAGAAGTTGAGCATGGGAAGAAACACTCGTTATGAAAATAAGAGTGACGATGCTAATGAGCCTTGTCATTATGTGAATGCTCTTTGTCATCTGAAGCGCGTGATGAGGTTATATGCCTGATAGATACCAAGTTCGCCTGCCTTGCTGAGATCTTGCAGACCTGCGTCAATATTGTTTGATGCGTTTTGTTCACTATTGTTCGGGGTGATATCACCTATATATATACGTGTGAGTCCGCGGTTGAACCAGGCTTCTGCAAAATCAGGGTCACGTTCGATAGCCAATGTGTAATATTGAATAGCATCCTGGAAATGCTTTTGTGTGCACAGCATATTGGCCTTGTTGTAATATGCAAAGACAAAGTCGGGTTGCAGACGAATCACCATATCATAGTCGCGTAGACACATCTCAAGTTCTAGTTTGCCATCATGGTTCTCGTTATATATCTCTCCTGTACTGCGTTGGTATTCCAGCAGACGATAGCGGAAATTGGCTCTGCAGAAATAAGCTATTGTGAAATCAGGATTTTGCACTATGGCACGTGTGCAGTCATCAATGGCAGAGGAATAGTCTTGCACTAGAGCGAACTCCATGGCGCGTGCAAAAAAGAGATTACTGGTTGCAGATGACAGTTTACCGGAGTTCTGTTCATTATCAATAATGGTTGAGAGTCGGTCGATCGACTCAAAGTGCTGGTTGACAAGTTCAGCAGTTAGTGCTGCCTCCTGAACTGTGAAATGCAGGGGAGAGGGTAGTGAGCCGGTTTTGTTGAAATCATCCACTATATAATGGAAGTAGTTGGTTCGGCGGAGAGTTTGCGGTTGTTTGTAGTAACTGAGTACAATATTGGGTTCATTAACCACATCTGCATATCGCTTTTGTACAGAGCCTCTTGCTTCGCTTTGATATCGTTCGTTTTCAAGAGGTTCTTGCTGATTCTGTGCAGCATGCGATGAGAATTCTTTTCTCCTGTCACGCTTCTGTGGTTGACTTTGAGCAAGTTGTACATCAGTGTTCACCGAACGTTGCTGGCGCATTATCTCCTCTTTGTTTTCCTCCAGTTTGTGTGCTTTCTGCTGATAGAGATAAGCTGCTTTGGGGTCGTTAAGAGCCGTTTTTGCCTGAGCAGCTAGATAATACGACGGCAGAAAATAGGGATATCTGTCTATCAAACGCTCAAAGTCGGCTATTGCATCATTCCATTGACGAAGTTGCAGAAGCACTACTCCGCGTTGATAATACATCTCCACATTGTCGGGTTCTAGGTCGAGAGCCTGATTGAAATCGTCCAATGCTCTATTCCAATCGCCTAACTCTGCACGAAGTACACCACGGTTGTAGTAACATTGAGCATCTTTATTGTTGAGTTCAACAGCCTTGTCGTAATCGGTGAGTGCACCACGATAGTTGTGTTTTCTATAAAAGAGCACACCTCGGTTGATATAATCGCCTGCCCAACGTGAGCCAAGGTTGATAGCAGTAGTGAGGTCGAGTAGAGCATCGTTGTCCTGCCCGAGAAGCATATTCACCAATCCGCGTGCCGACCAGTTGGCAGGATTCTGATTGTCATATTCAACAGCCTCGGAGAAACTCTTAAGAGCACAGATGGTGTCTTTTTTAGCCATACAGATGACACCTTTCTCAAAGTTTATACTGGGTGAATGTGGCTCTCTCCTTAATAGGAAATCGATATCTGCCAGTGCTGCATCATAGTCGGATTGCTCTGATCTTACATCTGCTCGTAGAAGCATATACAGTTTGTTTTCGGGAGCAAACACAAGAGCTTCGGTGAAGTCTTCTTCCGCCTTCTTGTATTGCTTCATTTGCATGCGCACGAAACCGCGTGTATAAAAAGCTCCCGGGAGGAATGGATTGTTCTGTATGGCTGCCGAACAGTCACGCTCAGCACCGGTCATGTCGCCGAGTTGAATCTTGGCAATAGCGCGATATAGATAAGGCTCGGCAAGATATGGTTTGAGTTTGATAACCTGATTGAAATACTGAATGGATAGTACATAATCGTCGAAATAAAGCGCATTACGCCCAATGGCAGTGATGCGATCGGTGTTCAGTTGTGCATAAACAGGCATAACTAGCAGACTGAGCACCATTACGAATATGTATGTTATTTTCTTCATTCCATTTGTTTGATGACAATTATTGTGCCAACATTTGTCAGAGATTAGCAGTGCAATACTATAATGTCCGATAGTCGGGTAGTGTATGCAGGACTTTTCTGACCTACATCAAGCAGTTGGCGGCTTCGCTCATCAGCCAATTGTGTGACTAGGGTAAGTGTGCGTTTGCCAAACTGACTATTCACTTTGTCGATAGCTTCTTGCAGTCTGGTGTCGCGTTCGCGGTTTCTGGTATCGAACAATTGCTGTTGTATTCCGCTATCATTATCAAAATCCATCAGAATCACTCCTGCTCGTTTATATGGAGTATTGGGTTTCCATTGCATACGCATGGCGTATAGCATTTGTTGTGTCAGTTCAATAGTGTTGTTGGTTGCTACAGGGAAGAAAAGAGTGGCATGAATAGCCGTTAGTTCTTCTTTGAATCGAGAAGTGTGTGCAAACACCACCATCTGTTTGCATACACTATGTTGCTCACGTAGTTTGCGGGTACAAGTTGCGCAGAAATCGGATAATGCCTGCTCCAAAAGTTGTCTGTCGGTTACATCATGAGCAAATGTTCTGCTGCACGTAATGCTTTGTTTCTGAGGCATCTGCAGAGTGCTGATGCAATCTTCTCCATTCAACTCTCGCCATGTGTCCAGACCAGGTTTGTTAAGCATATTCTTGGCAAATACAGCAGATGCAGCAGCAAACTGCAATGCTGTATTGAAACCTGCATTCTTAAGTTTTTGGGATGCTTTCCTTCCTATTCCCCACACATCTTCAATCGGATACTTGGAGAGTGCTTTTAGTCGTTTGGTGTCTGTGTCGATTGCACAAACGCCTTTGTAACCGGCATAGTGCTTGGCATAATCGCCTGCCACTTTGCAGAGAGTGCGTGTGTCGGCCAATCCGAAAGAAACCGGGATGCCGATGCCTTTTAATATTTCACGTCGTATGTTAAGACAAAGAGTGCGTGCTTCTTCTGTTGACTTTATGTAAGAAAGGTCGAGAAATCCTTCATCTATTGAATATTGCTGCAATTCGGGCGTGTATTTACTCAAAATACGCATTATACGCGACGACAGATCGCCATATAGACTGAAATTTGACGAGAAATGTTCAATATTGTATCTCTTCACTTCTTCCTGTATCTGGTAGAAAGGAACTCCCATCTTTATTCCGATGCGTTTGGCTTCATTGCTTCGTGCAACCACACAACCATCATTGCCTGATAGTACTACTACCGGACGATTGTTCAAGTCAGGGCGAAAAACCCTCTCGCATGAAACAAAAAAATTGTTGCAATCGGCTAATGCATACATAAAACAGCGTTCGTAATGCAAATGAAGGGTGGAGTAAACAAATAGTTAATTTGTTTTTACTTGATGGATGGTATGAGTGACAACTCCCCAAATAATAAACTCATTATCTTCTGTAACCCGTATGTTTTCATACTTGGGATTGTGTGGAATGAGCCATGCACAATTGCCGCTTGGATCTAGTTGGTATTCCTTGATTGCAAACTCTCCATCAATATAGGCAGCCACGTAATCACCATTCTGTACTTCCAACGACCGGTCGATAACGACCAGATCACCACTGAATATTCCCGCCTCTATCATGGAATCACCTTCTATACGTGCAAAGAAAGTGGTTTCCTGATGGCGGATAAGAACACTTGATATATCAATGCGTTCTGTGAAATCGGCGGCAGGTGATGGGAATCCGGCATGCAGATGTTCTGCCAACTCGATTTCTATATCGGTTGGCTCAACAGCAGTAATATTTTTCAAAGTGCAAGCCATTATCTGCAACCGGCATTGGGATTGAACCATGAAGGTATTTCAAACTGCTCGTCTTCACTATATCCAAGATCCGGGTTGGCCATCACTTTCTGCATGTATAAGGCAAAGATGGGTAGTGCTGTGTTGGCACCCTGACCATCTGCCATCGAATCGAAGTGTATAGCACGATCTTCTCCACCTACCCAGCATCCGCTTACAAGTGATGGTGTGAAACCCACAAACCAACCATCGGAGTTATTCTGACTCGTTCCTGTTTTTCCTCCCATTGGCATCTTCAATCCATATTTATAGCGATTGCGTACACCTGTACCATTGTCGACCACAGCGCGAAGCATGTGAAGCATTTTGTATACGGTCTGTTCGCTTATGATTTCATGGGTTTGCGGGGCAAATGTGGCAAGCACGTTGCCATTATTGTCTTCAATACGAGTAACGTAAAGCGGCTCTACACGGATACCCTTGTTTGCGAAAGTAGTGTATGCGCCAACCATTTCTGCTACTGATACTTCACAAGGACCAAGACAGAGACTGACAACTGGATCCAACTGACCTTCAATTCCGAACGAACGCATAGTTTTAACGAGCTGTTCTGGAGTAAACATCGACATGAGGTATGCCGACATCCAGTTACTTGATTGAGCCAATCCCCAAGTAAGGGTGACTGTTTTGCCTATATCTTCAGGATTGACTTTATGGCTCTCTTTAGGCGTCCATTCTTTGCCATTGGCGTCTATCAAAGTGACAGACACATATGAAGTGGTATCGCATGGCCATAGGCCTTCATCCATTGCCAAAGTATAGATATACGGTTTTACTGTAGAACCAACCTGACGACGCCCTACACTTGCCATGTCGTATTGGAAGTTGGCAAAGTTAGGACCTCCTATATATGCTTTTACATGACCGGAGTGAGGATCCATCGACATGAAGCCACAACGTAAGAAATACTTTTGCCAACGGATACTGTCAAGAGGAGTGAGTACTGTGTCAATAAGTCCGTTATAAGAGAATACCTGCATCTCTTGTGGAGTATTGAATGCTTCCATAATCTCTTCCTCGCTTTTGCCATTTTTCTTCATTAGGCGATATCGTTCTGTCTGTTTTACACTGCGAAGCATGATATCGTCAATATCTTTTTGTTTTATCTGACGAGAGAATGGGGCAGTTTTGCTCTTTTTCTTTTCGTTGAAGAAGCGTCCCTGCAGATATTGCATGTGCTCTGATACTGCTTCTTCTGCATATTGCTGCATGCGTGAATCTATAGTTGTATAGATACGCAAACCGTCATTATAGATGTCGTAGTATGATCCATCAGGTTTCTTGTTTTTATTGCAGAAACCATACAATGGATTTGTTTCCCACTGACGACGATCAATCTGGTATTGCTGTTTGTTCCACTGACTATAGTTGCTTTCTTTAGGTTCTTTGGCGGTTAGGGTGAGACGTAGAAATTCTCTGAGATATGGTGCTAGTCCCTGTTTGTGATCGACAGAGTGGTAATTGAGTGTGAGAGGCAACTGCTGAAGCGAGTCCTTTTCTGTCTCAGTAATCTTTCCGTTCTTCTCCATCTGCGAGAGAACAGTGTTTCTGCGTGCAAGAGCTTTTTCTGGACGCCGAATAGGGTTGTACAATGCGGGGTTCTTACACATCCCGACAAGCAATGCTGCTTGTTCAATCTTCAGATCTGCCGGGGTAGTGTTGAAATACACTTGCGATGCCTGTTTTATGCCCACTGCATTATAAAGAAAGTCAAACTGATTGAGATACATCAGTATGATTTCGTCCTTCGAATAAAGGCGCTCCAGTTGTGCAGCAATAACCCATTCGATAGGTTTCTGCAAAGCACGCTCAAAAATATTGTTAGCCTTTGGCGAGTAGAGTTGCTTGGACAACTGCTGAGTAAGTGTTGATCCACCTCCTGCCTGACCAAGCATCAGAACTGCTCTGAAGAGTGCCTTCGAGTCAACTCCGGAGTGTTTGTAGAAACGTGCATCTTCGGTAGATACAAGAGCGTCGATCATATAAGGAGATATTTCATCGAATTGAACTCCAACGCGATTCTCTGTTCGATAGTAGCTTCCAAGCACTTGCATGTCGCTACTATATACCTCTGTGGCATATTTGTTTTTCGGGTTTTGAAGTTCATCGAGTGGTGGCAGATATCCGAGCCATCCCTTGGCTATCATCCAGAATATGAGGATAACAAGCAGAATACCGGCTGCAAATATGAGCCAAAACCATTTTGTAAATTGTCGTTTGAAATTGTTAGCCATATCTTATTGCATTAAATGTTCAGTTATATAGTTGAGTATGTTAATTCCTCCAAGTGAAGCGGTTAATCTGTTGTCTTCAAGAACCAATAATCGGCTCTGAATAAAAGGCTTCGCCTGATGAAGGCAGTAGGTCTTATCTTTCTCTGTTAGTTCGTTAAGGTTTATTCCTTTTGTAGTGCGTAGCGAGAGCATCACACATTCGTTGTATTTGTCCTGCTCTGTAAGTATTTCTGTCTCTGGTTGTATGCAATGCTCTTTCGCTGTGCGTATATATTCAATAATATCGCTTTTATTCCATTGCCTGGAAACTCCATTGTAGGAGTGTGCAGCAGCTCCGATCCCCAGATATTCAGTGCCGTCCCAGTAGGCAGAGTTATGGCGTGAGTGCATACCAGATTTGCTGAAATTTGATACTTCATATTGCACAAAACCATTGTTTTTAAGAGTGTTAACCAAAATCTCATACATCTGGTTCTCGGTCAGATCGTCTATAGCTTCTATCTCTTTTGCCTCCAACATTTTGGTCAAAGGTGTCCCTTCTTCATAACTTAGACAATATGTGCTTATATGTTGTATATCTAGCGTAAGGGCGGTATTCAGTTGCTTTTGCCATGCTTCCAAAGTCTGCCCCGGTAATCCGTAAATCAGGTCTATACTGATATTGTTAAAACCTGCTTCCCGGGCGTTTTTTACTGCTTCAACTGCCTGTTCCGCAGTATGTCTTCTGCCTATCAGACTGAGCATACTATTGTCAAACGACTGGATACCGATGGTGAGTCGGTTTATCCCAATTGCTTTAAGTTGCCTCAGATACTCCTCTGTCAGGTCACCCGGATTAGCCTCTAACGTTATCTCGACATCATTGGCCAAATCAAATGATTCTTTTATATTGTTCAATATCAATAATATACTGTCAACGGGGAGTAGTGATGGCGTGCCTCCGCCTAAGTATATGGTGTTGATATGATTATCTGTCAAATAGTGTTTCCTGTCGTTTATCTCACATATCAATGCAGCTACATAGTCATCTCTGAATTGCAAGTTGGTATTGGAATAGAAGTCACAATACTTGCATCTTGACTTGCAAAAAGGGATATGTATATAAATGCCTGACATTGCTTATTACTCTTCGTTTTCCCAGAGATGCCGCATCCACTCGGCAATGCGTTGTTCAGCAGGATTGCCTTGTGCTTCCCAGAAATGTCTTCCGGTCAACTCATCAGGTAGATACTGCTGGTGAACAAAATGATTTCTGAAGTCGTGTGCATACTTGTATCCCTCGTGATATCCTAATTCCTTCATTAATTCGGTAGCTGCATTTCTTAGATGCAGAGGTACTGGCAGATTGCCACTATTGCGTACTTCTGCAATCGCATTCTCCACACCGAGATATGCCGAGTTGCTCTTTTGGGATGTTGCAAGATAAACAGTTGCCTCGGCCAATGGGATACGGCCTTCCGGCCATCCGATTTTGGTAAGAATATCAAAGCATGCATTAGCAATTAGTAATGCATTGGGGTTTGCTAGACCTATGTCTTCTGCAGCAGAGATAACCAATCTGCGTGCAATGAATTTAGGGTCTTCTCCTGCTTCAATCATTCTTGCAAGCCAATATAAGGCAGCATCCGGATCACTGCCACGAATCGACTTGATGAAAGCAGAAATAATATCGTAATGCATCTCTCCGTCTTTGTCATAAGCGACAGGATTCTGCTGTAGACGAGAGGTAACGGTCTGATTGTCAATAACTATATTGTCACCACTCTCAGCGTTAGTAACCAATTCTATGATATTGAGGAGTTTTCTTGCATCGCCTCCTGAATATCGCAGCAGGCTTTCGGTTTCCCGTACTTCGATATGTTTTTTTTGCAATTCAGAGTCAGTGTGTAAAGCTCTGTCGAGTAATTCTAAGAGATCCTCCCGGCTTAGACTCTTCAGCACATAGACCTGACAACGTGAGAGGAGTGGGGTAATAACCTCAAACGATGGATTCTCTGTGGTAGCACCTATAAGTGTAATTATACCTTGTTCTACAGCGCCCAGCAAACTGTCTTGCTGAGATTTGCTAAAACGGTGAATCTCGTCTATAAAGAGTATTGCATTACCATTCTGTGCGAAGAGACCCATGTGTTTCTTTGCTCTGTCTATCACATCGCGCACTTCTTTTACACCGGCAGTGACGGCTGACAGAGTGAAGAACGGGCGTTCTAACTGGTTGGCAATTATACGGGCAAGCGTGGTCTTGCCTACTCCAGGAGGTCCCCATAAAATAAATGATGCCAGATTACCGCTTTCAATCATCTGACGAAGTATGGCGTCATCTCCTACAAGATGGCGTTGTCCGATATATTCATTCAGCGTTTTCGGTCGTAATCTTTCTGCAAGTGGCAACATGATAAAAATATATTTCTTTAATGTTTAATGGGCTTTAAGAAGGTCGCGTGCATTGTCAATGGCCGCTTTAGTGACAGATCCTCCTGACAAAAGTGTGGCTATTTCGCAAATACGTTCTTCATCGGATAGAAGTCGTATATGCGTCTCTGTGCGGGTTTCGTTGTCTTGTTTGTATACTTTGTAGTGTTCACTGCCTTTCACTGCTATCTGTGGGAGGTGGGTGATTGTGATAATCTGCCTGCCTTTTGCGAGTTGTTGCATCAGGATACCCATATTGTCTGCCACTTCTCCACTAACTCCGGTATCTACTTCGTCAAAGATGATTGTGGCTAGTTGCTGTCGTTCGGCAGTTAAAGCTTTAATGCAGAGCATCAATCTTGATATCTCTCCTCCAGACGCCACCTCTGCAACTAGACGCAAAGTCTGGTTTTTATTTGCGGCAAAATAGAATTGAACATTATCGCTGCCAGATGGAGTGAAATCATCTGTTTGTGTAATTCGCACATCAATTCTGGCATGCGGTATTCCAAGACGCAGCAATTGCTTCTCCAGACGTCGGCTGACAGATTCAGTCACTGCTTGACGGCTCGCAGTAAGCAGTTTTGATGCCTTTTCCAATACTTGCAACTGCGTTTTCAATTGTTTTTTCAGTTCGGTTATCTGCTCGTCATAACTTTCATTTTGACGCAGTTCGGCTTCTAACTTGTCACGGAGTTCTATCAGTTCACTCGTTGAGTGGCAATGATGCTTTTGCATCAGACTGTTCAGCAAGTCCAGACGCTCTTCTGTTTGGAGCAGACGCTCTGGGTCGAATTCTGTATATTCTGCAAGCCGGGCAGCTTCTTCTGCTATATCTCGGAGTTCTATATATGAACTGTCAAGTCGATCGGTAATACGATTCTCTTCGGGAAGATACTGTTCCACACTACGAAGAGATGCCAACACATTTCTCAACATCAACACAACGCTCTGCTCGTTGCCATCAAGTGTATCCTCTGTCTTTAGCAATGCACTCTTTATCTCC
>JAEEGL010959185.1_pt1 | contig 16832 bp, 13 predicted proteins | sample 9134231 | NCBI WGS metagenome assembly JAEEGL01 (sample SAMN16246548, study PRJNA631951) | gut metagenome | biome: gut microbiome; feature: rumen; material: fiber-attached | host: Bos | place: Iran: Karaj | collected 2018-10
ACCTGCGGCAGGTGAGTAATGGTGATGACCTGGATGGACTGTGCAATGTCGGCCATCATCTCGCCAATCATATTGGCAATATCGCCGCTCACACCCGTGTCCACCTCGTCAAAGATGATGCTGGGCAGCTTCATGTGGCGAGCAATAATGGTCTTGACACACAACATCACACGGGAGATTTCTCCGCCAGATGCAGTGTCCTTGATAGGCATGAGGCGCTGGTTCTTGTTGAACGCCATTCTGAATTCTACGCTGTCGGTGCCGTTGGGTGTCAGGTCAACTTGATTGAATGCCACGTCAAAGGCGATATTCTTCATGCCCAATGGCGTTGCCAGTGCCAGCAATTCTTTCACGAAACGATTGGCCGCCTCTTGACGGTTCTTGGAAAGAACAGCAGCCAGCTCGAAGGCGGCACTTCGGGTTGTGGACACACGCGACTTGAGTTCCTCGATGATATCGTCGTTATGCTCGATTTCGCCCAACTGGCGCTCATAGTCATGCTGTATGTCAATCAGATGGTTGACATCACGGGCATTGTGTTTCCGCTCGAGGGAATAGATGGAGTTCAAGCGCTCCTCAATGCGAGCGAGCTCGGCCGGGTCATCGTTCAAGGTGTCCATGATGGAACTAACGCTTTGCGCGATGTCCTTCAGGTCGATGAGCGCCGTCGAAATTCTCTCAGCCATACCCTCAACGTCATTGAGGTTGCGTTCGGCCTCTACAAGCCGTTGGGAAATTGCCTTGAGGCGTTCCAAAATGTTGTTCTCGTCACCGTTTAACTCATTTTCAACGCTCCAAAGCGCCTCTTTGAGTTCAGTCACATTGCTCAACTTGCTTTGCAGCGCTTCCAACTGTTGGTCCTCATCAGGCTGCAACTGCATGGTCTGCAATTGGTCCAGTTGGAATCGGATATAGTCCTCGTTCTGACGCAACTGCTCAATGGCTTTCTGTGTCGTTTCCAGCTCCTGAAGGGCTTCACGGTAAGCACGATATATCTTCTGGTATTCCTCCAAGTGCTTCCCATTGTCTGAGATACTATCAAGGATTGACAGTTGGAATGCAGGCATGGACAACAGCATATTGCTGTGTTGCGAGTGAATGTCAAGCAGTTGTGTGCTCAACTCCCGCAATTGGTTGAGCTGAACGGGAGTGTCGTTGATAAACGCACGGGAGCGACCGTTGGGCGACAATTCACGTCTCACCAGGCACTCTTGCTCGTTCCAGTCAATATCATTGATATCAAAAAATGGCTGCAGATTGTATCCCTTGATGTCAAATGTCACCTCGACAACCGTTTTAGTCGAAGTGTCACGTATCGCTTTGGTGTCGGCACGTTCACCCAGGATGAGTGACAATGCGCCCAAAATAATTGATTTACCAGCACCCGTCTCGCCTGTAATGATTGTCAACCCCTCGTTGAAATCGATATCAAGTTTGTCGATCAGGGCGTAGTTTGAGATGTGCAGTTGTTTGATCATTACTCAATTTAGAACACACCTGCCGGGGGATTAATAGCTTGGCTTTTTAATATCGTCGAGACGTTTGGTCTCACTGGGATATAGCTGATAAAGCATTTCATAGACTGACTCTTTCTCAGACATGTTGGCTTTGCTATAGATGTTGACAAGTTCATCAAGCTTGGCATCTTTGAACATTGTCAGGCAAACCGATAAGGGGGCCACCTCATAAATCTTTTTCAGATTTTCCAATGTATGGGTTATAGTGGAGCGTCCCTTGTCCACAGTAACCACCATCTGGTCCAGCCCCATACGGTGATAGTCATACAGTATTTGACGGATAGCAGAGGTGGCATTGTCGGTAAAGGCACTCAAGACCGCACTGCGGTTGTTGTTGTCCTCAAAGGCCTTCCAACCGGTCTCGTTGGTGCTCTGCGCCAAACGCACAACCTGGGCAGCACGTTCATAATATGGGTCGCCACCTTTCAATTCAAAGGTATCAAAATCCATACCTATGATCATGTAGGCCCAGAAGTTGAGAATGGCCGTCAGGTTGTCTTCCATCGTCATCTCCGAGAATGTGAGCGACATGCCGGTTTCATAGTTGAAGTTAATCTTGGTATCCTTGAAGTTGATGACTGTAGTAGTATAGGAACTATTATAAACAGGGCGTGAAGACTGAATTTGCAGTTCTCCCTGCATAGCGCCTGTATTGTTGTCCCAAGAACTGAGTATGAAGACTAAATTGCAGTGTATCTTCTCGTTGGTGCCAAATGTTGCATTGGTCCACTTGGTCATGTTCATGTAATCGCTCACAGCTTGCTTGAACTCGGCGAATACATCCTTGCTACCATTTGTGATCTTATCGAAATTGACAGTTACGTCACAGAGAAGTTCCGTGGCCTCCTCTTGAGCAACTACATTAAAGGCAGAAATGATAGTCAATAGTAATGCAAATAGAGTTTTCTTCATTGTATAGTAATGTACTTGTGTAAAACATCAACAATGTCACGGGCTACATCTCGCTTGGATTTGCATTCACCCTCAATGATTTCGCCCTTGTCAGTAAAAATGGTTACTTTATTGGTGTCGACCTGGAATCCTGAATTCTTGTCACGCAAGGAGTTCATCACGATGAAATTCAACTTTTTCCGCTCCAATTTTCCTTGTGCATTGACTTGTTCATTGTCAGTTTCCAGTGCAAAACCCACACTCACCTGATCGGCTCGTTTGTTCTGACCCACAGCTTTGGCGATATCGGGATTAGTCGTGAGATGTAGCACGGGGGCTGCGTCTTTTTCACGTTTAATTTTCTTCTCGGCAACATCAGCAACCCTGTAATCGGCCACAGCGGCACACAGGATGATGGCGTCACTTTGGTGCAAAGAATGCATCACGGCATCATACATCTCCATGGCAGTGGTGACATCGATGCGTGTAATATTGGCATTCTCCGTTTTCAATGAGACTGGTCCAGCTACCAGAGTCACCAACGCACCGCGGCGTGCACATTCTTCGGCGAGAGCAAAACCCATTTTGCCTGAAGAAAAATTACTGATAAAGCGCACGGGGTCAATCTTCTCGACGGTGGGACCGGCTGTAATAAGCACATGCTTGCCTTGCAGGTCACCACTTGACGAGAAAAAGTCGTCAAGGGCTTTGACAATGTTCTCAGGCTCTTCCATGCGTCCCTTGCCGATGAGATGGCTGGCTAACTCGCCGGCAGTTGGCTCAATGATGTGATTGCCATAGCTTCGCAGCAAGTCCAGATTACGCACTGTGCTGGGATGCTTCATCATATCCAAGTCCATTGCCGGAGCGACAAACACCGGAGCCTTTGCCGACAGATAGGTCGTCACCAGCATGTTGTCGGCAACACCGTTGGCCATCTTGCCAATGGTCGATGCCGTGGCAGGGGCGATAATGAGGGCATCGGCCCACAGACCCAAGTCCACATGGCTGTTCCATTGCCCGGTGTTGGCAGTGAAGAATTCACTGATGACCGGTTTCCCGCTCAATGTCGAGAGTGTCAACGGCTGAATGAACTGTTTGGCGTTAGGTGTCATGATGACCTGTACCTCGGCACCAGCCTTAACAAGCAGGCGGGTGAGAGTGGCACACTTATAGGCAGCGATGCCACCCGTTATTCCCAGTATGATGTGTTTGCCTTTCAACATGATGCGCAATTGTGCGGTTTTATTTCTTTTTGTACTCAATATAGAGTTTGGTGATGACTTGCTTGGTGTTCTCGGCGAAGTCGCTCTTCATCATCCAGTCATAATAGCCCAGGTCTAGCTTGGTAAACACGTCTTTGACAAGTTTGCCCTTGTGCTTGCCGAAGTTGAACACGGGCTCACGGTTTTCATTGTAGATAATGCGACCGGCCAGGTCCACGTTGCGGTTGTGCGACGAGTATTGTGACAGGAATTCAACGTCGTTGTGAAGCGGCTCGGGGTCGTTGGCATAGTGGTCCAACTGTGCCTTGAGCACTTCAAGCGTGGTCTTGGCGTCATCGGCTGCCGAATGATGGTTCTCCATCGGGTGGCCGCAATAGAATTGGCAAGCAGCCTCCAAGTCACGTTTCTCGCGCTTGTGGTAAATGGTCTGGACGTCGATGAACCTGTGTTGGCTGGGGTCGAAATTGACACCAGCCTTGCTCATCTCCTGTGCCAACAAAGGAATGTCAAAGTGGTTGCTATTGAAACCAGCGATGTCGCTACCCTCAAAGATGCGGGCAATGTCATGGGCCCGCTCCTTGAAAGTGGGCTCATTGACCAGATCCTCGTTGGTGATATGATGTACATCAATAGCCTGCTGAGGAATGACTTTCTCGGGGTTGAAGCGATAAGTCCTGGACTCCTCGCGGCCATCAGGATACACCTTAACGTAGGACAGCTCAATGATGCGGTCCTCGGTGATATTCAGTCCTGTGGACTCCAGGTCAAAGACCACCAGCGGACGTTTCAGGTTAAGTTCCATGATTCCTTCTCTTTGGCTGTTTAGGTTTTAATGCCTAATACCGATTCATCAGATCATCATGGGCATTTGCAGGACGACAAGGTCCTCGCCTGCTTCTTGCTCACTGGGAACAAAAACACCTGCACGAGCGGGGTCGAGCAGCTTGAGGTAAACGCCGTCACTGTTGATGTTATTGATAACATCGATGACATCAGCGCTCTTGAAGCCGATATTCATGGGCTCACCGTTGTAATCACAGGCGATGGTCTCCTCGGCCGAAGTCGAGTGGTCCACATCTTGGGCAGTAAGTACTACCGATGATGCCGTGAGGTCAAGGCGAACAAGACCTCCAACGTTGGCAAACACCGCTACACGGCGCACAGCGTTCAGCAGTGTCATGCGGTCAACTGCCATGGTGTAGGGGTTATCCTCGGGGATTACCGAGTTATAGTTGGGATAACGACCATTGATGAAGCGGCAAGAGAGCTGATAATCAGCGTTCTCAAAGGTGGCGCTGCTCTCATCGAGCGTAATGTTGATGTTCTCCTCGCTGGTTTGGCTGATAATGCTGGCAAGAATGCCGGCAGGCTTAGCGGGAAGAATGAATGAGCGTTCAAAGTTGGGCGCAACATTGCTCTGGCGGTAACGCACCAGTTTGTAGGAGTCGCTGGCAACAAAGACAATCATGTCGGGCTTGATGTCCCAGTAGATACCCATGAACTGAGGATGCAAGGGATCATTACCTACTGCAAAAAGGGTGTGGTTGATACCTGATGCAATGTGCTTGGCGGGAAGTGAAAAAGACTTCACGTCACTGGCATTGGCGGCTTTCTCTGGATACTCGTCACCATTGAGTGCCACTGCGTCATAATAACCGTTCAGATAGGTCACTTTGACAGCATAGGTCTCGTCATTGATTTCAAACGACAAGGCGGTGTCAGGAAGTTCCTTGAGTGAATTGATGGTGCGCTTAACATCAAGGGCGAATTTGCCGCTGCCTTCGGCATTCTGTACCTCGATGTTAGTGGTCAGGCGGGTTTCCATGTCACTACCCGTAATAACGAGGCGGTCACCACGCAGTTCAAACAAGAAGTTGTCGAGAATGGCGTACGCGTTCTTGCTGCTGTTTACCACTCTGCTCACGGCGTTTAACCTAGTGAGCAATAATTTACTTTGGACGTTGAATTTCATACAGTTATGTCTCTTTATAGTGTGATTAATTTTTTGTTTTATCTTTTAACCTACAAATATAGTGATTTTTTTGCTTATAGGGAGCAGTTGTTAATAAAAAAACGAAAAAAAGCGTCATCGATTGCCTCGATAACGCTTTTTAAGGATTTTCAGTCTTCAATAGCCGGAAAACTGCCGACTGTCAACTGAAATTAGTCGAGCTTGTGGATGATGAGACCCGAACGCAGTTTGGGCTCAAACCATGTGGCCTTGGGAGGCATGATCTTGCCACTGTCAGCAATGTCGATGATCTGCTTCATTGTCACGGGATAGAGAGCCAAAGCCATCTTCATCTCACCACTGTCAACACGCTGCTTCAATTCGCCCAAACCGCGAATGCCACCAACGAAGTCGATGCGCTTATCGGTACGCAGGTCGGTGATGCCCAGGATGTCGCGCAGGATGTAATCACTGCTGATGGTCACGTCGAGCACGCCGATGGGGTCATTGTCATCATAGGTGCCTTCCTTAGCAGTCAGCGAGTACCACTTGCCACCCAGATAGAGTGAGAAGTTGTGCAGCTTGGCAGGTTTATAAATCTCGGTGCCCTTTTCCTCGACGATGAATTTCTCGCGCAGTTTCTCCAAGAATTGCTCCTCGGTGTTGCCGTTCAGGTCAACAACAACGCGGTTATAGTCCATCACCTTGAGGTGAGACTGGGGGAAGCAAACAGCCAGCAAGTAGTTATATTCCTCGGTGCCGTTGTGGTTAGGATCAGCCTTTGCCTTTTCTTCGCCCACATGTGCGGCAGCAGCGGTGCGGTGGTGACCGTCGGCAATGTAGAGGTAAGGAATCTCACCGAACTCACGGGTAATGGTGTCGATGGTCTCCTTGTCCTTGATAACCCACAGGGTGTGGCCAATACCATCCTCGCTCACGAAGTCATATTCGGGAGTGGTCTGAGCGGTGCGGTCAATGATATCCTCCAGAGTGCTGTTATCGGGGAAGGCCAGGAATACCGGCTCGATGTTGGCATTATTGATTTCAATGTGGTGCATACGGTCGGCTTCTTTCTCACGACGGGTGAGCTCATGCTTCTTGATGCGACCGGTGAGGTAATCCTCAACGCTGGCACCGACAACAAATCCGTACTGAGTGCGGCCATCCATGGTCTGAGCGTAGATATAGTAGCAGTCCTGATCGTCCTGTACAAGCCAACCCTTGTCTTGGAACTTCTTGAAGTTCTCAACAGCCTTGTCATAGACCTTGGGCTCATGTTCGCCAGTACCGGGTTCAAAATCGATTTCGGGCTTAATGATGTGGTACAGACACATCTCGTTGTCGCCAGCTTCGGCACGTGCCTCTTCACTTGAGAGGACGTCATAGGGCTTGGATGCAACTTTTTCTACATACTCTTTCGGCGGTCTTACGCCACGGAACGGTTTTACTTTAGCCATGATAAATGAACGGTTTTAAAAGTGTTAATAAGTTCTTTATATCTAAAAGTTATTGATGTTTTTTCTTTGTGTTGTCTTTGGACGGCTGCCGCGAACGCTTGAGCTTTCGGGCACAGGTACTGCAGGTGCCATAGACATACAGGCTATAATGATCGGTATTAAACGCATTAAAGCGACGGGCATTCATGAATGCAGCGAAATTGGGGTCTCTCACCTCCTTGACCTTACCACAGTTAGTGCATATCAGATGGGTGTGAGGCAGGGTAATGCGTTCATACTGGGCCAGCATTCCTTCAAACACATGACGCCGCAGCATCTTGGCATCCATTAGCAGTTCTACAGTATTGTACACAGTAGAGCGGCTGACGCGAAAACCGTCATCATTAATGATCTGCTGCAGTTCCTCGATAGTGAAGTGGCCGTTGATGTTCAGGATATGGCTCAAAATGGCATAGCGCTCAGTTGTCTTGCGCATGCCGTGAGCATCCAGATAATCACTGAACTGACGCACAATAGGATTATTACTGGCTGCAAAATCTTCAATATTTGGATCGGTTTTCATCGATGTGACAAAAGTACAACCAATTTTGCAATCAAGCAAAGTTTTGCAACAATAAAACTAATAAATGCACTTGTTTTATCGGTGGCAATGAATGACTTGTTCCAGAGTCAACTCATTGACAGCGCCGACTGTAATGTCACTCAGAGTGGCGACCTCGCTCGCGCTTAGCGTGGTAGCGATACCAATGACCCTTGCTCCCGATTTACGGGCAGCAATCAAGCCATTGCGCGAGTCCTCAAACACAATGCAGTCCTTGATGTCAATGCCAATCTGTTGGGCTGCCAGAACGAAGCATTCGGGGTCTGGCTTAGCATGGGTCACCATGTCACCTGTAATAACCTTGTCAAAAAGTGTGGGGAATTCGGGGTACTGACTGTATAGTGATTGCATCTTCTTGCGGTCGCTCGACGTGACGATAGCCATGGGGATGTCGGCTGCCCGCAACCGTTGGATAAAATCAAGTGCGCCGGGGAAAAACTCGTATTTCATGTTGCGCTCAAAATCAATCAGCCTGTCAACTATATTATGACGCACCTCATCACTCTTGAAATAGCCCAGGATGCGCGCCAGGTGCATGCCCTTGATGTAGTGGGCAAAGTCAGGAATACCGGTCTTGTACTCCTCTTCCATAGCACCCCAAAAGATGGTGTACTGTCCCTCGCTGTCAAGCAGCACGCCGTCGAGGTCAAACAGCACGCCACAGTGTTTCTTTGTATTTTCGCTCATGATTGGTCGATGTATTGACAAATTAAGTTGCAAATGTAGCGAAAACTCATGAAAAATGATGTAATTTTGTGCGACAAAATACATTTAATCTTTTATGATCCAGGAATTGCAATTGCGCGTCAGTCCGCGCACAGCGGCAAGCATGAGCGAAATCATTCGTCACCTTGACAAATACGATGACATTCCCGCCTCAAGTGTCAAGGGCATCAGAATCCTGAAACGCTCTATTGACGCCCGCCAACGCAACGTGGTGGTCAACCTAAAGGTGCGTGTTTATATCGATGAGCCGATGACACGTGACTACCTGGTGCCGCCCATCGAGTATCAACCCGTCGATGGCAAGCGTCAGGCTGTTGTCGTGGGCATGGGTCCCGGGGGACTGTTTGCGGCGTTACGACTCATTGAACTGGGCATCAAGCCCATTGTGCTGGAGCGCGGAAAGGACGTGATGAAACGGCGTGTTGACGCTTCGCGCATTCAGCGTGAGGGTATTGTGGACCCCGAGAGTAATTACTGCTTCGGCGAGGGTGGGGCAGGAGCCTACAGTGACGGCAAGCTCTATACCCGCAGCAAGAAACGCGGTTCGGTGGACCGTGTATTAGGCATTTTTGTACAGCATGGCGCTCGGGAAGATATCCTTATCGACGCCCATCCGCATATCGGTAGCGATAAACTGCCTGCAGTCATTAAAGCAATGCGAGAGACCATCCTGCGCTGTGGTGGGGAGGTGCACTTCGAGACCCGGGTGACTCGGCTTATTGTGGAGGATGGCAAAGTCACTGGTGTGGAAACCAAAACAGGAGAGCAATTTGAAGGTCCTGTCATCCTTGCAACAGGCCATTCGGCTCGAGATGTCTATCAGATGCTGTATGATAGCGGCATTACTGTCGAGGCTAAGGGTATTGCTGTGGGCGTGCGCTTGGAGCACCCTCAACGCATCATCGACCAAATCCAATACCACAGTGTTCTCGGTAGGGGCGACTACTTGCCTGCCGCCGAATACAATTTTGTCACTCAGGTGGATCATCGAGGGGTATATTCATTCTGTATGTGTCCAGGCGGATTTGTTGTACCGGCTGTGAGCGAGACAGATGGGCTCGTAGTCAACGGAATGTCACCAAGTAACCGAGGTTCACACTGGGCAAACTCAGGTATGGTTGTTGAATTACATCCTGAAGACTTGCCGGAACAGTATAATAAATATGGTGTGTTGGCCATGATGCGTTTCCAGCAGGACATGGAACGCCGCGCCTTTGAAGAGGCAGGAAAAACCCTCATTGCCGGAGCACAACGCATGAAGGACTTTGTCGATGGCAAACCATCGCGCAACATTCCTCCTTCCTCTTATCTGCCTGGCGTACAACCCTCTAGACTTGACTTGTGGATGCCGCCGTTTGTTGCTAACCGTCTGCGTAAGGGTTTTATGACTTTCGGCAAGAATGCGCGTGGTTTCCTGACTAACGATGCCACCGTTATCGGTGTCGAGACACGCACGTCATCCCCTCTGCGCATTCCCCGTGACAATGGGTTATTACACCACATAGCCCTTGAAGGACTGTATCCCTGCGGTGAAGGAGCGGGCTATGCCGGCGGTATTGTTTCCAGTGCCATCGATGGTGAACGTTGTGCTGAAGCCCTTGCCACAGCAGCTTCATGACCGATAATGACATAAAAAAACAACAAAAACAATTTTTTTTGCTAGTTTTGCACAATATGGCGCATGATTTGCAGTTATTGATGCGATTATGGTTTTTATCTAAACATTTAAGACTATTATGAAAGAGAGAATGATTATTTCGTCAGCCCTTATCGCATTGAGCGTATTCTGTCTGGGCTGGTTCATCAAGGCTGGTATTGATGATTTTGCAAGCAAGGACCGCAAGGTCAGCGTCAAGGGTCTCGCTGAGCAGGAAGTGAAGGCCGACAAGGTGACGTGGCCCATCGTTTCTAAGGAAGTGGGTAATGATCTGCCGGGCCTCTATGAACGCATTGGTGCCACGCAAGCCAAAATCAAGGCATTTTTGATTAAGGGTGGCGTTAAAGAAGATGAAATTAGCCTCAACGCTCCTCAAGTAGTCGATTTGACAGCCCGCGAGTATGAGGTCAACAAAGCCTATCGCTACATCGTGACATCGGTCGTTACTGTGACATCCAAGAATGTGGACCAAGTGCGCCAACTCATTGCCAAACAAGGCGACCTGCTGCGTGAAGGCGTGGCCATCACCGGCGACAGTTATGACAACCAGATACAGTATGAATTTGTCGCCTTTAAGGAGATGAAGCCCAAAATGATGCAGGAGGCCATCGAGAACGCCCAAGTCACTGCCGAGCAGTTTGCCAATAACTCTCACAGCAAGCTCAACAAGATTGTGAACGCCGATCAGGGCCAGTTCTCCATCGAGAACCGTGATGAGTACACCCCGTGGATTAAGAAGGTGCGTGTCGTTACCACCGTCACCTATTCTCTCAAGGACTAACCAACAAGTATTTATTAAATTTATACAAAAATAGCCAGTTGCATTGACTGGCTATTTCTGTATTATATCATTAATATTGTTTAATCCTCGTCTTGGCCGTTCTGCTTGGCAATGCGCTTGCGCTCAAGTTCATCAAGGACAATTTTGCGCATGCGGATGTGGTTGGGTGTGATTTCCACATATTCATCCGCCTTGATATATTCAAGTGCTTCTTCCAGACTGAATACGATGGGAGGTACAATCTTCACCTTATCGTCGGCGCCACTTGCACGCATGTTGGTGAGTTTCTTAGACTTGGTGACATTGATGACCAGGTCTTTTTCTTTGGTATGCTCACCGACGACTTGACCACCATACACATCCTCCTGAGGAAATATGAAGAAGCGGCCACGGTCCTGGAGTTTGTCAATGGCATAGGCATAGGCAGTACCACCTTCCATAGCAACAAGCGAGCCATTTGTACGCCTGGAAATATCACCTTTCCAGGGTTCATAATCCAGAAAGCGGTGTGACATAATCGCCTCACCGGCACTAGCAGTGAGCACGTTGGTGCGCAAGCCAATAATTCCACGCGACGGAATCTTGAATTCTAGATGGATGCGGTCGTTCTGGGTCTCCATCATAGTCATCTCGCCTTTGCGACGGGTAACCATGTCAATCATTTTACTGGAGTATTCCTCAGGCACATTTATGCTGAGTTCTTCAATCGGTTCACATTTCACACCATCTATGTGCTTGATAATAACCTGAGGCTGACCCACCTGGAGCTCATAGCCTTCACGACGCATCTCCTCGATGAGCACCGACAGGTGCAGCACACCACGGCCAAACACGTTCCAAGCGTCCTCATTCTCGGTACGCTCGACGCGCAGAGCCAGGTTCTTGTCCAATTCTCGCTGCAGGCGGTCCCAGATGTGACGCGAGGTCACATACTTTCCGTCCTTGCCAAAGAAAGGCGAGTCGTTGATGCAGAAACGCATTGACATTGTGGGCTCATCAATCGCAATGCGAGGCAGTGCCTCGGGGTTAGTCGGCAGAGTCACAGTATCACCGATTTCAAAGCCTTCCAGTCCGATGATAGCACAGATATCACCGCTGCTCACACTCTCGACATGTTTCTGTCCCATACCCTCAAAAGTGCGCAACTCTTTGATTTTCTGCTTCACGACCTCTCCATCACGCTTACACAGGGCGACCTCCATGCCATCCTTCAGGGTGCCACGGTGAACACGACCCACAGCGATACGGCCCACATAGCTGCTGTAGTCCAGCGACGTGATGAGCATCTGTGCGTCACCCTCAAGCATCTCGGGTTCCGGAATATACTTTATGATGGCATCAAGAACGGCAGTAATATTGTCGGTGGGTTGCTGCCAGTCCTCGCTCATCCAGCCTTCCTTGGCCGAACCGAAGATTGTCGGGAAATCCAACTGATCCTCATTGGCATCCAGGTTGCACATCAGGTCAAAGACCATTTCCTGCACTTCATCAGGACGGCAATTGGGTTTGTCCACCTTATTAATGACTACAATGGGTTTGAGACCAAGTTGAAGGGCTTTCTGCAACACAAAACGAGTCTGGGGCATGGGACCTTCAAAGGCATCTACCAGCAACAGGCAGCCGTCTGCCATATTGAGCACACGTTCTACCTCACCACCGAAGTCGCTATGCCCCGGGGTATCAATGATATTGATTTTATAACCATTATAGGAGATAGATACATTTTTGGACAGGATTGTAATGCCGCGCTCGCGCTCCAAGTCATTGCTGTCAAGGATTTGAGTACCCATGTTTTGGTTATCGCGGAACAGGTTACCTGCCGCTAACATCTTATCTACCAAAGTTGTTTTGCCATGATCGACATGAGCGATGATGGCCACATTGCGGATGTTTTGCATATTGCCTACTTAAATTTGGGCGCAAAGTTACTAAAAAGTTGTCATTGTTATGCTATTTATGCTCTGTTTTTGGACTATGCCATGTAGATTTGAGCAATGGCGCCGGATACCAACCTGTTGTTTTTTTTGATAATTATTTCCTCTATTTGTTGTATTTATCAGAAATTTTCTTTAGATTTGCAGCAATTTATAGAAGTATCATATCACTTACATTTATTTGTTAATACATTATTATGAAATCTACACATAAATACCGATTATGGTTATCGGTCATCATCACATTGATGGCCACACTCTCTGCTACACCTCAAGGAATTATCTGTCTTGCTTCTTCAGTGAACAGTATCTCTCATGTTCAGGATGATGAATTGGTTTTCTCGTTTTATGGCAAGTCACTGCAAGCTGCCAAGATAAAAACTATCAAGGTAAAATCTACTAACGAGTTTGATGTGGCTCAGGCATGGCAGAACTACAAGAGAGTTGAAGTGGAAAAGGTTTGTAGTTCATTGAGGTCGCTGGCCACAGAATTAGGCTTGAACGATTGGTTTATTTTAGAGTTGGTTCGTAGTTATGTCGACGAGCTGTTAATTAGCGGAAGTCCCATGGATAGGGTAGTGCTGGAGCATTACCTGCTTGTCGCAATGGGCTATGACGTGAGGATAGCACGCACTGAGCATCAATTGTTGCTGTTAGTGCCCATCAAACAGCAGATTTATGAACACGGTTTCGTGAGAGCTGACGGAAAGGACTATTACTTGTTTTTTGATGACTTGGAAGACCATGCAGATGATGTGACTTTCATCCAACCGTGTGACCCTTCAAAGAATGACGTTGGCAAAGGACAATCGTTTAGCCTGTTGTTTGATAATACGACCTTGAATGTCAGATACGGTGAAGACTACACCTGCGTACTTGATGACGGTAATATCAGCGTCACTTATTCTGTAAACGAAGGTGTCATGGAGATGTTGCGCAACTATCCGTTGATGGATCCCCAGAGTTATGTCACTTCGGTCGTTATTCCACAATTCCAGCATTCCATTTTGGAGCAGTTGAAGCCACAGATTGAGGATTTGTCCCAATGTGAAGCCGCTAATGCCCTGTTGCATTTTGTGCAAAACGCGTTTGAGTATGAAAATGACCGTGACTCTTATGGACATGAGAAACTCAATTTTATCGAGGAGAACTTTTTTTATAGCAAGAATGACTGTGACGACCGTTCAATCCTGTTTGCATTCCTCGTTCACTCCCTGTTGGGACTCGATGTCCAGATTGTGGAGTATCCGGGTCATGAGTGTACCGGTGTCCGTTTCACCGATTGCCTAAGCTACGGTAACGGCTACTATTTTGGTGATGACTATTATCTCATTTGTGACCCTTCATATGTTGGTGCAGGAATAGGTAAGTGCATGCCAAAATACCGTTCGGTAAGTCCTCGTGTGTACGTTATGAACACGTCAACCGTTAATCAGAACAACAACTCTCCTTTAAAACCTGTATTGGAAAAGGCTATCAGTATTCCCGAAATCACGATACAGACCATCGACCTGTCACCTGAATCACAATCGGGCATTTAACACGATATAACACATCTTATTATTAATACTCATTTGCCTAGGTGAGTATGCTGTTTTGTTGCTTTTGTGGATAGAATGTTGTACCTTTGCAGCAACCATTTTAACTGAATAATGACAATGAAGAAAATAGCATTAGTGACTGGCGCAACAAGTGGCATTGGAGAGGCTTGTGCGCGCAAACTGGCCCTTATCGGCTACAACATGATCATTACGGGCCGCAAGGCCGACCGTCTGGATGCACTTGCCAGGGAGCTGTCTGCTCTAGGCGTGGGTGTGATAACGCTCGAGTTCGACGTGCGCGACCGAGAAGCGGCTACAACAGCCATTAATAGTCTGCCCCCTGAGTGGCAAGAAATCGATGTGCTGGTGAATAATGCTGGAGGAGCATGGGGACTGGAACCCGAATACACCGGCAGCTATGAGGATTGGGATACGATGATTGACACCAACATCAAGGGTCTGCTGACGATGACGCGTCTCATTGTCCCTGGCATGGTAGAGCGTAATCGTGGTCACGTGGTGAACATCGGCAGTGTGGCGGGCGATGCAGCCTACGCTGGCGGTAACGTCTATTGCGCCACCAAGTCGGCCGTCAAAGCCCTGAGCGACGGTCTGCGCATCGACGTGGCACACACCAGCGTGCGTGTGACCAATATCAAGCCAGGACTTGTCGAGACGAATTTTTCAGTCATCCGTTTCCACGGTGACAAGGAAAAGGCTGACAACGTCTATAAGGGCATTCAGCCGCTCACGGGCGATGATATCGCCGAGTGCGTCGCTTTTGCCGTGAGCGCACCTGCCCACGTCCAGGTTGCTGAGTTGCTCGTCCTGGCCACCCATCAAGCTAGCGGCAGCGTCATCCACCGCGAGTAATACCCATCAAACAACAAAATTTAATCAAACAACTTGAACAACATGGAACAACCAAAACAACAATTAATGTTGTTGATGTTGTTTCAAGTTGTTCAAGTTGTTTGATATTTGTGAGGGTGTTGTCTTGTACTCCGAGCCTATGGCTCGGAAATAATTAAGCAATGTTGGGGCTTTCAAGGCCGTAGTGGCGCTTGCGGTCCATCCACAGCAGCAGGGTCGCGGTGACGATGGCACACACGCCGATAACACCGAAGATGATGAGCGAGAGGGTGTAGTCCACCTGTTCGCCGACGGTGTTGCGCTCCAGCACCTTGCCGATGAGCACGGGGATGAGCATCAGGCCTATGTTCTGGATGTAATAGATGATGGAATAGGAGGTACCCAACTGCTTCATAGGCACGATTTTGGGCACTGCGGGCCACAGGGCGGCGGGCAGCAGCGAGAAGGCGATGCCAAGAACACACATCAGTGTCACGGCAATCCAACTCGAGTTGAGCGGCATGGCGAACACAAACAGGGTAATGGTCAGCAACACGCTGCCAATGACCATCATGGTGGCGCCACGGCCCTTGTTGTCAAACCAGGCACCGAACAACGGTGTCAACACAATGCTGGTGTAGGGGAGAATAGATGGAATGGCACCGGCAAGGCTTGCCTCGACGCCATACTTGGAAATCATCAGTTTGGTGGCGAAGTCCAGGAAGGGATAGAGTGCCGAGTAATAGAACAGGCACAGCAGCGTGATGAGCCAGAAGCCGGGATTCTTGATGGTGATTTTCATGTCCGAGAAATGGAATTTCTCGTCGTCGCCTTGAGTGGTGTCTTGCTTGCCTTGCTCCTTATCCAGGCGGCGGTCCATTGTGCAGTAATAGAGGTAGGCAATGAGTCCCACACCCACGCAGAATACGCCGATGAGCAATGGCTTAGGAAGTCCCCAGTTCAATGCGATGGGGAGGCTGAAGTTGAGCGCCAGCGCGGTACCCAGGCGGGCCATAGCCACCTGCAACCCCATCGCCAAGGCCATTTCCTTGCCCGAGAACCAGCGCACCACGACCTTGGACACCGTGATGCCACACATCTCATAGCCGATGCCAAAGAAAGCAAACCCCAGCGCCGCCAGCGCCACCTGGCGCTTAATCGTGCCCAGCAGGGGCACGTTCCACATCGGGTCTGGGGATGTGTATGAAATCACGCCATATACGGCTGCCGCACCGGTCAGCATCAACACACACGAGAGGATACCCGTGAATCGCACACCCATCTTGTCGAGGATGATACCACCCACAAAGAGCATCAATAGGAACACGTTAAAGAAGCCGCGTGAACCGGCAAAAATGCCAAATTCGCCACTGGTCCAGCCCACACCGCCGTCCTGAGTAGCCTTCTCAAGCATAAACTGCAATGGGGACATCTCCTTGGCAACAACATAGCCTGCCATCATCGTGAATGATACAATAGCAAGCACAGTCCAACGCGCCCACGCCTTGGTCGCAATCGTGTTTCTTATCTCGTCTCTCATGTGTTTCAGTTAAATAATAGGGACCTTAAAGTCTGATGTCCTTAAGGTCCCTAAAGTCCTTATTAATTTCTGATAGCTAACAGCAGATTCTGCCTCAGGCTTGATGTTGGGCTCCTCGAGGCCGAGGTGCTTCTGACGGTCAACGACCTTGAGGTACA